>Ga0307510_10005637_pt1 | contig 14927 bp, 17 predicted proteins | sample 12_EM_MG_FD_207224 | JGI IMG/M metagenome (GOLD analysis project Ga0307510, IMG submission 207224) | Populus trichocarpa ectomycorrhiza microbial communities from riparian zone in the Pacific Northwest, United States - 12_EM | ecosystem: Host-associated > Plants > Roots > Unclassified | place...
TACGTCACGTGATGGGTCACATGATGTTCTCTTGGGATCACGTGCCTGTTTCTCAGGATCACGTGGGGGTTTCTTCGTCTTCACTATCTGGCTATAGCTTGGCTTTAGGGCTGGGCTGGGTGGACTTGGAGGTTTCTTGTATGATCCCCTCTCAAGGTGGGGTGGCATGGGCAAAGCCCGCGACATTTGTAGGTCAAAGCACCATCCACCTACCACCCAATGGCAGTTATGTCATCCCTCATTGTTGCTTTTGAGGACCCTGACAGCTCTATCACTTGTGACCTCATTCGCACTAAGTCCCTCTTCATTTTTGGTGCTCAGGCTACTGTATGCAAGTAGAAGTACAAGGTGCCCCCTTCCAACAAGCTCCTTCATTTGGTAGATGCCTGGCTCGCCCAGCAGGCCATTAGCAGTGATCTCTAACTCTCTCCCAAGCCTGGTGCTATGCCATAGCTGCCCCCTGTCCCCTCTGCTAATACCATCATTAATGTGGTGGCCATGTAGATGAAGTAGGTGCAGTCTAAGGCAGCCACCCCCTCCTCTGCTGCCACAGAGGCCCCTCTCCCCTCCTCTCATATGGCCGCCAGCCCCTTGCTCCCATTGGTGCATGACCCTCCCACGACTCTAACCTGGCCTTGGCCAAAGAAAGCCAAGAAGAGGGTGGTTTTGGCTTCTGCCTTAGGAGCTTAGTTTCTGCCCCCCCTTCTCTTCCCTGCCCCCCCCCTCATTACCCTCCCACTAGCCTCCCTTCCTTGATAATGAGCCATGGCATTTGCCCCCCTCCTACTCGTCTTTCAATTGCACTTGCTGCTATCTGCATTATGCCAGTACATGGCCTTAGAGATAAGCATATCACAGGGGCATGCTAATGTTCCCCCATTATATGCTGTTGGCACTGAAGGGATTGGGGGGTTCACGCGATGGGAAGGAGCAGGATGGACCTACTCGCACGCTCTTAGTATGTATTCGGTCTACTGTACTTATAGATAAACCTCTTTAGGAGGTAGGGGGTCTATGTTTATAATATCCATTCCCATTCCTGGCGTATATCCAATCCCGGTGTACAGGGGTGCATGCCCGATTGTCCGGCGATGCGGTCTTAGTTCCGACACATGCAATGCTGCAGTTCCCTGAGACTGCCAATGGATATAGGAGTAGTTATGGGATGTCATGCCAAGATGTGAGATAGACCCTGTTGTACCAGAATCTGATGAGCAGGCCCATATGGCCCTGTCTATAGCTCAGCTTATGACAATAAACTGAATTCAAAACAAAAAAAAAAAAGGTGTCTAATGAATAGCTATGCTATAGTTGACATCCAGTCCAAAGGGATTTTCTTTTTTTTTTTTTTTCTTTTTTTTTGAATTCAGTTTATTGTCATCAGCTAAGCTACAGACAGATACTCTATAAGGCCTTTTTTTTCTTCTTTGAATTCAGTTTATTGTCCTTAGCTAAGCTACAGACAGATACTCTATGAGGCCTTTTTTTTTTTTTTTGAATCAAATTTTATAGTCTACAGCATAAGCTAAAAGATATGGTACAGGAGTGCTATCTGTATGCTATGGCCTACCTACTACTGAAGGCATAAGGAGGGCCCTTAGGCAACCCCAGATCCCTAATATACAGGTTCGATGCCTGTACTACCAACAATGGTGGGACAAAGTTCATCTGCAGCATCAGTAGGTCGACGAAAGTGAAAGTGACACCACTAGGAAGTGAAGGTATGGAGGGGGGCAAATGTGACACATAAGGAGATGCAAAAGGGTATGACATGCTTGAGTAGGGGGAGAGGGGAACTGTCCAGGGAAGGTGGGGAGGGAAAAGCAGGGGGGAGGGCAGTCGAGAACAGCTTACAACTCCATGAGGGGCCGGAACTCCTCAGAGATCTGGCTGAGGACAGACAGCACATGGCTGACCTGTCGCCCTTGTACTTGCTTTCACTTGCCAGGGCCTTGCTGGGTGGGGGTGAGTTGTTTGCATGAGGATGAGGCGACAGCATTATCAGCAGCAGGGGCAGCTACACCCAAAGGTACAGCCTGGAGACTGCTACACCCTTGACCCTTGAAGCCTTGTTTCCAGAGGCACAGCTTTTGCTTCCATCTCTTAACAGTAGCCTGCATACTAAAAAGGTAAAGCTACTTGGCAGCGATGATACCAGAAGCAATCGACCTATCAGGGTCCTCAAAAGCAACAACAAGGGATGAGTATGAGCCAGGGAGGTAGAAGGAGGGGAACAAACCCAAGAGGAGAGTTGTGTGATGGTAAGATGCCCATAAGATGGGTTATCAAGAGTGAGTACATGCTGGCACTCTGCAGAAGAGTGTGCTGGGATATCGTTGCTAACACTAGTTAGAACCCCATTAATCAGCAGTTTGCTCCACTTTACATTTGCCCAGGAAGCAAGGGAAGTCATTAGCTCAGGGAGCATGGACTGGATGGCGATGGTAAGGACTTGTGTGGCATCTTTGAGCTGGGTGATGGACATGGCAGGGCCCTGATGATGACCAAGTTGCCCTTTGGAGTCTACCTGGTGGCAGAGATCTGGACATTGGCATGGCAGGGGGTCTTGACAAGGGCATCGTTGCAAACCAAGACCAATGAGGCAGGGGCCATACTAGCCTAGGCATGAAGGTGTATGGAAGCAGTAGAATGGGAAAGGGAGATGATGAGGCTGGCCCTTGCAAGAAGCCTTGGGGCCACAGTGACCATGGCATAAGAAGTTGGTTGTGACATGCCTTTGCCTTAAGGCAGTGCTTGGGCCTTCTGCTTCTCCGTACCAGCACCCCCCACCCCCTCCCCCACTGAAGGCCCACTCTATGAGGCCTTATGGGCCCCCTACACCAGACTCTAGTATGACAGGGCTAGTTCTCATACAACCAGTAGCATCTCCTTGTTTGATACCATACCTACATCCATTGGTGGTCTCCAGAGAACTACAGCATCGTATACAATGGAGGAACATTAGCATGCCCCTACGAAGTGCTTACCACTAAGGCTGTGTACTGGCATGAGAGGAAGGCAGCAAGAGCCTTATGAGAGGCAGTTGGGAGGGGGGTAAATGCTGTGGCTCTTTGACAGAGAAGGGAGGCCAGGGGGAGGGTAACGAATGGTGGCATGGAGTTGCAACCACACAACTGTAATATTGGAAAGTGGCATGAGGCTAACTAATACCCACAAATGAAAGGAGGGGATAGGCTAGGCCTAGGGCCAGACTGTCAGGAGGAGATGACCAATCACAGCCAGCACAAGGCTGGGACAAGGCCAGAGGGAGGTAGAAACTGTGAGGCAGAAGGGCGTAGGGCCCCTAGGGCACAGGGTGGCTACAGTTGGAGGGGAGGGCACACAGGAAAGGAGGGTAGGATGGAAGGGGCAAGAGCCCCAAATGGCTGGTGTAGTACAGGCTGGCATGAGGGAGCCAAGGACAGGGGCAGACCCCATCAACAAGGTAGACTAGGGGTGATGACCTAGGGAAGGGACCAGGAGAAGCAGGAGGGGTAAGGCCATGATGGGGCGCCAGGTGTGAAGCACTGCTATAGCAGAGCCCTTAGGCCCCACCCAATGCAACTCTAGGGAAGGGGGTAGGAGGGGGTGGTAAGTGGGCCTTCTTAGTGGGGAGTTCAGTCACCAGGGGGTACCAATCCCAGGTACAACCCCACCTACTTCAGCACTGCAACAGATTTCAAAACCAGAGAGTTCAATAGCCAGGGGGTAAGGCCCCCTGTGTGGCCCCAACTACTAAACTGTCACCTAGGGGGGGAGGGCCCCAGTGGGAGGGGGGAGAGGGCCAAGTATGGAGGCCAAATGGGGAGAATGCAGGACCCCTTGAACTGCAAACAGGGGATGGTAGTGGTAAGAGGACAAGAAGGGATGCCAAAGGGATTTTCTGTTTGCCATATACTAGGATCAGGTGTGCCACACATAGGAAACAGTCTAGATATACAACTATTTTGTACTGCCTCTGTATATGATCAGGGCACATGACCCACATTCCTGTGATCAGGTGGTGTCCCATCCTCCAGAACCATTCTACCAGCACACAGGGATACTGCATCCCATTGTATGTAACTGAGAAGAATAAGAGAATCCTTACTACTGCCATCCTACCCATCCTGGCCATATCTTCATCCTCAACAAGGAAGGCACAATCGTGATGTGAAGTGCCACCTTGCCATGAAGGGGTTGAATGGATGTGCTCATGTCACATCCCACAAGTACTGCTTATGTTGCTAGGTATGAAGAATGTTGTGACTGCTGAGTGGAAGACAGATGTAGTACCTAGGAAAGATATGTCTTCCACACTTGAGTTAGTCTGTGCTGCCAGGCAGACTTGTGTCATGTAGATCAAATTGAGTTTGCCTATGTGAGTTGAAAGGCTTTCCATGTCTTTTTTTTTTAATTGAATTGAATTTATTTAATACCTAGCACATCATATAAAAGATACTGCGCTGACTAAAGTAAAACTACCACCACCCAGTGCATGAACCTTGGGCGAACACACCTCAACCTCCACAACCCAAGCCCAGAGGGAACCCAGACATGATAACCACCCATAAAGGAACACCTATTACAGTAAAAGCAACTTCACCATTTACCTCATTGGATAGAAAGCCAAGGTGCTATGGATATAAACATGCAGTGCTGGGAGCCACAATTGTGTTACTCCACAGGCAGGTGGGTCTGGGGGTAATCTAGGAACAAGGGAGGGGGGGGAGGTTGAAGAAGGATGGGCAGCAGCCTACCTAGACAAAGGCCAAAAAGAGTGTTGAAAGTGGCATACTTAAAGGAGGGTGATGAGCAGCAAACATAATGCCAGGGGGTTATGAGGCTGCCTGGGTACTTGTCCAAGGAGGGGAAATGGTGTAATTATCAGGGAGGCTGGCACTTTGCAACCAAGAAACTCAGCACAGGGTGTCAGTGGTGATGAGTCATGCATGAAGGTTGGAATTGGAAAGAAGTAAGGATAAGGTGTGTTCCACATACATACTGGTCAGTACCCTAGGGGCAGAGACACAGATGGATGCAGGTGAAGGGGGGGCTACAGGGGCCAAGGGGCCTGCATTCACAACCTGCTTGAGCAGGAGACCTTTGACATCCACAGTGCCCACAGACCAGGAGCCACATGAGTACCCTACCAGGCAATGCCACTTAGCAATCCAGTCCTGCCAGTCCTGCAGGAGGGAGCAAATGGACATGCCAACAGGTGGAGGGGGGAAAGAGGGAGGAATGGGAGGAGAAGAGGGGGGAGAGGGGGAAGTGGGCAGAGGAGAGCATTTGGCCCCCAAAACCAAGGGGGGGTGAGAGGGCCCAGGCCCCAAGGGGGTGACAGCAATCACTGTGCAATCAGATGGGGTCAGAGAAACTCTGGGAGAAGAAGCCTACTGTGAGAATGGATTAAATCTATCACCTGCCTGCTCCTCCAAAGAGGGGTCCCCATCCCCCAGCATGAGGCCAGGGCTCAGGGAACTGGGTGGGTCAGGTTCTGCATCGGCAACAAGAGGGGAGGAGTCAATGGCCATGGCGCTGACTGGCTGAGCCCCACCCTCCCTAGGCTTACAAGTCCTCCACTTGTAGGGTACACAAACACGGCAAGGAGCAAAAAACAATGGCACAGGGCCATTGCTATTGAGGACTTCAAGGAGATAGATGAACATCACCTGCTTAACCTTGGCAGCAGGGATGGAAGGGGCCAACTTAATGGTATACCGAACAAGGTGAGTATGCATCGTAGGAAGGAATTCAACCCAGTTGATAGATGAGCCATCAGTCCATTTGGCAGTAGCAATGAGAGAGATAAGCCAGTCTCTCAAAAGGAACCAGTATCGCCTGAACAGGTTGAGAATGTTGAACACAGAGGGGTCTGCAGGTAAAGACATGAGGGTAGAGGTGCAATAAGGCAACAACCCTAAGCCTAGTGGTGGTGATTGAGAGAAAAGAAAGGATTGGCTTTCCATATCCCATGGATAGCTGCATTCTAGAGAAAGTCAGACTTGTGTATTCGCTCAAAGAAATGGACTTACCACAAGTGCAGGCCAAGGAAACATGCCTATCAATGTTCTCTTTCTCTACAGGCCCTTCATCATCATCCTCTGCACCTATATCATTGATTCCTGCTTGACAAGGCCCTAGAATAAGCCAAACATTTCTCCCAGGGGTGTTCCTAGCTGGTAACATGCTACATGCAACAAAATCGCTGTATATGGTAGCTAGTTTCTCTAGGTGCTGATTAGTGTTTAGCATTTGCCCTAGTGCCTGATATCTGTTAGAACAGTGCCAGGGCTTCTTTATGGCAGTAATGTGGCAAGATTTGGTAATTGATGAACATAGTCCACCTGGAGCTCCAAAGTCTTCTATATGGCAGTGGTAGTAAAATAATACATATTGCCTAGGAAGGGAGAAACCATTTGGCTGGTCTGAAATACTTTACACAGCTGCCAAAAGTTTGCTAGGGCAGTGTCAAGAGAGTCCAGTCCATCAGTATTGATGTCCTTTTGACAAATAATATAGCACACATCTAGGAAGGCCAACAGACACATTACGATCTCATCTAGGACATATCCAATGATTACAGGGAGATAGACCTGCAAAACCTAAGCTCCAAATCTGATGAATCAATGAGAGCACACCTTCATCAAGGCCTTGGAGTTGTCCCCAGTCCACTGCTTGAAGTACCTACCATGGGGAAATCTGTAGAGACCAGGAAAAGGTAATACTGCAGCAATTCTACAAGCAAGTTAGCAACAATTTCAATATAAGTTGTAAGAGCTGCATGAGGGACATACTGCCAATCTATGTCATCCAAAGATGACACCTGTGCAATACTCTCTTTTTTGTTTTTTTGAATAGAATTTTATAGTCCACAGGTTAAGCTAAAAGACTCGGTACAGGTGTGCTATCCATATGCTAAGGCCTACCTACTACTAAAGGCATAAGAAAGGGCTCTCAGGCAATCCTGGATCCCTAATGCACAGACCTAAGGCCTGCACTACCAACGACAGTAGGACAAAGTTCATCTGTAGCATCAGTAGGTCGACAAAAATGAAAGTGACACCACTGGGAAGTAAAGATGTGGAGGGGGGCAAATGTGATGCATAGGGAGGTACAAGAGGGTGCAACATGCTTGAATAGGGGGGAGGGGAACTGTCCAGGGAAGATGGGGAGGGAAAAGAGCAGTACTGCATGCAAATCAAAGTATTCTCCTGAAGAAAACCCGAAGAAAACTTTAACAATTAATTAAAGTTTTCTTCAGGTTTTCTTGCAGAGAATACTCTGCTTTGCACACAGTACAGGGAGGAGGGGAGTCGAGAATGGCTCACATCTCCGGGGGGGGTGGAACTCCTTGGAGATCTGGCTGAGGACAGACAGCATGCAGCTGACCTGTTACCCTTGTATATGCTTTTGCTTGCCAGGGCCTTGTGGGGTGGGGGTGAGTTGTTTATGTGAGGATGAGGCAATGGTGTTCACTATAAAAGAAAAAGGTGCTAACTTTCAGTAGGTAAAATACATAAAATTCAAGAGTTTTTCTGCTGAAATTCAGTGAATCTCCACCATTTCAGCACTTTAACCATATACTGTCCGACTTTTGTGACTTTTTTCAGTATGCTAAATACTGAAATTAATGTGATTCTGTACCAAAACTACTGAATTTCAGTAGTTTTAGCATTTACAGTGGTTGTCAACAGCAGGGGCAGCCACACCTGAAGGCACAGCTTGAGGACTACTAGACCCTTGACCCTTGAAGCCTTGTTTCCAGAGGCGCAGCTTTTGCTTCCATCTCTTAATGGTTGCCTGTGCACTGAAAAGGTAAAGCCACTTGGCAGTGACTATACTAGAAGCAATCGACCCATCAGGGTCCTCAAAAGCGACAACGAGGGATGAGTATGAGCCAGGGAGGTAGGAGGAGGGGGAACAAACCCAGGAGGGGAGTTGAGTGATGGTAAGACGCCTGTAAGATGGGTTATCAAGGGCAAGCGTGCATTGGCACTCTGCAGAAGAGTGTGCTGGGGTATCCTTGTCAATACCAGTCAGAACCCTGTTAATCAGCAGCTTGCTCCACTTTATGTTTGCCTAGGAAGCAAGAGAAGTCATCGGCTCGGGGAGCATGGACTGGATGGTGGTGGTGAGGACTTGGGTAGCATCTTTGAGCTGGGCGATGGACATGGCAGGGCCCCCGATAATGACCAAGTTGCCCTTCGGAGTCTACCAAGTGGCAGAGATCCAGATATTGGTGTGGCAGGGGGTCTTGATAAGGGCATTGTTGCAAACTGTAACCAAAGCAGCAGGGGCCATGCTAGCCTGGGCGTGAAGGTAAATGGAAGCAGTGGAGTGGAAAAGGGAGATAATGAGACTAGCCCTTGTAGGAAGCCTTAGGGCTGTGGCTAGAGTGGTGTAAGAGGGTGGTTGGGACATGCCTTTACCTTGAGGTGGTGCTTGAGCCTTCTGCTTCTCCATCCTGGTATCCCCCACCCCCTCTCCTGCTGAAGGCCCAGGTTTCCCCTGAGGGGGCTTAGGGCTACCCTGTCTTTCAGCAGGCGCAGGTTTGGGGCAAGAAGCTATGGGTTGGGTCAGCTTGGGCTTGGATGCAGTGGCAGGTACTGGTGGGCAAGTGGGAGGAAGAGGGGAAGGTGTGGAAAGTGGGCCAGGGGGTGCAGGAGACATGGGGTGTAGGGCAGGTACCACAGGGCTGTGGGCATAGCCAGCTCAGAATCTATCACTTCGTCTTCACATAATCCTTGGAGATTCACCATTTGAGTGGCAAGACCTGAGGGATGCTAGGGAGAGGGGGGCGCAGGGAAGGGGGAAGGAGAGGGAGTGGCATAGGGGCCATTGATGCTGACAATTTTGCAGAAAGCCAACAAAGCTGAGAGGCAGGCGCTAATGGCATGGCTCCTATAATCAGGGATGTAGGCATCCATTTCATGGTTGGAGAAAACTTGACTGTACAGAGGGATCGCTGCAGCAAGCAGGAGCTTGAAATGGTCTTAAGGGGGGAGGTTGCCATTTTCCATGCAGTACCACTTGATGTAGGCACAGTTGGTGGAAGAGAACTCAGCAGTAGCACAGTTCACCATGTTGAGAAGGGTGTTGATAGACTCAGAGGTAACAATGGTATTGTCACGACTCATACCCTTTTTCCCTTCACCTCCCAATGCGGCTATGACTGGTCTGGAACCGGTATGACTCCCTCTGACTCATCATGACTCCTATTCGCCTTGTTTCCTTATCTCTGACTCGTAGTGACTCATTGGACACTTATGACTCCTATTGCTGACTAGTATGACTCATTGTGACTCCTCCTCTATGTATATAAACCCCCAGTTTCCTTTGAACGGGCTTTAAGCTCGTTCTCCTTGTGGAATACAGACCTTTGGGTTAACTTCCCTGTAAGAGCGTGAATCACGACTTCTAAGAGCTCTTCCTTGAGCTGCTTAGCGAACCCCTGTCATCATCTTCCTGCCGCGATAAGTGCACACTAGAATCTCCTCGGTCTGTCGACCTCCGAGATCCCCGAACCCCTGAAAGACCAGCCCTAAAACACCAGCCCTAAACAGACCGACCAGCCCTAAAGCCAAGGACCTGCCCTAAACAGATCATGTGACGTCTGGGTACACGATAAACACCCACTCGAATGAACGACTTGAAGCTCTACGACTTCGACAAATGACATGGTGGTCTGACCGTGACATTAGAACGAGCTTCCTCTTGAGCTTCACCAATGATGACATCAACTCCCGCTGGATTGTCGAAAGGAAAGGGGCGTGCCCCTACAGATTGGCGCCTTCACGCCCTCCCAAATATTCCTACTGTGGAACAACTGAGCAACCTCGAGCTGCCTATGGACGCTCTACCGGAGCAACAGGACACGGTCCCTGCTGAATACGCCATCAACACCACGTTCCTCGTTAGTGGTACGACCGACAGCCCGCCCTGGACAGGCTATTACGTCCAAATCCCCAGAGCTCGCCTTGCAGTAACCAACATCTATGGTGTCTGGTTCGAGCTTCATCGTCGCAGATTGGGATTTGAAGCGCATCGCCTTGCACGAGGGGGCCTGTCTCTCATTGATGCCCCACTGAAGGGCATCGACTATGCACGCCTCCGGGCTACCAGAGAACCACTCACGCAGGCACCATCTCGTGCCGCTACACCCACAATACAAACGGCAACCGTCTCCAATCCTGCGGCAGGACCATGGGGACCGCCGCAGACACCAAAAGAACAGGACAAGAAAACAACGGGATGGGTCATGCCTCCCCTTTCTGATGAGGATCCCAACGAAGACGAATATATGATCTCGTCCGCCATGAACCGACCCCCACGTCAACAAGGACAACCCGATGGATCAGGTGACAATCCGATGGTCCTCGCCGCGATGCAGTCGGCCGGATATCTCCGCCTCGAAGGCAACCCCCCCGATCGCTTTGACGGGGATAGGTCACGCACCCGCCGATTCCTAACCCAATTCCGACAGTTCATGTTGATGAACGACGGCACCACCATCGCCCAAAACGATATTAAGAAGTGTACCTACTTCTTATCACTCATGGGAGGACCACAAGTCGACGGATGGTCCGAGATGAAATACGACTGGCTCGACATCATCAAAAAAGACCCACGACAGCTTATGGGTCATTCTCCATGGGAAGTCATAATGCAGGACTTCCTCGACGCATTCACCAATCATGCAGAACATGAACAGGCGCAAAACACCTTAAAACAACTCAAAATGAAAGAAGGGAAAATAGATGAATATATTGCCGGATTCGAGCGACTCGCTCACCATGCAGGTATCGATCTCGACGACCCCTCCAACATGCGCACGTTCGCGCAAGGCCTCCCAGGACCCCTTGTAGAAACAGTCCTTCGTCTGGATGACCTGCAAAATTATGTGCAGTGGCGTGAAGCAGCACAGAGGCACCAACGAATCTGGCTCAAAATCCAGACACACAAAGGCAGCTATGGCAGCACACAGCCCCCGAACTGAGGGCCTCCAAACTGCGGAGGAGGACAGGGCAGCGGCCCATTTAACAGCTTCTACTGGCGCCGCCCCACACAAGGAGGGCAAGGACAACAAGGAAACCGACAACAGCTGGCGCGACAGTGCCTTCCTCCCCGCGATCCAAATGCCATGGACACATCGGCAGCCATGCGCAAAGCCAACACAAATAAAGAGAAAGAAGAGTACCGGAAGACAGGATGATGCTTCGAGTGTGGTAAGCAAGGTCACCTAGCTCGCGTCTGCCCCACAAAGCGAAACAGGCCCAGCCCATTCCAGAACCCGACAACCAACCGAACGGCCGAGATCGAGGACGACAACAAGTCAGAAATCGACTTGCGGGCGTACCACTGGGACCCGGAGGTATTGGCGCAGTGCGCCATGAAGTTCACCGATGAGGATAGGGATGCATTCGTATGCAAGCTCCAAGATCTTGGAGCTGAGACGGGTTTTCTGGAAGCCTGAATGCAACGTCTCTCATTTGGGCTGTAGGAAGTGGTTCTGTGTATCGATCGAACAATAAAGTGATTTATGTTCCGTTCATGCTCAGAACCAGAAAGAGGCGAATTGATCAAAAGGTGCTACTCGACAGCGGCACCACAGAATGTTTTATCCATCCCCGAACGGTGAAACATCTCGACATCACCACTCAAAAGTTAAAAACCCCACGAAGTGTCCGAAACGTCGACGGAACGGAAAATAAAGCTGGAAAAATCGAAGAAGCGGTCACCCTCGTCACAAAACATTGCGGCATTGTGACACACCACATCTTCTTCATTGCTGACATCGGCCCCGACGATTTCATCTTGGGTTACCTGTTCCTCGCAGCCTGCGCGCCCATTGTCAATTGGGTGGATGCAACACTAGCCGATGCCACTACCCTGTCCACCGAGGATGCGGACAAATGGCACCCGCCAAAGCGAGGAACACCCCGCGCACAACGCAAAGTACCCGCCTGGGTACGCGCAATTCCGGACTGGTCCCCTGGCGATGAAGTCTGGGAACAGTTCATCTGGAAAAACACAGTGGCACAACAATTAGCGATCGAGGTCAATGAACAGAAGGAGGATAAACCATGGCAAGAACTAATTCCCAAACAATATCACCGCCATGCCCGTGTCTTCCGCGAAAAAGACTCGGAAAAGTTCCCCGATTGCCGACCATGGGATCATGCCATCGATCTCAAACCCGACGCTCCTGCCTCCATCAACTGTCACATATATCCCTTGTCACCCAGAGAACGCGAAGAACAGAAAAAGTTCCTCGCCACCAACCTCTGTCTGAAACGTATCCGCTGTTCGAAATCCCCCTATGCGAGCGGGTTCTTCTTCATCAAAAAGAAAGATGGTAAACTATGACCGGTACAAGACTACCGGAAGTTGAACGCATGGACCATCCCGAATCGCTATCCTCTTCCCCTCATCTTGGAGCTGATTCTCCGCATTTCCGGGAAGAAATGGTTTACGAAGTTCGATGTCCGCTGGGGATATAACAACGTGCGCATCAAGGAAGGCGATGAATGGAAAGCGGCATTCAAGACCAGCGACGGCCTCTTTGAGCCCATGGTCATGTTCTTTGGGCTCACGAATTCCCCTGCAACCTTCCAAACCATGGTGGATGATGAGCTCATGGAGTTCATTGATCGCGGAGAAGGATCTGTCTATATGGACGATATCATCATCCACACAGATGGAATGGAGGCAGAACACGAAGCCATCATACAAAAATGGCTGGCTAAACTAAGCCAACTAAACCTCTTCCTAAAACCATCCAAATGTCAGTTCCATCAAAAGGAAGTCGAATATCTTGGGATGATCGTTGGGAACGGCTTGGTACGCATGGATCCAGTCAAGGTCAAGAGAATCACCGACTGGCTGACTCCCTCCTGTGTCAAAGATGTCCGAAGTTTCCTAGGGTTCTGTAACTTTTACAGAGCCTTTATATCCGACTTCTCCAACATCGCACGACCGTTGAATGACCTCAAATGTAAAAATCAACAATGGGATTGGTCCGCCGAGTGCGAACAGGCCTTTCAACACCTGAAGGACGTTTGCGCGAGCGAACCTGTGCTCAAAATGCCCGATTGGACTAAACCATTCGTCATGCACTCCGATGCATCTGGTTATGCACTTGGCGTCATAATAGCTCAAGAGCATGATGATGGGATGCATCCCGTAGCGTTCCACTCACGCAGCCTCCTCCTGGCGGAACGGAATTACAATGTCCATGACCACGAACTTGCCGGCATCATCTTTGGCTTTAAGTGCGGTCGCCCCCTTTTCCTCGGTGCATGGCATCCGGTTCGAGTCCTCACAGACCACAAGAATCTCCAGTATTTCCGTGAACCACAAAAAGTTATGGGCCGTCAAGCCCGGTGGATCGAATTCCTGCAGGATTTCGATTACACGCTGGAACACATTGTGGGGACAACAAACACCATCGCCGACCTCCTCTCCCGCCGTAAGGACCTTAACAAGGGGGTGGATTCTGATCTTCCATGTATCCCGCTCCCCGATCATCTTTTTTCCTCCCCTTCTCCTTCCGGCACCCTCGTGGTAAACAAGACTTTCCTCGAAGACAACCTCGAGACACACCGCGATATCCTGCGCTCCCTACATGATTCGCCAATGGCTGGACACCCAGGAATCACGAATACATGGGAACTGGTACGTGAACAATACGAAGGGCCTCAACTGAGACAATTCGTGGAAGACTACGTCAAGGGATGCGCACGCTGTCAAGAATCAAAGACCAACGTGTATCGATCGAAAGCACCCCTACAACGTTTCGATACACCTGTCGAAGAAGGACCCTTTCAATACGTATCGATGGACCTCATTACGGACCTACCAAAGTCACAGGGGTTCGATTCCGTTCTCATGATCGTTGATCAAGGGTGCTCCAAGGCTGCGAAGTTCATTCCATGTACAAAAACGATTGATGGACCAGGCGTTGCCAACGAGTATCTGAAACACCTCGTGCCCTGGTTCGGCCTCCCCAAATGTATCATCTCTGATCGCGATCCCCGCTTCACATCGACGTTCGCACACGAAATGTGTAAGGTGCTAGGGATCCAACAGAACCTCTCTACCGCCTTCCACCCACGTACCGATGGCCAGACAGAGCGGATGAACGCTTGGCTCGAACAGTACCTTCGCCCTTGGACGTCGAGCCAGCCCACAAGCTGGAGCAAGATCTTGCCCATTGCGGAATTCACCCACAACTCGTGGCGACACGATGTCACGAGGAAATCCCCCCACGAACTCCTCTTCGGCATGAAACCGCAGGTGATTCTGAAACATCTCGAGTCACCCACGCCCGCAGCCGAAACACGTCTCCAACTTCTAGATGAATCGAGACAGACAGCCCAGAAGTTGTTGGCCCACGTACAAAACCGTAAGGATGACCACAAGGCAACGGAGATGACCGTGGGAGACTTAGTCTGGCTCGAAGGACGAAATCTATCCATCGCCAGAAACAAAAAGCTGTCGTCCAAACGGTACGGGCCATTTCCCATCACCAAGAAAATCGGGACAGTAGCCTATCAGCTGCAGCTCCCCGCATCAATGAAAATCCACGATGTCTTCCACGTGGATCTCCTCCTGCTGTATCGGGAAACAAAGGCCTATGGCACACCATTTACACGCCCTCCTCCGATCATCAATAACGAGGAAGAATACGAAATCAAAGCAATTCTGGACTCCAGGCGCAAGGGTCGAGGACGTCAGCTGCAATACCTCGTACATTGGAAGGGCTATCCACACTCCGACGACTTGTGGATCGGGCACAAGGACCTTCATGCCCCTGAGCTACTCGAAAACTACATGCTTTCAAACCCCACTGCGGCTGGACAACTGGATGTATAAAAAGACAAGAATCCCATCACCAATTCCCTATCTTCCTTCCATCCCTCGACAACAGAAAGATAACCCTC
>Ga0307510_10005638_pt1 | contig 14923 bp, 25 predicted proteins | sample 12_EM_MG_FD_207224 | JGI IMG/M metagenome (GOLD analysis project Ga0307510, IMG submission 207224) | Populus trichocarpa ectomycorrhiza microbial communities from riparian zone in the Pacific Northwest, United States - 12_EM | ecosystem: Host-associated > Plants > Roots > Unclassified | place...
GAAGACGTCGCTTTCGTCCTCGACATTCTCCGGCCCATCATCCCCTTCCCTGACGCCATCGTCAAGCACAGTGTCCTCGCGCCGGCGAGTTAATTCTCAACGGGCCAAATCCTCCTCCCCTCGGGCGGAGACATTCAACGTCACATCGGACTTCCCACTTTTCCTATCCAGCTCTACTCGTGATCTCCTCCCATCCCATCGACCTCCTCATTCGCCAAACTATGTAGGCTCAGGATTAGGGACCCTGCCTGAGGATGGAGAGCTTCCGCCGTGTCCACGCCGTCAGAAGGACTCCTCTGTAAATGCTGACTGCGTCAAACGCAATCGTGAGTGTGTCGTTTGGCAAGACACCGACGAACTCTCATCAAGTGACGGCGATGTTCTCGAACATGAACTCTTGACACCTGTAGATGGCTCTGTCTTCCATCTGGCCGTAGGTAAATCGATGTCGAATTCCTCGCTGCCGTCAAGTATTGCCCTGTCTCTTCAAAGTCGTCGTTCATCCACATATTCAGAGCACGCCGATGATTCCAACATCGAGGTCGACTTCCCTATCATAACTAGTGGAGACTCGTTCCATCCCGTATCTCCACTAACGACGTCCAGCAGTAGTTTGACATTGTGTCATGAAATCTCTGACCGCCGCCGACGCAGTCGCTCTCAGCCCCTGTCATTTATCCCGTCTGTGCCCATAGATGTTGATGGCAGAGAAGAGGAATGGTCGGACCACGGGGAAGACATCATGGAGGCCTACTTCGGCGGACCCTCCCCCTTCTTTACCGCGAGTGTGGAGGACCCCCTCGCATATGATGGCGTCTCGAGCGAAACTTCTCACGACTTCCCCTACGATCCACCAGACTCGCCGTCTGTGACCGGTTTCCCAACGCCCCGGCAGACGTTTTCGTATATCGAAGGAGCTCATGGCGCATTCCATCGCCCCTGGGAAAGGGAGTCGTTGTCCCCGCCATTATCGTCGCAGACACCGTCGACCGCGGTATCAGCCGTGGCCGTGAAAGCGGTCTTGGGCGACACGATCGTCGTACTCCGCGTCGGGCGCGACGCGTCGCTCGAAGAGCTGCGCCAGCGCGTGCACGAGAAGTTTGCGCGCTCGGAGGGCATGACCCTACGGGACGCGTTCGTGCTGGCGTACGTCCCTCCCGTTCCCGCCGGCCCCGGAGGAGGGAAGCGCATGAGCACGGTTAGCTCTGTGAGCACGGGGAGCGCGGATTTCTCGCGCGCTTTGCCGTTGGAGAATGAGGACGATTGGGCGAATGCCGTCGCGGGCTGTGGCTCGAAGGTCACCATTCAAGTGAGCTATGGCACAAAGTCGCAATGAACGAGGCACACCCCCCGAAACATGCGTTCAACTCAACTAACCGCTTTCTGTATGCATACCACACCACCGCAAACCCTACATTTCCAGGGTAATTTCTTGGTTTCAACAATCTTATCTTTCGGGACCTTCGTTCATCTCCTAAACCTACTTCGATTTCTTGCCAAATCACCTTTTTTTTATTATTGTCAAGTTGGAGTATCGGCATGGTACTCCAACTAACCCTTTGATTTGACAGTCCTCTCTTTCCTTTTTTATTTTATTTTTGGAGATACCTGGTCTGTTCGTACACTTTTTTTTGCCTTTTGGTTGGATCGTGAGTGTAAAACGTATTAATTTCGCACATGCTTGCGTTGTTTGTTTGTTTCCTCTGCCACAGGGACTCACTACTACTTCCTTCCTATTACCATGGCCGCCACTACAATTGTCTTACGCACTGTTGTTACCACTGAATGTGACGTCTAAGTGATATCAAATTTCATGCTTTTATCCCTTTTGGGTGCGCAAATGGCCTCTTCTTGCTTCGATCGGTTACTGACTGATATTGATGATGCATTAATGATGTTCCGCCTCCGCCACGCGTCCGATCGCCAGAAAAATAGTCGAGTCGAACCACGCGCAGACAATGTATGTCAATATACGCCGAGCTGTCGTTCTTGAGTATAGTACCGTACGAGTGCATGTTGATGAGTTGTGTGTACATCGGGGAATAAGCGTGAAAGTCATGAAATCAAAAAAAAAAACTGAGGCAACAAGAAAGATAGACGAAAGAGAGAGAGAAAAAAAAGGGATTCTGAAAAGTGACGGACGAAACAGAAGTTCTCCATCCACGCCCTCTCTCCCCCCCAGTCAGTAGTATATAATACACAAGAAGCGTGACAATCGAAAACGCAAAAACCGAGAAGAAAAGGGAGAGTAGAGAGAGGGGGTCGCGTATGTATGTCTTTCGTATCGTCGTCACCCGACATCTAACATCCGCACCTCAGACGACGAGGGGCACAGCGGCCGGTGGGGGTTGATGCGGGAGCGGAAGTGGAAGCCCGACGACGGACGCGCGTCCGCACGAGGGCGACGGCGTAGAGGCGGAAGAAGAAGAAGCAGAAGAAGCGCCGGCGCCGGCGCCAGCACTTCTAGCGCCGGAGACGGGTGCAGCGGCTGTTTGGCTCGCACCGTCTTCTTCCGACTCTTCCCGCGTCGCTTGTTCTTCTTCTTTGGCGCCACTAGCACCAGCAGCAGCACCACGGGCTGACTCCGGCACCTGCGTCTGCGCATTCTGCGGTGGCGGTGGAGGCCATGGTACGCCGGGTGAGGGGATCTCGCCGCGGAGCCAGCGTGTCCGGCGTTCGGCACGGCCGTCCATCCATGGGCCAGCATTGGAGAGCACGCAGCCGCCGCCGCCGCCGCCACCGCCACCACTGCCACCACTCTCACCATCGCTGTCGCCGCTACTGCTACTGTCGCTGTCATCATCGCCCCGATTACTGCTGTTGCTGTTGCTGCTGCTGCTGCTGCTGCTAGTGGCGACGGAGGCGCCGTATGTGCAGGTGCAGGTACCGCCGAGGGCGGCAGGGAGGTTTTCGGACGGGACAAGGTCGAGGAGGCGCGCCGCGTGCTGCTCTGGGTTGTTCGTGCCGAGGATGGTGATCTTGTCGAGCGTGCGCGGAGCGAGCCACGGCTTCATCATGCTCCAGATCGCAGTGAAGGACGTCGGTGCGTTGATGATGATCAATTGACCCATCCTACAATTACAATAACGACACGAGGGGGTTAAGTCGGAAGCTCGGAAGGAGCTCGCGCTCTCGCAAGCAAGAAGAGGGGGGGAGGGGACGTACGTCTCTGGAAAGTAGTTTTGGGAGACGTCGAAGAAGCGTCGCGCGATTGACTTGAAGGCCCAGAACTGGGAGAGCCCGAAGCCTTTGAGGTCGACGATGACGAGCGTTTGGCGTATGGGCCGACCGGCGGCAAGGGAGGCGGCTGGGAGGATCTCGGCGAGGAGGGCTTCGATGTTGACGAGGACGGCGCACCAGTGCTCTTGGGGCGTTATGTGCCTGTAGAACCGCTTGTGGCTTATCGCGCCGAAGCTCTGGATGTGTACCGGACGACCGAGCTGTACACGTACACGACGGAGAGAGAGAGGGTCAATTCTCCGCTACACAAGGAAAAAAGACGGGAAACGGGAAAGGTTTACCTTGTCGGTCTGCAGGAGTGTGTGTGTGTATCAGAACGGCGTGTGGGCTATCGCCGGAGCGGTGTGCGCGTACCTTGTGGAAGCCCATCGGCCAGCTCTCAAAGACCTCATCCCGCCCGGGGAACTGCGCAAATACGCAAGGAGGTCAGAACATGACTAGAACATTTCTTGAGGGGGGAAGAGGGGGGGAAGGGAAGGAAGGAGCGCACTGCGCACATCGAAAGGGTCTATACGCCGGTAGAGCTCCTCGATGCCGACATCCTCCACTGTGCGTCGCCATTGAATGCAATCGAGGACCATCTGCTTCGCCTGGGACGCATTGTATCCGCGGGCTTTCAAGAAGCGCCTGTGCGCCACGCGGAGAAAGCGAGAGAGCGTGAAAACAAAAGAAAGAAAAAAAAGGGAACAACCAAAGGGTGGGTGGGGGCGGCGATGAAATGAGAATGATTTAGGAGTCGATGTGGGTCATCATTAAAACAAATCACACGGGTGGTGAGAGGAATGGGATGGGGACGAACGTTAGTGTGTGGTCATCCTTCGGCATGGTGCTCTCCGCGAAAGCGGGCTCCTTTTGCAGCTCGAGTCGCAACACGTCTAGAGGCTGATACACGACGCAAAGATTGGACACATCTATGGCGTCCGCGTCCATGATCGATGGCGGTCAGGGAGGTCAACGCGTGGCCGTTCCGAAAGTGTGTTGTGTGATGAGCGTGGCAACGATCACTTTTCACGTGGTGGGGCGGGTGAGTGTGTAAGAATACACAAAGTGGGGCACACTCGATGCGAGGCGTGTTAAGGAGAGTGCTTATTATCTAGGCTAGTACATGACCAGGTCTGGGTGTGCACAACGTTGGCAGGGCCAGAATGTACGGGGACATGAGGTGAGGCATGCCACGGGCCACGGGCACGGGCACAACACCACAAAACCAGATCAAATTGGTGCCAGTGTGCGATAAGGCCTTTGTTTGATCGTACAATCAATCCACTTCTATTCCCTCTCTCTCCTCTCTCACCGCGAGGTGCTGAGACGGTAACACAGCACTATGATCGCGAGCGCGTACTGTTCAAACTGCTCCTTCGACACGAACAGCACTCCCTGAGAGAGCACCGCTTTCAGAATTTGGGCACCCATACCCTTCGAAAATATCCCATCAACAAACAACACGGAGTCAAAAAGCAAAGCAGAAGAGCATACCTTGTACCAGCCCAAGAAACCTTCCGTCCTGAGAACACGCGCCAAGATATCCGCTGCCCCTTCATTCTGCGGACGTCTCGCATTTCCAGTGGCGGGTTGTGGGAGCGCACCGTTTTCACCTTCATCCGCGTCCTTCCTACGCGTCTGGATGCGAACCTTTGCCATTATATACGGGTATGTCACCTACCCACACGCGCGCGGAATAAAACACGTGAATACCAGAGACCGAACGAGGCGCGCGCCGCACGGAAAAAGGCACGTACCACCGTCGCAAGCGATTTGCTGGTCGCGCCGAGGGCAAACGACAGACCGGGGCCAAGGCTCGTGTTCATATCGCCGACGCGCTCTCTCGCGGTGAGCACGGCGCCCTTTATGCGCTCGAATACGCCATACGTGATCGCCGGGTTGACGGTGAGGACGAGACCGGGTTTGAGGCCGAGCCACAAGCCGGCGATGCCCTCCTCGCGCACGATCTCCCGCGCGACGCCAAGGAACGAGCCGTCGTGTCCCTCCTCCTCCTCCTCATCACCGTCGGCGCCCACGCTCTTGCCTTTGCCTTTGGGTGGTGCACCGAGCTGTTGTCGCGTGGCGATGACCGACACCGGGATCGTGAAGATCTGCGCGAGCGCCCCGGCGACGGCGCCGAGCGCGAGCTCGGCAATCGTCGAGAGCTTTGCGGCGGGCTCGCCGGCTGGGCGCCGTGCGGCGAGGCGCTTCAAGTACGATGTGCGGACGAGGGAGTAGAAGAAGAAATAAGCGTATTCTATGGCGTGAACGTTTTGGTTCGGGTTGGAAAGGGGAGAAATGGAGGAGGAAAATGACGCACGCATGGAGAAGGTGTTGAGCATGGTGGCGCCGAAACCGCGATAGAGGCCCGCGAAGCCCTCCTCCTTGAGGATGCGCTTGAGCAGTGCGCGCACTGAGCGTCCGTTGGCAGGGTCGGCTTGGATCCGGGTCTTTACTCTGCGCGTCGAGTTGAGGGTGAGAACTGGGATGAGCGTGGCAACGACTCACGTATCGAGAGGGTAGACGACGCTGTGGGCATAGAGAAGTAACGAGCATTCGTTTAGTATGCAGGGCATAGGTCGTGCGTACCCAGTTCTACGTACGCATTGCTGAAGCAGCCACCAAGGGCGCCTGCAAGGGCATAACCCAAGGGGGTGAGTTGTTGTGGAGGCGCCTGCTTTGATTGTACGGCCATGGGGATATGGCGGATGAAGTAGGAGTAGAGATTCAGAACATAAGTAAATTGGTTCTGTCCGAGTCCCACCAAGTCCCAGGTCCGAGTCCGAGTCGTCGTTTCTCACATGTTTGCTTAACTTAACACCGGGCTCTTTCCATCTCCGAGTCCCGTTTCCGGCAACCCCGTTTTCATTTTGATCGCGTACTGTACAACTCATTCATCCACGTTCATAAGCAAGAACAGCTCAAATCCATCGTCAGTTTTCCTCTCCTCTGTACCCCGCGCGCCGACGCCATCCAACAATGCCACATCGTCATCAGGTACGGTCCAAGAGAACGATTCAGACCTGCGCCGCGCCACAAACAACAATACCTCTCCGTCTCCACAAGCGTCAAATCTTCTCCACGTACTGTTATTCTCCGAGCGCGTCCGCACAGGGTCGAACGTGAACCAAAGGCCGAACGCAGACCAAAACGGCGTTTCTTTGGACAGCGACCGGATCTTGTACGAGAGGACCACTTGCGGAGACGCTACCTGCAAAGTTGCGCTCGGAGCGGTGAGGTGCAGCAACGAGCGAAGCAGCGGTGCCAACAACTCGGGGAAATACGCTCGTATATGGCGAGAAGAAAGAGAGAAAGGAACAGGACAGCTCTCGACACACCAGATCGCTGCAAATGACATGTGAGACTGGCGTGAGCGCGAGTTTGTCTCGCAATGCCTGCGCGTGCGTCGCGCAGCCCCACGACAGTAGCCGAACCTCCACCCCAGGATACCCTTGCGCATTGGCTTGGAGCAGCGGACAGACCTCTGGCAGATCCGTCAGCACGACGCGCGCGTGCGGGTGGGCCGCAGCGATCGCGAGTCCCGCAGCGCCCGTACCCGCGCCAAGCTCTACCACCACGGCTCTTGGCCCAAAGTCGAACCGCGGTTCGAACTCATACGCGTCCGGGTTACAAACATAAATCATCATCGCATAGGCTGCTTCCCTGCGGCGTCATTTACCGTCGGCATAAGGTGACCACGAAATGATGGACAGCGGCGTGTACCAGACCCTGCCAGCAATTCCAAACTTTGCTATGGCATCATCTTGAGCTTGTGCGCTGAGCACACTGCTTAGTTCTTCCACGTGAGGGTCGAGTGAACCGAGAGTAGTTCGGAAAGTAGAGGGGTACGATGAATGGAAAATGAAGAGACCAGCGGGAACGTTCTTGTTCATTACGATATCGTTGATGACAGAAATGAAAGCGTGAATGACCACGTCGCGATATTTGGTCTTGTTTGGCATCGACAAGCGGAAAGTTGTAGGAATCGCATTAATTGAATATTGTAATTTCCCTCTGCTGTAATTTCGAAGCCAGGTGGTGATTGCGAGCTTGGTGTCATGCCCGGTGCGCTTGTCATGGTTACAATGACACGTTAGGTGAGGTGAGGAGGGGATCGTTGGGCGCATTCATAGGGATGAAACCAGGCACTTGCGGCGACAGCAAGGCAATAGAGTACTTGTGACATTATGATGATGAGGCTAGGCCGGGCGCGCCGCAAGCCAAACAATTTACGAGGAAGGGAAAACAAAGCTGAAACGTACCCTGCACACAAATCGCGAAAACGCGAATGACTGTTTTGGACCCTTCCGAGACGAAGATTTCCCCTCCTTGAACCCGCACCCCCAGAGTCGCCCGTCCCCGCCTCCATGCCTCTCCCGGCGCTAGCTCCGTACGGCCGGAACACACGCCCCTTGCGACGCCCACGACAGACGTTGTTACTCCGCACAGTCCGCCCTCGAGTGCTTCCGAGTTGGCGACAGTGTTCCATGCAAGTTTGGGGCGCTGGCACGTCCGGCGTGCCATGCGGCGTGAGTAGTATAGGATTGGCAGAATTGCCCGCATTACATGAACTGGCCTGGCGTTAACACACGGGCCACACAGACCGTGTGCTGGGCTAAAATGCTCAAGTGGAGAACGAGGGAGAGCCGAGGAACGCACAGGCGTCGCCACCGTAAGCTGCGGCGTCTCTTGGCTCAGTCATGTTGTGTTATACGGTATAGGAAGGAAACCACTCACCGTGCACTGCACGCTCACTTGATGTAGTACGTCGAACAGTGTGCCCGTGATCTTGACGGGGATCGTAAACATTCCAGCCTTCGGGGTCGGCCTCCGCGCTAGGGACCGCTCTGCCTCCAACATACGCGAGCGCGCGAGCGGGGATGGCGGGTCCGCTATCGCGCGAATCTTTTACGGGGAAAATGACAAATTTCATGGAGAGGGGATGGGGTCCAGGGACGACGCGAACGGGTACTGTAGACAGGGAGGCACCGTAGAATAGTGGCGCACACCGCGGTCGTCAAGCCCTTTGAGCGTCTCGGCCGTGACGAGGCCTAGATGCACGACCCTATTGATCCTACCTCCGTCGAAGAACAGCGGATTATGCTTTGGATCTGCCGCCCTGCTCCTCACTTCGACCGAGAGCCGGTCATGACCTCTCTTCTCTTATCTTGGAGCGCGAAACGATGTCGTGTTTGAAACGATTGGTTCCCCTCCGCCGGGTCCTTGTGACCCAAGTGGAGCTAAATTCTGGCCGTTCTTCGGTATGTCCCTGCATGATAACGGGGTGATGGTGTATCAAGGTTGCCAGAGGGGATAATGTGCGGTATGTGTAAGTAAATTCTCGACTCACCACCGAGATTACGTCGTAAAGAGGCCGATCATCGAAGGTTTTAATGGACCACACGGGACTTGATTCGATAACGATTTGCATCACCCTACCGTAGTGAATTTGTAAAGTGTAAAGTACCATTAGCTGACTTTGTGAACCTCGACGCTGAAGACATAAGTCATTCGCTGTCTCGAACGCGAACGGTCCAAGGCCTGACGGTGGTACGGTGGTTGGTTTGGCGCGTCGGGATATAATTAGGCATCGGAGAAATGAGACATACAAGAAGGTTGCTTGGTGAAGATGACGTTTACAAGGGTCAGCTTACAGCCTCGGACATGCATGAGCAGGATTAATATTGCTTTGATGAGAGAGATAAGCCCGCGTGCTGAGCTGGCATACTTTCGAAGCGCCAAGGCCCAAACCCAGCGATTCTAATCGTCAAGTATGTATAGAACACGAATTCGAAAATTACTTTCAGAGAGAAAGCATTAAAGGCTGCAAAATGTCTACCGTATCATCACGGGCGTACAACTTCACACTTTGCGAGGGCCAGCTCGCGCCGTCTGGCTAACATTAAAACGAGGCCGTCAGGAGAAAGTAAGATGCATCAGGTGAGAATCATCCCATGGTCTATGGGGAAGAATCGCGGAGGAATCGAGCGCTGGTGCTCAATCGGCGCAGCAGTGATTCCGGGGGGCGCATGTGACCGGGGCACTACGCCTGGGGCGTTGCGCAAAGTCAAGAGGACCGGTTCTTCCAAGAGCGGTTGACATTTTGCTTCTTCGAGTGAATTCCTGGGATAGAACACGATCGAATACTGACACATAACATGAGTCCATATCAACGAAGAGCATAGAAAATAGGCGTATATACCCTGACGGAGCATTTCGAGAAATCGAAGCTGGGTGTGAGGCCCTTGGCAGCGACGACTTCGCCCCATAATTTTATCCTACGAGGAGAGCAGTTTTGCGCTGGCCAGAACACAGCACGTGCGACTTCAACCCTGCGCTCGCCGGCGGTGGCGCTACGCGTAATTAGTGTGCGGACGAGACGAACGTCGATTGAGCCGACAGTGAAGTGTGCGGACTCGTCATTATATAAATCGAGGAATAATGGTATGGGTGTGCCTATTGCAAACGATAACTGTCCCCAAATTTGCGAAGTTTAATACTGGTCAAGTGAGAAGAACGGAATCGTACTGGATTCGCGATCGATAGTTGAACAATCACAGTAGCGTTGGGGATCAGGGTGCCCACGGCTTCCACAGGGCGAAGCAATTTCCATCCAGTTGGATCGGACGTAGGCAATGCCATTGGGCAATCGTCAAAGGGTACTCGTTCCCGAAGTTCAGATGGACGCTCGGCTATTGTTTCGGGGAGGTAAACGATATTTGTCGTTAGGCTACTGAAGGGTGAGGTGTCGAGAAGCTAGAAGGAAGAAGGTAGAGCTTACGAATTGTCCACAGAGAACAACCCACGGCGTACTGTCACTTTGAGTTTATAGTCGATATATACGGTGCCCTTTTCGTGAAATTTTGGCGGGATGGGGTACACCATCGCCCAATTCGACTCGTCGATAGTCACGTCGTCCGGAAGAATGAAACTAAAAGAATAGGAATGTCTTCCCGAGAGCTTCCCTGACCGCTGTCTTATTAGACTGCGTGACATTTCAAGGAAAGGACGTGGTTTTTCTATAAGATGGGTTGTCTCGCCTCTAAGCTACTTAGTTGTAAGGTGACAATGTAGACATAACCAAAAGTACACCGACCGTCACTACCACCTCGCGTATGTTCTCCGGCTTGGTGAGGTCGAGTTCGACTGTCCCAGAGATGGCATCTTTTCCGATAAACATGGGGAGGTATTCCGACTTTGGCGAGCGGCTGCTCAAGAGGAGCGAAAGCCAAGGCCGATCTTGTCCCTTGACATTTCCATTTGTAAGACAATACTGGTGCTGGCTGCGCGCGGATGACGATGAGGAATGTAGACTCGCTGGAGAGAGTAAAGAAACGTCGCAACGGGTCACCGCGGTGTCTACCCTGGAAATGAAGGGTGTTGCGAATGGTGGTTCCGTATCGAGGCTGCGCTGCTCACAACTGTAACTTTGGAAAGGGGGGGGAGTGTCATCCATGGTCAACGTGGGGCGTTAGAAGAGATGGGAGTATGGGTCCTGTTTCCTTGTATTGACAGTGGGAACGCGACCTACAGCGGTGATCCGGAGGAGATATAGTTGAATGGTGACTGTATGCCGGCGGATTGCTCGCTAATTCGGATCAAGACCGACGAAGGACAGAACTGTCTCAACACGGTTAGTGGGCGGTTGCGGTAAGAATAAACAAGCTCCTGAAATCATGAAACGACGTGTTGAATCAAGAGCCATGACAAGAATGGAAGGGCTGATAGAAACCATGGAAGCCATGGAAAAACCGCGGATGCGCCTTTGAATAGTGAGTAGGTTAATAGAGTATCCATGCCGCAGTTAGAGAGGGAATCGACATCACGACCAATAGCATCTGCAGATTGCTAATTGATTATCAAAGGACATCCTCTAAATGTCCACCAGAGAGGAGGAACCTCAGTATACGTCTATTTCGGCCGGTCAGAGAGAAATCCGTGGTTGACGAAGCGAAGATATTAATGTGAAGACTCGGGCTCGCTCGATTTTTGGTTTTGGACACGACATCACGTGACCTATCTCAGCACAAACGCACAACACGTTGGCACGCGTATCGTATCCGTCCGCTACTCGGAACCTACAGTAGTATTATCCAGGTGTGTATCCTCATTCGCCCTTCCATCACGGGATTGTCATTACTGTTGCCGACAACAGACCAGTATGTTTGGACAGCAAGCCGCAAGTGCGCCCAATACCACCACGCCTGCTGCCCCAAATGCCCAGCCAAACAACCCCGCTGGTCAGACAGGACAGACGGGGACCCAACCATCACTCTTCTCTGGTTTTGGCCAACAACAGAGCCAACCTCCGCAGTCCCTCTTTGGGAACCTCCCGCAGCCGCAGCCGCAGCAACAACCACCGGTGAACCAAAGCAGTGCTGCACCGAGCCTGTTTGGCTCGTCGACGTTAAACGCTTCTCAACCGCCCACTACAGGAGGGAACCCTGCTTTCGGAGGTGCCTCATGGAATTCAGGGAACCCTCTTTTACCAAAGTCAGCGTTTGGCACTACACCTACAGGTCAAGCCCAGTACGCGACTGGATTGGGAGCTTCATTCTTCGGACAGCAATCACAACCACCACAACAAAGCACAGGATTTGGTCCCTCATTTCTTGCACCGACTCAGAATCAAACACAGCAAACGTGGGCCGTCTATTTCGTCATATTTCTGTCTCTGACGATGGATTAAGCTCTGCATTCGGACCATCTATTAATGCGGCCAGACCGTCGACTGGGTAAGTTCCCGTTACACAGTATGAGTTTGATGTTAATTCTTTGTTAGGTTTGGGTTCGTAACTTTCATGCGGTAGTTAGATCTCTCACTGAAGGTGTTCCAGGCCTTCTGCATCCACTATGCAGCAAGCGGCGGCGCAACCCGGACAGCCATTGTTCGCCAAGTCCACGAAGTTCAACGACCTTCCTGACAATGTGAAGAAAACCTTTGAAGATATAGAGTACGCCAGTCAATGTTGCGATCGTTACACGATTTTAATTAGCTTCAGAGCACATATCCAGGGCAGAGTCCAGATCAGCAAAGACCTTAAACAACGTAAAGTCGGGGAAGAAGCAACCAAAGGTCAAGATTTGATCCGTAAAGCTCACAAGGTTAGCCGCTTCTCTCGCATTGTATCACATACTGAGCACGATCACTAGGACCTCATCAATTCAATCACCGTTCTTCAAAACGACATTCTCAACACGCGAGATCTGAAAGCAAAGGTTGATCAGTCGGTTCAAGACACAATCGTTGCGGTGCACATCATCGACGGCTTCCGGAATCCTCAGCAGCATGGGACGTATCTACGTAATCATGCAAACTTCCCTCTTGAGTAAGTTCTCGCTCGTATGATATGAAGAATATTTCTTGGGCTGACCAGTCACTTTACAGGTTCTTCACGCGAATAACGGACCAAATGCGCAGGCGTCTGCAATCGTACAAAGAAACCATCGAGGCAAGCCTTGCAGGCATTCCTTGTGTTTCAGCCATCTCATAATTGCGTAACTGCAGCAAATTGAACGGAAACTTACTTCGGCGGCGTCGCAGGTGCAATATACGCCACAAGGTCAGCTCGAATTATCTGCTGGTTCAAACACGTCTGAGACCACCTTTAGCGATCTCTGCCACCCTCGAGGCACAAAATGCGTCCTTTGTTGCTCTCGCAAACAAGACTGCTGCGCTCGACGCCGATTTGCAGAGATTGAAGGCCTTGTATACACAGCTGTGGCGTGCGAAGACCGGTAGTATGCGGGATCCATTCAACCAGCTCGACCGTGGCAGCGGCGGGGAATTTGGCGTAGAAAGTTTATATGGCAAATAGAGCCGGGGAACCAGTAATACTGTATTGTATTGATACAGTAGCACGATGGCAGCTCAGTTGTTGATGGCGGACCGGATGCCGAACATGGTACCCATCATAGATGCTGTGCGATTAGCTCTGATCCTTGCCAGTGGGCAGGCACAGTCGCAGTGCTCGTGCTGCTGTCCTGGCGCTCTTTCAGCGGACACCAGCTCCACTGTTACGAAGAGACCATCCCACCAGAAGTCCCAAGAATCAACGCCTTTCAAGGACCACTCGCGATAATACAACATGTCGGCACCCTCAATCCACTCCTCGCCGGATCATGTCTCAGGAGAACAGTACCGATATGCCCTGACGAACTTCGTGCGAGCATCGTCCTCATAAGACGTCCTGCCACTTACTCACACGGTTACCGACCCTTCACATGTCTCTCATCGTTGATCCGTCCAGGCCATCGCCCATCAAAAAGTAGAGGAACAGCGCGGGCAACTCGAAGAACAAGAGCGGCAAATCGCACGGTTGCAGGCCCGCATCGCCGCGCTCGAGGGCGCGCCCGCTCGTCCGCAAACCGTCGATGGCCCGCGTGCAGCAGGCGGGAGCTCCGTTGACGACTTTTCCATCAAGGTACGCGTCACCCTGGCCCACCCTCACCTCTCAGCCACCGAGGCATAAAAAACAAGGGGAATGTCATGTCGTCTTTGGCTAACTTACCACCGTCATCCATCGTTTTGTCTTGTCTGGTGACTGACGCGCACAACAGAATACGGCATCGCAGCTCGAGCGCACGATCAATCGCTGGGCAGGCGACGTGCTGCGTCTCGCGCCCGCGCCCGCCGCGGCACTGCAGGACGCCGCGCTCGCGGATCTGGCGGGCGCGGGAGACGCGGCTCTGTTTACGGATGCGCGCCCGATGATGGTGCAGAGCTTGTTGAGGCATGCGATGGCCGAGGCTATCTCGGATGGAATCATCAACTGTTTGATCGTCACGAGCTCGGCAGAGGCTAACGTACAGCTCGCTCGCATCCACGAACACCTCTTCGCACGTAAGTGCCAGTGGCCTCTCCCCACCTTTCAAACTCTGCCCGTTTTTCGCATCCCCCTTCTACTCACCCTCTTCCACCCAATTCCATATACAACGATTTATATATTTTTCACCCCTTCCAATCGTCCATCATTAAAGATACTATGAACGTCCGCTCACGAAAAGCTAATAACAACCATTTTTGCCGTTTCCCTTTCGTTCACAGGAGATCCGACCGTGGCAGCCGTCTGGCGTCGCCAAACCTTCTCAGCCGCCGTAGACAGCGTCGCGGCGGAGACGACACGCTCGATATTCGAAGAGCACGCCCCCTCGCTCGCGGCGCTGCTGCAAGACAACACCGAGGACCCGCTCGGCACGCGCGTCGTCCTCGAGGACGCATACAAGTTCTCGCGCATGCTGCACGGCGCGCCCGCCGCCGCCGGCCCAAGCGCAGACGCGTTCTATCGCTCGTTCGTGCCCGAGCTCGCGAGCACGCTCTACCCGCGTCAGGTCGAGCTCTCCAAGCGCTGTCGTCGCTCCGAGCGCGGCGAGCTCGATCGCGTCGGGGCGACCATCTTCCCCGGCCTCGTCAAGGTCTCACGCACGCCGCCAGGACCCGGGGTCGTCTTGGGCGATACCACTCAGACGGTCGTTCGTAGGGCCCAAGTGATATGTGAATGTGCGTTGCAGGCGACGAGCTATCCTAATTCTGCGCCACAGCCGCCGCCATCCACGATGTAGTATCATACAGTACCCCGGTCGTTGTTTTTCGTACCTTGTTTTGTTTTTTTGGGAGAAACATAGGAGATTATGTTATTGAATCCGTAAATGAATTCACGGCCCAGCCGCGGCGAATCTGCCTTGAGTAGGCAACAGGACG
>Ga0307510_10005640_pt1 | contig 14921 bp, 12 predicted proteins | sample 12_EM_MG_FD_207224 | JGI IMG/M metagenome (GOLD analysis project Ga0307510, IMG submission 207224) | Populus trichocarpa ectomycorrhiza microbial communities from riparian zone in the Pacific Northwest, United States - 12_EM | ecosystem: Host-associated > Plants > Roots > Unclassified | place...
TTTACCCTATCTACCTCCTAACCCCTTCACCCCGTTTTTTTTTCTCAGCGCCAACCAAGAAGCGACGTGGCACTACTTCGGAGGCAGCTTCCCGAATATTTCAGAACGTCATATCTCTCCTCCATGACCAGATATGTCAACTTCGAAACGGGAGCATCTTCCATGGCCCAGTGAAGATTTCAGATGCACCGGATTACTATGAGATCGTCAGACGACCGGTAGATCTGAAGGCGATCAAAGCGAGAATACGAGACGGTCATATTACCAACTCCCTCGAGTATCAGAGGGATATCTATTTGATGTTCGCCAATTCGATGATGTACAACCGTCCGGACTCTGCTCATTACAAAATGGCCGAAGAGGTATCCCCGAACACTCCTTCTGGTTATTCCTGCTCACGTTCCCCTTTTTTTCAGATGATGCTAGAGAGCGAACAGCTTATCAACCAATTCAGGCAAACGGAAGGTTGGAATCCTTGAATATTGATATTACAATTATGCTCTCCTAAAAAGTACAACACGTTCAAGTATGTATAGCAAGAATTGCATGGTGAATAATGGAAACATATGTGCGGTACAATAGTATCTCTAAAACCAGGGCACGAAGATCTCTGTCATCTTCATCAGGTTAACCGGACTCGTCGAAGTATCCACGAGACTTTTAACTGTATGGACGATCACCCTCGCGTTGAGCGAGGTAGGATTTTGTATGGCCTGCACAATGACCAATTAGCCCAAGAACAGAATGCCCAATTGAAAGACACTCGCCTGTTCACGTTCAAGTTTGCAAGCAAGGGTCTCTGCTCTCGTCACAACGCCCTTGATGCTCTCTGCAACACTCGTCCTAAACGATAAGTCGAAGGTCCAGGGCTTTCCTCTACCGTGGAGCCAGGTCATGACTTCGTCCCTGCTGAACAAGCAAAGTTGTTGCTCGAGTTCAAACTAGATACAAAGAGGATTAACAACCGTGTGGGATCGAGAGATACCACTCCTACCTCCGGCTCAGTCAAGCCTCGCCCGATTGCCATCAAACTCGGGACAAGGATCCCTTCTTGGAATACAGACCCAATGAACCGTTGCAGACTTGGCGTCAACCTGAACGGCACAACATCGCTCGACGCAAAAACTGGAGCTTGGCTAGACGTGGACGGCAGTAGCTCGCTCATCGCAATCTGACCGGTTGCTCGCGACAGGTGGAATCGCGAGGGGAGTCGACTTGTTAGACAGAGAATATAGGTCATGAAGCATGTCGCAGCAAGCTGAGTGGTAAACTGCTTTCGCATCCTCCAAAGCTCCGCAGGGCTGTTCATGGTCTTCATCATGTACTATATTGTGGATGTCAGGTATTGGTGAAGAAAGATGGCCTGCGCAGACTTGCCTTGAAGAGGATGTCGTCCGGCATGAGTTTGTTGGTCACCTCAGAGAGAACCTCAGTCTTCAGAGTGAAGTACTCCGACTTACTCGGCTATTCGAGGATGAATATAAGTTGCGCAGACGGACAAACGAACCTACCATTTTTCCGTGGGACGTCTTGTAGTCTCGGAGAACTGTCTTGACCTTTTCTCCAATCATGAGTACCGGCTCTTCTCTAGTGATACCAGAGTCCTCGCAATGTTGATCATAGATGTCTCCAAGGGTGATGTAAGACGAATCGTTCTGAATCAACCGCAGACTTGGGCTGCACGAAATAGCTGCAGGAAGGTGGAAACGAAGATTTCTCCTCTTTGTCTCCCTCTTTCGAGATAGCGCACTTCGAAACGGTCAACGTCTAAGGATGTGAAAAGTGTTCGGATCATTCTCACCCATTGAAGGTCCTGAACAACTGCGTGACTCTTTCCTCTCGTTTGGTGTGTCTTCCCGAGGGCAACTGTACAGCAAACGTCGTGACGGAACCGTCATTTCCGTGCATGCTGAATCTTCGCCAACAGTAACCATGTGATCTGCAGTTCTCGAATTTGTGCCCGAACTTATGTATCTTCACGAAGTTCTGATTGTTGTCCTTGTCCTGTTATGAGGGTTAGTCCTGTTACCGGACCACGCGATTGATATTTCGTACTTCGAGATATTGCCCCGGTACCTCGATATCGTCGAACCTGGTGTATTGGAAGTCGACCAAATAATGACTGAGAAGGTCAAGCGATTGTTCGCGGGGCTTGGAGTCCAGAAGGCGCTCGTAACGGTCTCTCCAATTCTGCAATCGACGCAGGTACTCATAGTGTGTCAAAGGAGTTTTCAGGAAGTCTTCCTCATACTCTTTCTGTCCGGGGGCCGTATTAGAATACGAGCAGCTGACGTGAGGATTACATACCCTTGCAAAGGACGGAAGGTTTGAGGCCATCTTTTTGAGGGTTGCCATGGTCATCGGGAGAACCATGCCGTCGTCGTCCGGAACATTCATCCTCAAAACGTAGTTCTGACGACAACTTAGGGTGCATCCATACCAACAGAAGTAACAGTCTTACCTGAATGGCATCCTGCATGAGCATGCAGATCAAACGATAGATATCCTCCTCCCCAGAAACTTTGAAGTGCGAGTTGATCTGGTCGACTAAGGTTTCCATGCAGAGGATAAGGAGTGGGAACGCTGTCTTGAGAATTTGGTTCACTTCCTCGATGTGATCCCAGGCACCACGGAGAGGAACAGATGCAGTGGCATTTTCTGACTGAGCCGTGGTTTGAGCTGTGGATTGTGTAGCTGTTCCATTCACTGTATAGATCAGTAAGGAACTGGTGGTCGGTATCGCCTCCTTACCTTCGCCTTGTGGGTTCTCCGCGTTAGCTTCGGACATTGTAACATCTTTGATCTCCGTGGTTTGAGCCGGTTGGTTGCTATCAGCTTGTGGTTGGGAAATCTGTGCAGCAACCTGGGCTTGATTCGCAGTCATGGCGCGCATTGCTGCCCGTTTCACGTAGATCATATCCTCTCTTGTTGTTCGCAGTGGGAAGAAGAGGGCCTGAGGGAGTCGTTAGTTCTGAGTGAAGTGGTGTGCGTAAGGTATCTTACCTGGGGGAACAGCTTGGCAAGGTTTAGTAAAATGTACCTCGCCTGTTTCACTTCTCGCTGGGAAATGGAAAGGCAAAGCTGAGGAATCAACGTAATCCAATACCAGAATGCGGCATCTCCCTTGTACGTATCAAACGATCTCGAGATCGTGAAGTTGGCATCGTCGACACTCAGAAGCCACAGAACCCGGGTCAGCAGTGGGCGGCTCTTGTTGCTCTTGTAGATTCCAGCTGCGTGCAAGTAACCGGTGACTGCGGTACCGGCGTGGGCCATCTCCGTTGGATTGTCCTTGAACAGGTTGTCGTTGAACTTGCCCCAAGCCGCCCAAGCCTTCGCTTGATTGAGGTCCAACTGGATCGCGTGGTTAAACTCATTGCTTGCGTCTTCCGTCCGTCCAATCTTGGCGTGGAACATTGCCTTGAGGGTGAAAAATTCCGCTTTCTGTGCAGCAGAGAAGTACATGAGATTGGTGTTGTTGATGACATCTAACCCCGCCTGAAGGTCGTTGGGACGCTGGTAGTGACAACGAGCCTGCTCTCTGAGCTTTAGGAACGCCTCGGATATTTCGATGTTCGGGAGTGTATAAATCTTGTTGAGCGAGTTTGCGCAGACGTCCAGGAGATCGTGCTTGCGGGCAACATGGGCAAATCGGTTGATGATCCAGGCAGTCTCGTGGAAGCCTCGATAACCAAACGTGTTGGTGCTGGTTCCAGCAGTGCCGCCCTGGCCCGAAGTCTGGATGAGAGGGAGGTATGTCTTGTTGATGGCATTGAAGACGTTCTGCCGCCAAGCCACAAGGTCACTCCAGATGCTGATGTCATCGCAGGGGTTGGGCAGGCGTTCTCTCCAGAGCTGTAGGACCATTTTAAGGTCAGCAGACTTCTTCTCGAGGTTTTGAGCGGTGGTGGCAGAGAGAGAACCGAATATCTGGACCGCCTCCTGCAGTTCGACGAATTGCTGGAAGTGTTGAAGAAGTGGGATATGCGCAGCAGAAAGATGTGGCGGCAGGGTAACCCATCTCCTGAGGCAGAGCTGCATTGCGTCTTCCAGAATCTTGGTGAACTCCACATTCTTGTCCAAGGCTGCAGGCAGCTTGAGAAGGGCGAGGAATGCCTCGTAAACGCGACGGCGGGGTGTGGGGACCTCGGGAAGAAGATGAACCTGTTCCTCCAGCGACTCCATATCGACCGACCAATCCTTGATCCTCCAAGCGCTCTCCAACATCAACTCATAGTTATTCTCCCCGCGTGCCAGATCGTAGAGTATGTCCCAATGCTGTAGCTTCTCGGCAGCCAGCATCCAATGATCCTCCCACAACGTGTACTCTTGATCGACGAAAGGAATGGCCCCAGAGCGCGCCTTCGTCTGAGCATTCTCGTACAGAGTAGCGGCTTGCTCCCACATACCGCTCTGCTCCAATGCCAGAGACATATTCGTGTCCTGGTAGTAGGAACCACGGCGCCACAGGCCATAGAATGCGTCGTCTTCCGCGAGTTCCGCGTATAGCTCGGCGAGGGATTCGAAAACGGTAACAGAATCAGGTGAGGAATCGTCCGAGATGGTCATGTAGCTCTCGAGGATCTCGATGCTCACATACCAAGCGCCGAACATCTTGGCCAAGTACTTGATCAAGTGGGGTGGGAGGAGCATGGGTGGAGAGCATCCGTAGATACCGGTAAGAAGGGTCTGGATAGCGTTGGGGCGTAGGTCCGCCTGTTTGGTGTGGTATTCGCGACTGAGGACGGTGATCATATGCTGGGTCATCTCGCCTTGCTCGCGTTTAGACAAACAAGACCAAACGGCGGGGAAGAAAGCGGCCCAGATCTCGTGAGATGTCTGGGGATCCAAGAACAAGATGCGTTGGGTGGGACGGATGAGGTTGGAAGCGGTGACACGGGGAGGGAAGGTGGCAACGTTTCTGGCGAAAGAAGCCTGTGAGTTCGGGACGAGACACTGCTCGCCATCGAGCGTGCCGAAGAGGAGGTGAAGAGCAAGGTAGATCCAGTTATGGTCGTTGAGAGCCTCCCAGCTTTGAACACCAAGAATATACGTGAGTCTGTTGGACAGAGACCTTGGAACGCTGACATCTAACAAGTCAACAAACTTCTCCCGAACGGCCACGTCCTTCGCACGGCAACCAACGAGGAAGCAGGCCTCGAGGCGTGTTGTAAGTTCACTACGACGCAAGGATGGGGATGTGTAGATGTCGTAGATGAGTTCATGGAAGGGTTCCAGAACGTCCGGTCGAGATTCGAATGCCACCATCTTCGTCAACAACATCGCCTTTTCCTTCATCGTGGGGTATGCGTCACGGCGGTCCAAGGTCCATTCTCGTACCATGTCTAGGATATACCGACAGAGGGGGATGCTTTTGGAAACCGGGATTAGGTGATTGAGGGACGTGATGAGCTTGACGCGGTTGTCCTGTCCAATGAACGAAACGGAAACCTTGTAGATATCCAATATATTCGTCAGCATTTTCACATTGCTCTCCGAAGCACTGGGTGTAGATGAGGTAGAAGTGGAAAGCTGGCCGTGTTCCTTGGCTATCTTTGAAAACAACTTGTTCAAGTACTCGCTGAAGGGGGTGATGCGCTCCGGTATAGCTTGTGTGACCGACTTCAGCATGAGCAGAGCACCACGAAGGGAAGTATTGTTGAGAAGGCTCTCCGTTATGGAAGAGTGAATCCAAGCGTAGAATTCGGCCATCTCCGTCTGGTCCTCTTCGCCCTCCTTCGGGAGTGGGAACAAGCGAGCCAAACGATCGAAAACTGGATGGAGAGCTTCGAGCAGGTTATTGTCGTCGGAGGTCATCCCTTTGTGAATCAATTTCTGGAGGATAACGGCGTTCGAGGTGTACCAGGCGTCGTCCTTCTCTGCGGAGACAACCTGCAGGACCCTCGCTGCCTGGACTGCAAGGCTCAACTGGGGCTCGAGGGCGAAATCGAACTACAACCCAAATCAGTTTACTGTAATGAGGGAGGGGAAGAATACGCACTTGCTCGAGTGCCCGAACAAAGAAGTGCAATTTAACAGTGACGTCATTCCAGCCAGATGGACCCAAAACCGAACGGAGAAGAGTGAGAGCGCGAGGGATCACGAGGTTCTTGGAATGCACCTCCAGAGGAGTGGTCGCAAGCTTCACGAGGTAACTGACCATGGTTTCCTTGAAATTTATAGGCATCTCCCAGTGCGAACCAGCAGGTTCATCCACAGCCATCGCATCACCCGCTCCAGTCGCTTTCTGCTCCCACTCGAACATGACCTGGACAACTTCTACGGAAAGCAGGCGCGAGTCATGGGTGTTGGATCCTCCCAATCCTAGTTTGAAGAGCGAATTGACCATGTGAGGGACGAAAACTGAACGGACGGGGTAGAATAGGTCTCGTTGGCGGACGATGAGTTGGTATATGATCAGGATCTGGGATATCCCGGCCCCCTCTTCAGCCAACAGTCTACGGGTGGTTTTCGCCCACTGGGGACAACCGCCATCATTGGATTGCATACGAGGGAGTGTCACAGCCAGTACATCCAGAGCTTGTCGCACGAGGGCCCTTCCTTCGTTGTGTGGGGGTCGCAACAGTCCAGTCCAGGCCCGCACGACGAACTTCTCCGGGGTGGGGAACGACTCGAAGAATCTAGCGGCGAGCAAGTAGGCGGTGTACTTAACCACGACATCCTCGCTCGTAATATAGTTCCACGTGCTCTTGATGATGACTTTCTGGACGTCGACGAGAAACTGGGAGTAATACTGAACCATGATGGATGTAAGATGGAGGAGCTCGACCTTCAACGCGTCGTCTTGCTCAGGGAAAGAGTCCTTGATGTTCATCGGAGCCCAAATGCGACTGTGAAGCATCTTCACGATTTCCTCGTCAACAAGACCGCCTTTATTATCCGAAGTCGTGGCATGGACGAGGAGCATGGGGGAGATGATATACCGGATGAAGTACGTTTTCCGAACCCAGGTGATGGAGGGATCACTGAACCACGAGAAGAACCGCAGGAGGATGCTTCTCTTGTAGAAGAGATCGTTCGACGACGCAACGTGCTGGTAGATGAATCTTGCCAGGCTGAGAGTCTCGATGGGGAGGTTGTGAGTGAAAGTTGTGGTGATCTCGAAGATGAGGTCGATTCGGGGCGCTTGCTTGAGAGCCTTGACGAAGATAGAGATGAGAAGGTTTGCTCGTTGAGATGCATCCAGGACCGCTTCTAAATCGTGCTCCATGCGCGCAGGAATGTGTGTCCTCCAAAGTCGAATGAGGCCGTCGACGAGGAACTGGTTGGACATGAGGAGTGTTTCGTCCTGCGATGTGATATCGTCGATGAGCAGCAAGCCAGGGACGATGTGTTTGTGGTCCGTTGTCTGGAAACATGCAGTAACGATGGCGGAGGCTCGCGCGACCACCTCTCGCAACAGGCGGGGAGCCAACTTGGTCTCTAGGACGCTCCTCAAGGATCGGATGTGTCGGGGAAAGAGGATATGATTCATGAAGAAGTCCATGGAATCTACGGGGTACCTGTTGAGATACTTGGCCAGAGGTGTCGTAAATGGGCTCGGGCCCGAGAACTGCATCTGCGCTTCAATCTGGACGATTGCGTTGACCAGGCTCTCGAGGTACATGTTGGCGGTCGAGGGGAGGAGATGGAATATATTGGTGATGCGGACGAGCTTGTTGATACCTTCATTGTCATGGAGGGGTAGTTTGGACGAGGCTTGCAGCATCTGCGGGTCGGCGACAAATCTGAAGTGGTCAAGGAGCTTGGAACCAATCTCGACCTTGAAATAGTTCGTCAAAAGTTCGAGTAGACGGGCGAGTCCTTCGAGCCCGGAGACGGAGAGCCGTTTGGGATCCGCGAGGTTCATCAGGATTGGCCGGAGACCGGTCTGTAGCAGATCTCGTGGCAGCTTGTTTTGGTGAGACATGACCATCTTCAGACCCTCGTATGCGACCTCCTTGATCTCTGGAGAACTCGAATAGAGCGACTTGAAATAGGTAGAAGAAACCCTGCATTCCGAAAGGTAAGCTTCGACGACTTGTGGAGTGATGAGAAAACTCGCTTTTGCCTCGTCTGTATCTGCTTTGCGAAAAAGTCCGTCATCGGCATGGATGCGGTCAACAACTTGATGCAGGCCACCCTCAACTTCGTGATTTCGATTAAGGACTGACGCGGGTTTGCCCTTCCGAGCAGGGCTGCGTCTTCTGCGTCTGCCAACGCTAACACCTCGTGGAGTAACCGCAACAATTCATCGTTCAATTCTACGAAGTGAGTCTCCAAACTGACGCAGTATCGAACCGCCTCGATAATACCGATCTGGATCGAGAATGGGAGAGCGCGGAGGGGCTTGGTATACAGAGTCGCTAGAATCTTGTCGCGCAAAGGCATAAGCAGGTCGACGAGACTCTTGTCGTTGAGATCCGATAGAAGCTGAAGGCAATTCTGTGAGGCGTTCCTGACGATTGGGTTGGAATTTGATAAGTCTTGGAAGAAGATACTGGTAAGGTGCATGAGCTTGTTGAGTTGCGGAGGGTCGGTTGGCTGGCTTGGGAGCATGTTCGCGCAGCTGAGACGGAGAACGCGAGTCATCACATCCATTACCTCATCTACATCTTGTGCGAGGTCGTATGGCATATCTTTGAGCACATGCAATAGTGTGCGGACGACGTTGACATCGCGGTCGGTGATGCACTTTTGCCCCAGTCCAGGCATGCACGCGATGATCTTGATTCCAGCACACCCGGCACTCTTGCGAAGCCAGCCGGGTTCCAAACAGAGAGAGCTGAACCTCCCCGTAATGTGGTGGAGGATCCTCAAGACGTCGACCTGAGTGAGATTCGCGTCCGTGGTCATTGAAACCAGACTGGTGACGATGGAAGATGCAAGGTCCTGTGACTTGGTTTTCTCGGCGGTATTCTCGCGAGCCAAAGAAGCGGGGAACGCTTCCAGATAGCACGCAAGTATTGGCCCAGGGAACCTGCGAGCAGTACTGTCGGAAGAGGGTCGCTCGGTGATTTCTTGCGAAAAAATATGACGTGAAAGGTTATTGATGTAAGCCTCTGCTTGGGTTTGGAGTTCCGGGATGTGTACTGCGTCAAAAACTCCCTCCAAACACCGAACAAAAACTTCCTCCCGATCCTTGCCCTTCACTCCCTATCGGCAAGATCAGTCCGTCTTAACCTCGTTAGAAACGGAAAGGAACGTACATCCTGAACGAGAACAGATAAGCAACTCTCGAGATAGGAATAGGCGTATCCCTGATATTGTGCCTTGGAAGTGGCCGGGATCGTGGCCGGTGGCTTCCTGATGGTCTTCAGAGCCAACTTCGAAACAGGTGCTAGACTCAAAGTAGCCACGTTCCCAGAAAACGACACTCTGATCTTGGCAGGGTCGGAGTATTGCCTATAGTCCAACAACGGCTCCTGATCCAACAACTTCCTGTTTCTCCCCCCCAGCTTCCCAAGTATCCGAATCGTTGTGTGCGCGTGATGATGGCTCGCTGGGACGGGTTTGAGTAGGTCGTGGAGCGCTCCCATCAGATCCCTGAGCACTGTGTTCAAGGTCGGATCCAGAAAGTCGGGGGTGAGGTTGTCGATGCACAACTCGAGCGTTCGAAGACCCTGGGATACCAGCTCGTTACCCCCACGCAACGCAAGCGCCAAGGGCTGCATCAAGTAGGTCAGGTGAGGTAACAGATGTGTCAGCCGCAATGGAACAGTTAGGCACAATTCGACAACCAGGTCCCGATGGAACCCGGAAGAGGAGTTGAGCTGTCGGTTGAGGCATTCGAGCATCTCTGGAAGAAGGGGGAGTACTTCCTTGTATATCAGCTCGAACTTTCCGCCGCCTCCGCCGATTGCTCGGAATAGTCCGCGAAGTAGGTGGAAATAGTGCGTTCCGTGAGGGGACTTGGCTGCAAGAGGGAAACAATCCATGATTAGCCTTCCAAGGCGAGAAGCCAGGACAGGCTCGTTGTCGGCGGGGAAAAGAGTTACGGCTCCGAATGCGAGTTTGAACATCCGGATGATTGCCACCGCTACAGACTCGTCGAGTTCGCCTAGTTCGGGCAGCCGGGATATGAGATGATCGAGGACGATTGGAACGAGAGTGGGTGAGATGTTATCTCGGGAGAGGAGTTGTTGTACAATAGCAAGAACCCAGACCCGTTTCTTCGCGCATTCAACATAGGCTCCAATCTTCTGCGTCCAGACCTCTTGAACGATGTGCGGGTTAATCTCCATGAAACAGAGCGCCAACCATTCCATGGCTTCGTTGACTTCTCGATCCTGACCATCAAAAAACGACAGGCCGTGCAGACCCGCATCGAACATCCGGCTGACCAAGCCACCGTCAGGGATAGGAACCTCGAGTTTCCGTAAACCGTTAAGGCAGGTCCGGAACCCATGGACCAATGTGCGGTAAAGCATTTTATACTCTGAGATTTCACGTGAACTTCGATATGTGATCGTGGATGCGCCGTGTCTTACCTGGTAGGATGTTTTCCGTCTTCTCGCTGGCGAATAGTGCAACCGCGTATGGCCTAGACTTCTCAATGGCGATCATGTCCGACCCGATTGGTTCGCCGTCTTTCGTTTTTTCCGTCCGACTGAGGATGTCCTGATGGACAGTGAGCATGCTCTCAAGTTTTGCCGTCGAAATCTCGAGCATGGCGAGCAACACCTTCGCAGCGGTGTGTTTCGATGATGCACTCTTGGTAACGATCACTTCGACGGAATTGTAAGCCATCTTGGCGCTAAGGATATGAGTGCTGATGGTAAGACAGGGGTTGTGCGTGAGCCCGAGGTAAAGGACCGCAAAGCGGGATAGTTGGTCGGGTTCCAACTCCGTCCGGAGATAGTGGATAAGGTCCACAACCGAGAAGTATCCTTGCGAGCTGCGCAGAATAGAGTAAGCGAGTGGTATGTTGGCTGTACGGAACGAACCGTAAATATTCCTGCGAGGCAATGCTAGTGCCCAAGAGGACACGTTCATCGAGTAGAGTATCCAGATGGTTGATTAGAGCTTTCCGCTTCGAATTGACCGCGAAGATGTGTCGCATGACAATCATCAAATCCTATCACAGACATCAGTCGGTTTTGGGTGGAAGCGGATAACTTGGAGACTTGCTCTGCGTGAGAGTATGGCGTTCGGGGGGCAATCTTGGCAAAGCCTTAGTGAGGTAAGTACAAGCGCTTCCCCGAAGGTCTCAAATTGCTCCCCCATACCACGGAGGGTGAATGTAAGGTAGGAAACCAGCTACCGGATTTATGAGAGCCTGTCGGTAACCAATCTGGGTCACTCTACCTTAATCTGTGCATTGATGAAGTCCGAGTAGGCTTGGTTGTTCTTAATCGTTGGTGCGACGCCGGCCCAGATGTTACCCATGGCTTCGCAGTCCTCCCTCGCCTTCTTCTGAGCAGGGGATTCCAGGGCGAGAACTTCGAGGGTTAATGGGATAGTTGGTTGCATCGCAGTGGTTACCATGACACGGTGGGATTGCATGAAGGTCATGACCACCATACCCATCTCCGCGAGGACCTTAAAACTCCGAACGGAGGGGAAGACCACGTTGGGATCTAACCGTGGAGAATCTTCGGAGAGCGTCTCCTGGACGAGCGTTTTCATGTTGCGAAACATTTCGAGTAGGATGGAGAAGAATTCTGCGACGATTTCTTCAGAGAGGGCTTTGAAGGAGCGCACGATATCGATAATGGTTTTGCAGCAGGTTACACCGTTTTCTTCATTGTCGTGTCGAAGAAGGTAAAGCATCCCTTGGAAGAGAGGGAGGGCCTGTGGCCGTATAGCGTCCCCGGATGGAATGCGGTGAAGAATGTCCACAAGAACACGGCGAAATTCGTATTCTGTAGTTTCCCGCTGAAACGAAGCCTTTCCGGAACGCAAGACCTCAATGATTACTGGGATCATGTTTGGGATAGCTCGCGGTGTCTCAGAGTCCCTGGCGGTGTCGATCGTCTCTCGCAGCTCACAAGCCAGTGCATATTTTGTCTTCAGGTCTAGGATCAATGGACGAGATGTTTGAACATCACTGTGGCTAAAGAGTGGTTGTGGTACGCACCTATCCCAGGGTCTGCAATTCTCCCGACTTTGAGTTCCACCTCGGCGGCGGTGCCAACCGGCGCGGAGTCCATTGTGAGTAGATGTAGAACGCGTCAAAGTACGCGATAAGTAACCTCAGGCTTTCACCTGGACTTCGAGGTCTGGTAAGAGCCACTTCGGCAAGCCCCGATCACACTCCCCGCTTCCCACACTCCCGGGCGCCCATGGGGATTCGGGATGAGGAAGCTCAACCCATCGGCCGAGACATATCCACGACGGCGGTGCGTATTATCTTCCGACACTTATGGGTTGCCCACAGTAGGCTAGACACAGTGATGAGAATGATTTTGATGCTGTTTGACCCTGGGAGTGTCTGATGCGGGTCGTCGCACACGGCCTCGGGGATCCGAGCACTGGCGCTGAGCGAGTCCTCCCGTAGATCATCTGGCATGCAGCGAGCATGATGGGTCACAGCAATCGCGACGCCCGGAACCTTGTTTTCTTCTCCCATCACCTCTCCCTTCTCTTTTCAACGAGCTGGTCTCGGCGCTGGAGCTGGACTTCCCAGTGTTCTCACCCACATTTGTGTATCTTCCAATCCCCCCGGGCGATCATTGACGAGGTACACTTTTATGGCCTGGAATATCCGTGGCCTTGAAAACCCATCCTCTGAGGAGTTTTTGAATGACCCCGACTTGTGAGCATCAATTAACTTATCTCTCCTTCCAACCTCCGCTCTGATCATATGCCAATCCTAGTCGCCAGATAGCTGCTTTTTTTCTTGGCTGGGTCTTCTTCTACAGCGTACAAATAATCCTCTCCTGCTCCCTTCTTCAGGAAAACTTCACGCAAGCCTGCTCCTCCTTCTTTTCATTTATCGCGAAACCCAGCAAGGGACGCCACGGACCTAAAGAACCTAACGATATCGAAGCACATACCCCCGCTTTGTCGGCAACCGCACCCCATGATGAGGGGAAGGCCACCGAGTACAACACCGAGTTTAACAACTCTACCACCTCCCCACTAAGGGCAGAAGAGGGAAGCGCCTTGCTGGTTACTCTGGCACTCTGTTTTACATGTGCGAGCGTAGCTCACTTCGTTTCACTTCTCCGGTACACTACCACCGGTGCGACCACATGTGGTACGCAAGCCTCGCTTGGGGCAATTTACTTCCACTAATTATCCATGAAGCGTTTGTGGTGGCTTGGGGCGGTACAGCGGCACAAGCTGGAAGGCTCGCAGGACTTTTTATCCTCAGCCTTGAGTTAAAGAAGCACCCTGTCAAGCGTAGGGAGGTCTACATCCTTTGGGTGTCGCTTCTCACCTTTCTGGGTAAGCAAGCCGAAGGCCCCCACCCCGTCCGATCTGATCTTTTATCAGGGTTAGTCTTCGCCAACAATGCTGTTGCTGTCGGCGCTATCCGGTATGTAGTCCCAAAATTTTTATCTACAGATTTATAACACATCAATGAAGTCCCGTGCCGCGATTGGGTGTTTCTTTGTGTTATCGTAGACAGTGAGTGGGATTGGTTTGGCTGTGAGATGTAGCCCCGAATCTGATCGGGTTCCCTATAGCTTCGCTCCCACCGGCCTGGCTTCCTCTCTTGCACTGGTATTGGCGGAGTTATATCTGATCATTCGGTTCATTTTCTTCATTTCGCCTATCGGACTCGGCTGGCTCAGTAAGCTGGGCTTGTTGGGTGATTCTCGGGTGTACAGAGCCCTCAGCCTCCTGTTGTTGGATGTGTTGACCATAACCTCCGCTGCCAAGCCAACCAATTTGCTGGTGGATTTTGTTCCTTTTGCGATTGGTGCAGTGGCCGTCCTTTGTAAGTCCGCTTCCCTTTGAGCACCTGCCCCGGCTAACGATCCAATTGTCAGTCGCATTCAGCCTGGCGTCACCAAAAAAGGAGAAAGAGATCGCCCCTTCTCTGTGGTCATACTACCACGAAACTCGAAGGTTTGCGCTGCACCCAACTCCAGCCCCTTCGATAGCATCCACTTTGTCCATTAGGCGAATCTCTACTCGCACTACACATGCCATCTCACTGCCGAGCCCCGATTTCTCTGAACATGATCCGCCCCCGGCACCGACTCGCTCCGCTCTCAGCTTGCGTGTGGCCCTGAGGGATTTCACCATCCAGGAACAACAAAACTCACGAGCTGTAATCGATGGGTACACCAAGGGAGGGACCAATTCCACAATGCTCCCGAGTCCGACAGCCGCACAAACACCCAGATTCACGCGTTCCTCAGCCCGCAGGTCCCCCTCCATGCATTCCGAGCACTCTGAAACCCAGAACGCTCGGCCATCTCTTCAAAAGGGCCACAGACCCGAGGTAACACCTGCCATCAACCCTGATGAACAGGTTTCCGATGTCCCTCAGTTGCCGACAAGTTCTGTCACTCCTGACTCAGGTGTTCTTGCCACGGAGTTCCCTCGGATGTCTCCCCCAAGGAAGCGCAGCAATCGGACCAGGAGGTCTTCCGCATCCAGTGGATTGACGTACTTGACCCCAATTTCGCCGAAGAATGTGCCTAGTCAGTGCCCCTCGTGTCTCCTCTCGCCGTCGAGATCGTACCAATCGATGGTATCCACACCACACACTCCGGCCCTTACATGGGAGGAGGTGTATCGTCAACAGGGTCTACAATTCGACTCAAGACTCGAGATCCCCCCTGTTCCGAGCCGAACTGGTTCTCTCAGCCGCCAGCCCACCTCGCCTCGCACACCCGCGATGCCTTCCGTCCCACCCATTATGGTGTTACTTGTTTCTCCCCCGTCTGGGTTGACTAAGCTCCAGCCGGTAGCTCGACCTTCATTATTGGCCAATACACCATCTATGGAGCGGATGAGCGGCA
>Ga0307510_10005641_pt1 | contig 14920 bp, 9 predicted proteins | sample 12_EM_MG_FD_207224 | JGI IMG/M metagenome (GOLD analysis project Ga0307510, IMG submission 207224) | Populus trichocarpa ectomycorrhiza microbial communities from riparian zone in the Pacific Northwest, United States - 12_EM | ecosystem: Host-associated > Plants > Roots > Unclassified | place...
GAACATTAGCATGTATATATATATATATCCAAACTACAATTGTTATTAATTCAAAATCCTAGCATACATACTAATAATAAAAATATCTATGTTTAAATTAAAATAAAGAAGGGTATTTACTTGTTAAAGTACTTTAAAATAATAAGACTTTTGTTATTGTTAATAATGAATTATTATTATTATTTGTTCTTAAAACTTTATTGCTTCTTATTTGTGCAACTAGGATGTCTACAATATGTTTTTCAAGATTATAACATCACCACATTGATTTAGATGTACTTTTAAACAAGATCCTTGAACTAAAAAATAAAAAACTTAAACAACTTTCAATAAGATGAACCTAAGCTCTAGATTTTGGAGGAAAATCAAAGCTTAAAATGAGAAGAAAATATTAAAATATGAGGTTAGAAAGAGTATGAAAAATCTGAAACATTCAAGTTGAAAACTTTTCTTACACCTTTATTTTTATTGTGAATTTTGAAAGTTAAAAGGTTGAAGAATTAATAAAAGTTAATTCTCACTATTATTAACATTTAATTAACCATAATAAATCAAGAATTAAATCTAAAAAAACTAAGAGTTCTTTGAGATTTATTTCTCATTTATTTATAATTTGTTTAAACCATGTTAATTAAAATAAGTTTCTAGCAATTTGATGTATAAAAAGAATACGCAATTATCATTTCTCCACGGGGTGTTTGAAAGAAAAGATTACAATATTCTAATGAGAGATCTAGAATACTAGCTATTGGAATTTTTTATGCATTGATGGACCTTAATTCAATATCATTTTCTAACCCTAGCTCCGAAATGACACCAAAATCATTTGAAAAAATTCATGGAAAATGCTTTTGTAACTTTTATTATAGGTTCATTTTAGGAATGAAAAGGAAGCCAGCCTCCACCATATTAATGCTCATTAGTCTTTACCTTTGTGAGGAATATGTAAAAAATATGAGTAAACAATGCAATGAATATGGATACTAAAGTGGGATATATAACGGTGACACAAAACACCAAAACACATTCAATTCAGAGAATCCAAAACCATAAGCCAATAAAGGAAAAGAATCACAATCTCCTTTAATGCCCTTAATTGCAACAGGATTTGGAAAAGATAAGTTCTTTTTCAAATTGAATTGCTACACCATCGAACCAAGTATAAAACAGGCAGTACCAATCCTATGTTTTCCATGCAAAACAATACGTGGGCTTCACATATATCACATACTCAAATGGCTACGCAGCTATCAGGAAAAAGGATGAGCGGGTTCTCTCTGGTGGATGAAGAGATTGTACAAAATATACTCTCAAGGTTACCGGCTTTGACCTTTGCGTATGCTGCCTGCGTTAACAAACGCTGGTACAAAATATGCAGCAAAATACTCAAAAGGCCTAAGCTTGCTTCAGCTCTCTCCCTCAACCCTTTTCTCCATGTAAGTTGTTTCACTTTCTTATTTTTTTTAAATTCCAGTTCTGAAATTGGTATGCGTATCCGTTTGGTCGGAGAAAACAAGAGAAATGCTATTGTTTTTGATATGATTGCCCGATTTCATTTAGCACATATGTTCACATAAACATATTCGCATTCGCGTGCGATGCACGCGCAAAATGAAATTGTTCTTTTAGACAGAGAAAACAAGAAAAATCATATCATTAACATATACATTTACAAATATATTCGTATACACATGCATGACACGTGCAACAAGAATTGTTCTTTTAGACGAGAAAATAAAAGGAATTATATTGTTAGCATATATGTTCACAAACATATTCGTATATACATGCATGACACGCAACATATATGCTGCGTGTCATGCATGTGCAACTGGAATTGGTATTAATAGAGTGTTTGGGAGTATGGTTGCGGTTGTTTTTTTAGGCGGATAAAACAAGAAAAATCATATCATTAACATATATATATTCACAGATATATTCGTATACACGTGCATGACACGTGCAACAAGAATTGTTCTTTTAAACGAGAAAATAAAAGGAATTATATTGTTAGCATATATGTTCACAAACATATTCGTATACACGTGCATGACACGCGCAACTAAAATTGTATTTTTAGGCAGAGAAAACAAAAGAATATATATTTGTTACTACGTGTCATGCACGTGCAACTGGAATTGGTATTATAGAGTGTTTGAGAATATGATTGCGGTTGTTTTTCAAAGTGTTTTTTACTCGAAAATGCATCAAAATAATACTTTTTTATTTTAAAAAAATTATTTTTGACATCAGTTCATCAAAATGATATGAAAAAATAAAAAAAATCTTAATTTTTTTAAAAATCAAATTAAAAAAAAAACAGTTTTAAAATACAAAAATATATAGGAAAAATTGTTTCTCCATCGGAGAAACGGGAGGAACCTACGTGGCTGGCGAGATTGTCCAATTTCAGTCAGCATATAGAACATATTTGCTGTTGCGTGTCATACACGTGCAACTGGAATTGGTATTAATTGTTCGTCCGGTTGGAGAAACACGACGAACCTCATTGTTGCTGATATGATTGCATATATGTTCGTAGAACATATTCGCTGTCATGTCTAATGCACGCGCAGCAGGAATTGGTATTGCTCCTTCAGGTCGAAGAAAAATATAAGAATCATGTGCTGATGAGATTGTCCAATTTCAGTCAGCGTTTATGTAACCAATGACATAGTAAGTAAGGGCTGTCCAAACAAAACCTTCCATCGAAAAAAGTGGAATTTAAGAATAGCAGCTGGGATTTCATAAGCCAAAGTAGAATAAAAAAATAACTCTCTCTGCTTATAAAAAACTACAAACCAGTTTGTTATATTAAAATATTAATATAATAATCTTTTTTTAACTTATTAATTGATACAAGTTCTTTATTTTATTTTTATTATTATTCCTGACTTTTTTTCTTTTATAAAATTTCTCGTCAAACCTTAAGTTATTAATTAGTTAAGCAAGTAATCTCTTATACTTTATGTTTTAGAAAAGTTTCCTTCATCTTTTTTATTTGTTTCATTATCGAATTTTAGTTTTATTTCTTTATAATTAGTTATTGAAAATGTTAGGGTTTATAATAATTTATGGGTTTGTTGAATTAACATGTGCATGAGTAATATTATATGTTAATGGATATGAATTGAAATGAGTTTTGATGAATTAGTAAGTATTTTGTTATGAATTTCATATGAAAAATGATGATAATGAATTTACTAATGATTAAAAATGAAGTACATGAAAACTAAAAAAATTAGGAACATAATAAATAAATTAAAAAAAAACATTTAATATTTATGTTTAATCCACTTGTACAAAACAACAAGTCAGCAAGAACAACATTAATTTATGACAATCCTTTTAAACTATGATTTTAGATGTTATGTACCATATATCAGCATAAAATTGTTGCCAAGAACTTTTCTAGTCCTTGAAAGATTTAGAAATAGATAAATAAAAGTTTGTTGTATATATTGAGAAATATATTTTTAATGAAATTAAAAATAAAATCATTATGAAACAGTTTTAAAATATAAAATTTCAAAGAGAATAATTATAACGTAAGTTTTTTTATTTTAAAAGTATTTTTAAATTAATTTTGCTTGACTTGAATTGATATATGTATTTCAAATTAATTTCTATATATAACACATGTATATATAATATATAATATCAAATATTTGTTAGTAATTTTCTCCTCATTTAAAAAATCATGTTTGCGCCCTGACAGTAACGGCTAACCAAAGTTTTCTTAAGAAACCGAAGAAGAGAATAATGGTAATGAAATTAAAGACTAACCAAAATGAAGTGGATAGAAATCTTCAACATTTCCCTTTGTGCTCCATTGTTTTATGAAACAAAACCAAATAGAGCTCACTAGTTTTTGTGCTAGGATGCTGTGAAAGAGGTCATTGAGCAGGTTCTCTCTGAGCCTATTCGTCCACACTTTGCTATTGCCTGCATTAGCAAAGAGTTCAACTTGGAACTGGCTCATGGACTGGTAATAATTCTCTTCTGAATCTTTCATATTATTGTATTTGGTTAATATGCTCAAGATTCCCACTTTTCTCTTCCAATCAGAATAAAATTTTGATTTCATTACCTATGGTCTTTCGTGCAGATAATTGAAAAACTGGGTTCAAGAATCCCAATAATTACTAATGTTTCCAGTGGAATCATTGGTGTCGATGGCATTGCTGATGAACTGTTTGAGGTTTGTGTTTTTCTGATGATTTCATACGCATGTTTATATAAATTAATTAAAATTTCTGCTGGTGGTGATGCCAAACCTTATGGAATTAATATGCAGGAAAAATGGGAAACAACTTCCGGTCCTAATATCCAAGAATCAGATACAGCTGAAAGAGGACTAGTTCTGCTCGTTGGATTTTTACCTGGACTCAAAATTGGCACCATTCCGCTGTTACAACCGAGACAGGTAAGGTTCATTGTGCTTAATGGAGAGCAATATCTTCAGGAATCCCCCATCTTATATAATAATGCATTGGGAATACTGGCCATCATACTCAATGAAGCATAAAGTGCTATGACATTGAATTTGAAAAGTAAGAGAGCTATTATTTGTTGTTTGTCTACTAAATGGATTACTGACTTACAACATTTTTCACCATCATCAGGAATCCAATACATTGGTTGACAAATTTGTGATGGATATTTTACATTACACAGCTGCTGTTTCAGATTGTGCAGCCCCTGCTGGGATCATAATGTTTGGAGTAAGTTGGCGTCCTTGTATAAGCTTTTAATTAAAATTCTATTAAATTTCTTTGGTTGCTATAACATGTGCCATTGTTGATTGTCTAGGACAAAACCACTGACATGAAACCTATTGTTGCAAAGATGGGTAAGTACCTTACCAGATACATATTTGTGGTATAACGTGGCTTGTTTCATTCATTTGTAGCATTTCTAGCTAACAATAACATGTACGGTGTTCAAAGTTCTAGTTGTGGCGCAGCTCACATATGTACTATGTAGCTTATAACATTTCAACTTAGCAGATTGTGCTATGCCAGAAGAAACAGTCATTGTAGGCGATGCAAGTGCCGACTTCATTTTCAGAACTGGGGATGATTCTTTAAATCAACTCGTGTATACATGCTGCTTTCAAGCTGTTGCTCTTGTATTTGCAAGGGATAGATACAAGCCTGAAGGTACTTGATGATTTGTATGAATTGAAGCAAATTATGCTAAAACCAACACCATGTGCTTCACTTAAAAATTAGAAATGACGTAGCTGGTATCATACTTTTGGAGCTTCCAAAATATGCTAGACGCATCATTTTACCTTTCTGTTGCTGCCCTTTTCGCCTAAGATTATGAATTTGTTTTGATGAGTCCTTTCTGGCCTTTTGGGTTGAGCAGGTTTAGGAGAAATTCAATTCCACGTCACAAAGTCAACAGGTGTACTACCATTTGGTCCCAATCTAAAGGCAGTTTGTGTTGTACCAAAAGATTCAGAGCGTTCATGTCTGTTTGCAAGACTGGAAGGACAGGATGGCATTATGGCTGCCGGGGCGATTTTAAATGAAATCAAACAACAGGTTCTCCTTCTTCTTTGTTTGTTTTGAATAATTGTGCTGTTTTTTATATGGCTATTTTGATTTCTAAATAAATATAATCTTTTTTTACCATTTTAGAGAAGTCAAGCAATGAAAGGATTTCCTTTTCTTGATTTCGTTGTTGAGTTTAAGACATATAACCGAGAAATTTCTTGGTTGATTACTGTAAATCTAACTAAAAAGTGGAGTGTTTCCTTTTGAAGGAGAGTGTCTCATTGTTAAATTGTTTTAAAGCTCATTTTCTTCCTTAAGTAACCTATTGAATCTGTTACAGTTTAGGGAAGCAGATACGTTTGCTGATCTTTACATTGGTGTCACCAAAGAAACTCAACGCACCAGTGATTCAGGGATTTTGACACCAGGAAAATCTTTGGATTTCTACAAAGTCATAGGGTAAAATAAGTGATCAGTTTCCATCTCTGCTGTGTCTCATATTGTTTTTTATTCGATAACAAAGATATCTTGTCCAGATTATATGTTCGGGATTTCTTTGATCATCAGTAGCAGAAAATATGTAGATTAATTGTGTTTTCTCTTGGCCATTAACAGAGGAGGAGAATATTACTTTACTGTCAATGGTATCGGCATCAGAACTGGTGATTCCTTCCTATTCTACCAGTCAGATTCGGCTACTGCTTCATCATCATGTGACCATGCCTTCAACAAACTTCTAGCTCTGAAGGCAGAACTGAAAAGCAAAAATTATCTTCGTTTGAGCAATTTAGCTGACAAGGACGATAAGGAAGAAGTGCTTGGTGGTTTCATTTTCTCTTGCTATCATCGCGGTGAGTCATTCTTCGGAGACACTTTTGTTGATAGCTACCCATTCTGCAACAACTTTCCTACAGCTCCAGTAGCAGGATTATTCTGCAGAGGAGAAATAGCAAGGGGCCCCAAAAGCTTGATGAACGAAGAATATGACGACGAAACCTCCCCTCGATGCTGCGTCCATGTTTACAGCACAATATATTTGGTTATGTCATATCTTCCACCACCTTTAGAGAGTTAATATCTATGAGGAGACAAGCATGAAGCAATTCTGTAACACTGAAAAGAATTGCGAATGTATCGCTGGGACTAGCAGGATAGCAAGGATGTTGCATTAGAGGAGTTGGACAGGTTCTTACTTGTCAGTATAATTAGACTGAAGTTATTTAGTTTTTCATCCAGTGGATGTTTGTATGCATAATAATGTGGAACTAAATTGGAGAGGATTACTCCTTTTCTATATGATCTGGTTTGCCTAAAAGTTTTGCCTTTGAAATACACTCAAGCTAAAGAATTACATGATTGTTCAGGAAAAGAAAATTTGAGAATTACGAAGAAGCGAAAAGCCTCTAGTTCCTAGTTCTTATGGCCAATTCATGCCCCTTCACAATTTAACGCACGCTTATCTACCTACTTTGACAGAAAACAAGAATGTGCATGTGTGGAAGTGGATGTTCTTTCTTGCTACGCGGCTCGAAAGTAGCATGACCCTTGTCCATTGCAACTTGCTAGCTACAACTCAGTAACAGTTGCAACAACAGTGCAATGAAACGCACTAAAACAGATGTCGTTCAATAGGTTCAAATGACAAGTCGTTTACATGCATTGAGAAACAAAACAAAATACGTTAATCAGATTCGAAAGACCAGTCGTTTGCAGGTATTGCAGAACAAAGCAGAAATTTAAATCGGATGCAAATGACCAGTCGTTAAAAGGCCTTTTACTTTCAGCCACAGCTGGAGAATTCTGATAACACAACAATGGAGGAGAAACCGAAAGAACCCAAAATGCCAATGACAAGCTTTGCATCCATAAACGAAGACCTTGTACAAAACATAGTAAAGAGACTACGAGCTTCATCCTTTGCATCAGCAGCTTGCGTTAGCAAATCATGGAATCAAATTTGCAATCAAATCCTCTCCAAACCAAAGTTCGCCTCTGCTTTTTCTCTCAATCCAAACGAAAAGGTTTGTTGGGTCTTCAAAAATCCAAATAAAGATCATAACTTTACCGCAAAGTCTCTATCTTGAATTGGGTTTCTGTGTTTTTTCGATGATATCAATATTTTGCATTAGAAGACTCTTGTTGGGTCCTTAAAAAATCAAGAAAAGATCATCGGTGTAATGTAAAGCCTCTAACTTGAACTGGGTTTTTTTTCTGTGTGGTTTTTGATGATCAAACAGGTTGCGTTAGAAGAGGTTGTCAATAAGGTTCTCTCTGAGCCCATTAGACCTCATTTTGCTATTGCCAATGTTATTGGCAGTGGAGTTGATCTGAGAGAAAAACTTGATTTTGTAAGATTTATCACCAAAGTATTATATTCGGGCAATTTTTGGTTTTCTTGTTTTGGGTCAATCTGATGCTGAGTCGATTTGTATGGTTTTGTGTTGTAGTTGGCAACAAAACTTGGTTCCCAAACTCCAATTATTGTGTCTTGTGCAAGTGGAATCATGGGAAGAGATGCTGTTACTGGTGAACATAGAGAGGTCAGCACTGTAAAAGATTAGTACTTTTGTTCTTTTTAAGAAATATGAAAGACTACATTTTTGGCTTCTTTCAAATAAATGTGTGCTTGTGTAGGTTATGTTGGAAGAATATTGGGCTGATGGAGAATCAATTTCATGCTTTGGTATCATTTTGACTGTGGGGTTTTTACCTGGACTAAAAGTTGATGTCATCCCGCTGTTACAACCAAGAAAGGTAACTAAACCTCAGTTTGGAAAATGATATTCTCTATAGGATTCTTCATTTCTATTGCCCTAAGTTGAATGGTTCTGTGGCTGTGAGCTTGATTTGCCATATGCGATGTCTAGCATATGCCGCTATATGAATTTGTTGTCAATAACCTAACTGATCTTTATTATGTTCTGCTGATATGAAATCAGGTACATAGACCGGCTTTGGTTGATTACTTTGTGATGAATATTAGGGATTATGCAGCTTCTGTTTCTGGTTGGGCATCACCTGCTGGGATAATACTGTTTGGAGTAAGATAATGTTTTCCAACTTGCTTGCACATCCTTTTATTGAGTGAGATTCTTGCTAAGATGTGATTTTGGTCCTGCTATAGGATGAAGGTGCTGACCAGAAACCTGTCATGGAAAAGCTGGGTGAGTTTTCTCAACTAAGGAAACTTTCTTTCTTCTTGTGCTTGTTTTTGTTCATAGGAAAATATAGAACAAAGGCTTGTTATGTTACAGAAAACATGGCAAACGAAGAGTACACAAATTTTAACTTTTGGGACCCCTGACATGGCAAACACTGCTAATTCGAATTGTGCAATTAATTGGCATGGTTGATCTGAGGGTTCATATTTTATACATTTCTGAAACCAAATATTATGAAAAGGAAGGCATTTTTGTATCTATTGTTTGTTCAAATTTTTTTTTCTGGAAGAGTCTTCAGAGGTTGATGAGAGACAATTCCTTTTCTGTCGTGCTCACCTGCAGCAATAAATTATTTAAGAATGTACAAGTTTGTCACTAATCCTATCTGTTTGGTTACTCACTAGATAGTGTACTAAGGAAACACATCCATTTAGCTGATAAATTAATTGGCTATTTAATTCTTGTCCTGGGTTTTGAAAGTGTTGCTAGACATCAAAAACTGTCACATAGCAAGTCCTGTGCTGCTTCTTAAAGTTGATAATATGTTGTATGTTGCAGATCATGCCATGTCAAGGGATACTGTCATTGTTGGTGATGAGAGAGCTCAATTCCTGTACCGAAGTGGCGTAGAGTCCCGAAATGACTATGGGAGCAGTGAATATTTTCCTGCTGCAGTTGCTCTTGTATTTGCAAGGGATCGAGACAAGCCTTGTGGTATCGGTTTATTAATCTCTGTTTTTGCTATTTCATCTTTTGCAACTAAAATGGATTGGCAATGTGCAGACCTTTTCATTGTTGAATCACATGACATGCTCTCTCATACCTTTGCTGCTCTCACTTATTGAGCAGGCACAGGGGAAATCCAATTCCATGCTGCATTATCCTCTGGTGTTTCTGCAATAGGCCCAAGGTACAAGGCAGTTTCTGTTAGAAAGATTGGATCCGAGACAGGTTGTACGACATTGCTTACTGCCAGAAGAGAAGGGGAACAAGAGATTCAAGATGGTCAAAGGATTCTAGATGACATCAACAATGAGGTATGTTTTTCTTTTGGAAACCCATTCTTTTTTGCTTATGGTGATTTCTTAACTCCTAGTTTATTTGTAGTGTTTGCATAATCTATTTATGATATTTGTTTAAGATCTATGTTTAGAAATATACATTTGTAGATTTTGATGTTTAAGATCTCTCCTTTTGTTTTAGTGCTCAAATTAATTGGGATTGAGTAATTGGCTTTACTTTACTGTTGCGTGAATCATATGCATAGTCACACACAAACTTTTGTTTAGTTTAACAACCTCAGATCATGTTATCTCTGACTGACAATGATCTATCTGTTACATTAATGTGGTTGGAAAACGAGATAGAAATCATATTCTCTGGTATAGTTTTTGGTTTGGCTAAGGTCAGTCACTTGGAATCATATTTATTATTGCTTTATTAATGTATACTGCATTATGCACTTGGTTTCCTTCCATTCCAAATTTACCTATTTTTAACTAGTCCATTTCTAGGGTTTCAAAGTGTCTGCACCATGATCGTAATTCATAGATATTAAATTGGTGATGTGGAGATGGCTCCTTGATATGATAGGATATTTGCAATTTCCAATTCAAAAGCTTATTTCACTTCCAGGTTAAACAAGAAAAAAAAGAATTTGATGCTTAAATATACTGTTTCACTATTATTCTGAATAGCCTATTTTCTGAAGTGGTCCAATGTTGGTTTCAGAAATTACATGTCTAAAAGGTTATACAAGGATTTTAAAAAATTGTTTTTTTTCCAGATTGAAAGTGCTTATTAGGCAATGATATAGTATCCGAACTAAACTGTGTTTCAATTAACATTAGATTTTACTCTCCCGAACTAAACTGTGTTTCAATTAACGTTAGATTTTACTCTCAATGCAGATCAGCAGTTAAGCTATACAAGAGTTTTCTTGCTGCATACACTCTTATAATCTGAAATGTTAATAATAGAGCTCTTGTTCTTACATTTAAAAGTTGTTGCCCAAGAAAAATGTAGGTTTCTTTTCTGCTTTTAATTATAGGTTTTCTTTAGTTTTTAGCTTTGCATTGACATTTATGTTATTGTCTTAAAGAAAGTTACCTACTTTCTATGCTCCAGACAAGAAAGAAAATTGTACATTGGTTTTTGAGTGGTGTTTCATTGTTATTAATCTTTTATTATATTATATTTGATTGAATGTAGAGAATTAATCCTTTCATTGCATTTGTTCTCTCTCAAAAGTATAAATATGTGACAGTTGGTGAACCAAATTGGACGCCCTGACCTGTACATTGGGGTTACTGAACAAAGAAAATGCTTTATTGGGTCAGAGAAGTCAAGAGTGATGACATTCCTGGTTTTCCATGGAGTTATGGGGTGAGATGTTTAACTTTCATAATTTTAATTGGCCTTGTTTTTTCTTACAGACATTCACCATGCGCTTGGAAGAATTTATCAAACATGAAGCGTCTGTTACTTTCATCACTCACGTTGTCAAACTTTAAGAGATTCATGCATTATTTTCTTGTATTCCTTTTTACTCTGGATTCCTTCACAATGACTGAAATGCTATACTCTCAAGCGTTTCTGAATCTATAACCAAAACAGCTGATGAAAATTGAATTGTTTTACTTTAGTGCAGTGTGCACAAGTGCTAGAACCAACAATTTTAGTATCATAACAAACAATAAATTTGGATGTGGGAGTTTTTTCCTTTTGCTTGGTTTAAAGCTCACACTTGCAGACCATTTTCAAATATACTCTTCTCATCAAGCTGGTTCCTTGTCAACAGAGGAGATCAAGAGTACCTTTTTGCTGATGGAGTTGGCATCAGAACTGGTGACTATTTCCAATTTTACCATTCAGATCCAACTACTGCACTATCTTCATGTAATGAAGTCTCTAAGAATTTCAGAAAACTGAAGCTAGATTGGAGTTCTAGAAACTGCCTTCAAGCAGGAGTTTCTGATAATGTCTGTAGTAAGGAGCTTGTTGGAGGTTTTGTTTTCTCTTGTTGTGGCCGTGGTGAATCATTCTTTGAACGTTGCAATGTTGATAGCTCACCATTTTTGGACAATTTTCCTGGGGTCCCAATGGCCGGAGTATTTTGTCGAGGGGAAATTGGACGTGGCTTTTCAGTTTTGAATGCGGATGAAGGCCCAGAAGAAAGGAGTCTGCATTGCTGCCTGCATGTATATAGCACTGCATATCTCTTGGTGTCTTATACTCCGGCACCTGCAGAGCATTAGATATTTCTTCTTCCAGATGGATTACCAGAAGTGACTGCTGTTGTTGGAACTGGGTAGTTATGCTGCTTGATTGCATTTTTATGTGAAAAAGCCAGGATATGATATGCAGGTCTTTTTGGTCTTGTTATTTTATAACCATAAGCTAAACGTTTCATGAATTATATTTTCACTTCAGTAGTCAACCAAAACCACTAGCACTAATGTTATCTGGGAAGCCGGGATGAGCAGTGCACAACCTTGCTTTGTAATATCAAGTTATCATTTTGTTGCACTAGATTCAAGGATGTCTGATCTTTCCATACTGCGCCTTGTTCTCTTCTGCAACTTGACAGTTCGTGTAATAAGCATCAAAAAATTGTATTGCCTTGTGTTTCTTATCTTTCTATTTTCAATGGATAAATTATGCAACAGGATTAGATATTTCAATTCAAAATAGATCTCCTGTTCTATGCTTAAGAAAAATGAGCCTAGCTTTAGGAATTGTTGTTTTTCCTTCTCTGGGGACATTGAATTTTCTCTAGGTTTCAGGATAAATGTATTAGCCACATTTAATTTTTGATTCTTTGTTATTTTTTCTGCTCTTATCACATGAAACTCACGAAATTTACAAGTGTTTCAAAACCAAAATAAAAGATGTATAGAACAGAATTGACCAAATATGCATAAATTTGTTTAGCTCTGAACTTCTGGTGCAGTTGGAACTAGCTTTATTCTTATCATAGTATCTCACCCTGTTACCAGCCATATTTGCTTAGTTCATGTGGTTGGAAACTTGAGTAACTTGTGTTCTACTGAACTGGAGCCTTATAAATAGCATGCACAATCTCAAATATCTAGTAGAATTTTCTATTTTGCTGAACTCAATTGCTTGTAATTATGGTCACTTATGATTAGTTCGTGCTGTACTGTACACTTGATTTCTCTATTCTAAAAGTCACTAATTACTGAGCCTGGTTGGATTCTAAGGATTGTAGTTATTGCACCTTGATCATAATTCATATGTTCTGTAGATATGGCTCTTTGATATCATAGGAAAGGTGAAATCTCTAATTCAGAAGTTGCTTTTGCTTCTGGGAAACCATTAAATGGATGCGTAATGCATGACCTCATTTGTAGAACTGTTGTTCTGAAATGACTTATTGTCTGAAATGATCAAATATATTGTAGAAGTTAAAATTAATTGTTTTTATTTATAAAGATTTGCTTTTCATTTGTTCTGCATGAAAATATCTATCTCGGAACAATTTTAACCAAATATTTAAACTTAATTTTTTAAAATTGCAGCTAAAAATATTTTTCTTCAACCTATGCTTTTTATTAAAAAAACAAATCATATAAAAATACATTTCCAGATTGCATATTTAAAATTAATTTTTTTACATTGCAGCTAAAAATATTTTTCTTCAACCTATGCTTTTTGTTAAAAAAACAAATCATATAAAAATACATTTCCAGATTGCAAATACAGATTCAAGCACTGCATTGTCTTCTTGTAGTGATGTATCTGAGAATCTGAGAAACTTGAAAGGCAATAAGGAAATTCTTGGCAGTTTTTATTTGGCGCAACTCTGAACACTGCAGTCTTGATAGCTCACTATTCTTGGTTGGAATGTCTTGTCTTACGGAGATTGGACGTAGAAATTTTAGATTTTTTTCGTTAAGAAGGAAAAATGATAAATTTGCAAACTAAACAGTAAACAAGCATTCACATTCATTCACGGCAGGGGTGTTAAAAAAACGAGTTTATCTCTTGCATTAATTTGAATGATATGGATATTATAAATGATAATAAATTAAAAAAATTTAAAAGTAGATATTATAGATTAAGAGACAGGTAAAGATTTTTTAAACCTAGTCAATTTATCCTAACTTGTATGTTTTAACACATTTTATTTTTACATATAATAATTTATAAAATAAAAATTTATTTTTATTTTATTTAGAAATGTTTTGGCTCGAGATTGCTTATTAGTAGGTTTATGATTAAATTTCTTTAATGTAACAAATACTTGTTTTTTTTTAAAAAAAGGAGAGAGAACTAAAACTTAATAATAATATAAGATATGAAAATAAGTCTTAAAATTTAAAGTGCCATGGTATGTTTTAGTTATTTTTAAATCGGACTCATAAAAATTAATAATATTTTTAACTTAATATGTTAAAAAATTTAAAAATATTAAAAAAATAATTTAAAAAATTTAAAATTACGCAGAAACACGATCCAATATCATTCGCAAACATCCCATTGAACACCAGCAAATCAGGCATAAAGGTACTCCTAGTCTAGAGAGTAGAGATAGATATCTACAGAAAACGGTTTGTCGTTGAGTGGTCGTGGAGTGACGTATAGTTCAAAGAAAGGCCCATCTTCTTTTGAGCAGGAGCGGTAAAATTCTGATACTGTTCAAAGGAGAAGAGAACAAGAGAACCCCAAAAGCCAATCTAAGTCTTTGAATCCATAACTTGTTCAGAACATATACTAAAGAGTGCCAGATTTATCATTTGTATATGCAGCTTGTGCTGGCAAATCATGGAACCAAGTTTGCCATCGAATCCTCTCCAAACCAAAGCTTGCTTCAGCTTTTTCTCTCGATCCAGACGAAAAGGGTTTGTTGGGTGTTTTTAGAAGAACCAAGAATGATCATATATTTAGTGTAAAGTATCTTTCTTGACTTGGATTTTTGAGTTTTCTTGATGGTTTCAATAGTTTGCATTTCTTTAAAAAATCAGGGAAAGATCATATCTTTAGTGCAAACTCTCTTAACATGAAGAATACATTTGGTAACGCGGTGCATTCTCAAAAAATTTAATTTTTTTTTATTAAAATTTAATATATTTTATATGTTTTAGATCGTTTTGATGTGCTGATGTCAAAAATAATTTTTAAAAAATAAAAAAACATCATTGGCATGCATTTCGACACGAAAAGTTATTTAAAAAGCAACCGCAACCACACTGCCAAATACTCTCGAAGTGGATACTTTTCTTTTTTGTGTTT
>Ga0307510_10005642_pt1 | contig 14919 bp, 7 predicted proteins | sample 12_EM_MG_FD_207224 | JGI IMG/M metagenome (GOLD analysis project Ga0307510, IMG submission 207224) | Populus trichocarpa ectomycorrhiza microbial communities from riparian zone in the Pacific Northwest, United States - 12_EM | ecosystem: Host-associated > Plants > Roots > Unclassified | place...
AAGCAGAAAGCGTTCGAGGAATTCTTCTGGTTTTCAACACACACCCCTTAGTGCGTGCGCTATTCCTAATATCGTCGTTAGCTTTGTCAGCCCTGTGTTCGCGGACTAGCCCTGGTATCCGAGTACCTAGGAATCACCGGCCTTAACTAACGAGTCAGACGGCAGTTCCAATGCACAGTACTTGTGAAAATCGTTCAGGCCGCATTACCTGGTTGAGCTCGTTTTCACGCCGAGAGATCAAAAGAAATCGTGGCGAAATACACGAGCTTCTTTAAGCAGAGAGTTGCTTTTAGGGGTAAGATTTTCACAGATATTTACCGTGGGAGGTCGTTTTTGAGACTTTTGTCACCTATTTAAAGGAAGCAACTAACCGGGGAGGGTTACTTTGTGAAAAATCCTGACTCACACCTTATTCTGACCTCAGCGTGAAAACCAGACATTGCGGACACCGCACCATCGCAAAGTGAAACCTCTGCAAAAACATGCCCACATTGCAACAAAAACCAAACTTTCACCTCCTTTTACCGGTACCCCCAAGCAATGCAAAAAAATTGAAAATAATAATCATAATCATAATAATAATGAGAAAATCTACGATATCATAAAAATTAATAAAGAACTATCATACCCGTGTTTTTCTGAAATTTCCCTACAAATTTTTTTAAGACAAACTATGTGATCACAGGACTTGGCGATCCATAAAGTATTCGGACGAATTGGCTCCAGGATTCGGGTGCTTAGGTGTACTAGTATACTGGGACATCTTGGCGCTAATTCATCCGAATACTTTATGAATCGCCAAGTACCGTAGATGAAGCTGTTTAGCGATTTTCTAGGGGCCTTTGGCCCAGCCAACCTCTCAACACATGCCAGCACACAGAAAGCCTTTCTGTGAGTAAAAAATATATGTATAATATTATAAATATAAGAATCAACTACGCTTGCTTTTCCCTTTCTCGGTTTATTCTTTTTTAACCCTCCTTCACCATTCTATGATTGCAAAAGAAAATGGTGATTATACAGTACACGCAGGTTTCACTTGTTCAATTGCATATCTCCCGACCGACAGTATCCGAAAGGGTTCCACTACCAAGCGCATGATATCCAAAACAAAAGCCCTCTCTCACATTTCTCATTAACGGGCATTCGTAATCTTGCTAACCTGCCGTACTCTGTTAGGCCTGTTGCGGTTTAGTCTAGCGATTCCGGTTACGCAATCCGACAGTGGATCTACTCAGTACCCCATGATGTCCAAGAGTCAGCCAGCGGTAGATGCCCTTCTTTCCAGAGCTACCGCACTTGTAGAGACGCACTTGTTCCCGCCCATCCGCCATTCCCGGCACTGCGCAATAGTGCCGTAAAGTCTGGCCTTAACTAAGGCCCGAGAAATCCAACACCGGTATTTGCCTCTCCGCCTCGAGTCACCGAACCTCCGATTACCGGTAATCCAGGATCGAGCCGCAAAAAGGGCAGTGCTCATCGGATAGTCATACACGGAGAGGGCTAGGCCTTTTACTTGGATGAGTCAGGAAGCAAGAATCTTAATCAGCTCGTGTACGAGTACTGAGCTGTCGTGATCTCACCACTACCGCTCGGGTAGTATGGTATCAAATGACTGAGCATGGTATTCGGGCATTTTTATCAGCCAAGACCCGAGCCGCAAGCTGAGTAGGCCTAGGATGTTCAGGGTTGGCCTTAACAGAAACCCTAACCCACCTAGACTTATGCAGATACACCCTGTTGTGCAGTCGCATCCGCAAAGTTCTCGTAACACGTTCGGTCGGTACTCCTATCAACACGGACCTAGATAACAAGAAAGCGACAACTCTCTTTCGAGAGATCTTTTTTAATCCAGTAATAGCAGATTCCGTAGAGCATATTCAAAAAAAAACTTCCCCATAAACAGCCTCCGCAATCCCCCAGTTTAAGGCCGTCAAGACTTCGCGATGCATCAGACGTTACGAGAACTTTGAGAACACGAGTGGTATGATACCCTTTCGTCAAGAACAAAACAGGGAAACAAATGCCTTAGCTATCAATACTGAGACGGAAAAATATGTGTCAGGTTGCTCACCTCGGTCTTTAATGTAATTGATTGCCGAGGTCACCGGGAGCCAATACACTTGTCTTTCTAGAGGCCGATTGAACTTCGCCTACGGCAGAAGGGTAGGAGGCGCCTAAGGCATAGAGGAAGCCCGCCGTTCTAGTTTTGACCCAAGCTGCTTGGATTATCCATTTTCATTCCCTTCTCTTATTGCAAATTTCGAGTGAGTTTTCATGATGGAGTTTCCTAAGGATTGTCTTTTTTATGAACGCAATTTCCCACAACCCACTTTCCTACTTTTGACCACGAACTTTACCTCGCCCATTTACAGTTAGAGGACCATTTGAACTCCTACCGTGGCCTCAAGGGGAAAAAAAGGAGAAACTTAGAGGACTAACGGCCTTTGAGAAAACGATGACACTCGAGTGGGCAGCTCCTCCATCCAAAAGATATCGGGCAGACTGGTTTAAAAAGGTGGTCTGTATAAATTAGCATTGGAAAAGCTTTAAAGAAACCCAAACGCCCTGCTTCTACCATCTAATGGTTAAAATCAGTGTCTTCCTCCCATATGGGGATGTCTAGAAAGAGGCGGATGAGCTATACATAATGGAAATAGTGTTTAAAGGTTTTATAGATAGTCTAGCATTGCTGGTCCAGTGGTAGGATAATTGCCTTCCAAGCAATTGGCAGGGGTTCGATTCCCTTGCAATGCAACTTTTTTTTCGAGCTTCCTCCCCTCAAATGCCCGTACTGTCCTCTTGTTCGATTACCCTTCATGATTGCTCGAGGTAAAAAAAAGTGGTGGTTCGCCCCCTCTCTTTTTCCCAGAAAGGGTGAGACGGCAAGCTCTCTTGCACCATTCAAATTCATCTTCCGAGTTGCAAGCTGGCAGACTGGAACCGGTTTTTGTTTTAAGAACTATCGAAAGAGACCTGTCTTTCTGGTATGATATCAACTCCAATTGCGAGTCGCAATCCACGCACAATTCACCTGGGACCTCATGCTCCTTTCTATTCGAGTACAGCCACCCAACCCAACACTGTCCCTCGCATTTAGCGGTCATTTCTTCTTTTCGCGCTGTCCCCCTTAACTCTTAGAGACCTCGGGAGGAGATAGTGCCGAAGACAGAGAGAACAAGCGTGATGTCTCCCCCCCCTGTTCTCCTGTGCTCTCCTGGGATGTGGGGCCAGGTAACACCGCACCATCTGGCGAGATTCGCCTGCCGCTAGTTCGTCAGTCCAAGAGTTTTCTTTGTAATCTGTCTTAAACTCGCCACAAAACGCCACCCCTCGCCCTTCACGGCCAAGACTAGGCCTATTTTGGATTCTGTCGACTTGTTTCGATGTTTTACTTCAGCCATACTTTATTCCAACGTGCCGGTACTTGTGTTAGTACTAGCGGCAGGCGAATCGCGCCAGATAATGCGATGTCCTGCCGTGGAGTCCCACTCAATCCTGCTTGAACCATCGGAGGTGTGGGAACAGTGCTCCCGCGGTTTACATTCCGGGTGTTTTGCTGGCAAGCAACGAGTCTGCAATCATATTACGGTCCTGGTATGGTCTCTACCATCACATCCACTACGGTTTACTAATTACAAGATTCGCCTACAGACCGGGTTACGGGGCCAGATTTCATCCTAGGGCGGGTGATAACCCCTCCGGATCGCAGGTCGGAACACCGTGCATCTTGATCCTCGGGAGTCGTGAAAATCCTCCGATCCTTTGCATATCATTGGCTCCACTGAAATATTTGTAAGGCTAATTTTCTCCCATGCGATAGTGGGCTGATTTTCAGGAGGAAGCTCTTAGTAGCAGAAACACGCCGAAAAAGGTTGTAGTCTTATTTATTTTTGTCATCTGGGCAAGTCAGTGCTGAGCTGGTGCGGCAGACCACAGGACGTTTTCCATCATACTTGTACACAATATGGTGAACTTCCCGGCTAAGTAGTGCACAGAGACCTGTGAGACAATGCTAGCGGGGAGCGGTGAGACATCTTTTCGACGACAATTCCCCCTGCCATAACAGCTACAATCAACATGAGCCTAAAAAGATGTCACAAAATGTCAATGCCTCTCTGAGATCAATTCCTGCAGCGGAACGGACACAAACTTCATTTTGAGGACAGGGAGCTTTCCCGCAGTTCTTTGACTCCGTTCTAGCACGTGGTGCTTCGTGACAGGCTACTCTCCTAAAAGACTAGATCCGGCCGATTCTGCGAACTGTTGCGTAGAATACCTCCAGGTACCCCACTAGCGTCCTGATAACCTTTGCGGTGGTGGTCTAGAAATGCGATTCTAGAAGCACAATGCAGTGACCCTTCCCCTTTCCATGCTCCACAGGTGGTTAGGTTTAGGAAATCAACCCCACAGCAAGGTATCCCGTTCAAATTACATGGTCCCAAGGAGTGCTTCAGTGGTAAAACCCCAACCAGGAATTGAACCACCTGGCTGGCAAATACCATGAACGTTTGGTATTGTATGTATGTATGATAGAGATGAAGCAATCGCGTTTATCAGACCTTGACTATTGTCTGATTCTTCCAATTAGAAACGAAGATATCAAATTCTCGACACCAAGCCCTACTTACTTGGAGGCCTGGGAGCCATCGAGAACAAAGGCCTTTGGGAAAGGCATGTCGTTGAGAAAAATCTCCCTTGAATGAGCCGAGGGACTCCCTTGACCAAAACGCCACAATCAAAGCAATACCCCAATCCTTCGTCCTTCCATTTTCCATCAACATTATCACACAAAATAGACGAATTTTCAGCTCGCTTAACAAATGCACAAAAAAGGATATTCGCTGCGACTTTGTGTTCTGATTCTCTAAGCGGATCATGTGGTGCATAGGGAGTTAAAAATTCAACGCTGGCAGAGCATGGGCAGTAGGTATCACAAACCCCTGAGGAGCCGAAAGTTCTGGGTACAGTGGTGGTTAGGTCCTCAACAAGCACGGGGCGCACCTAAAACTGACTTTTGTTGTCTTCAACTCTATCGTGAATCCTTTTCCACCATTCCGCCCCCACCGAACGAGGTGCTCGTACGACACAACCGAAAGAGTACTCGAGTAGTGTTTTTAAGACCCATGTTAGCAGGTACAGTGCCGTGCAGTAACTTGGACACTGCACTTTTGATAGATTTTTACCCTTGTACCTGCAGGAACCATCTTATTTCCTGCGGTGCATATCGCTAATTACCCGCAAGGGAGGGAGGGAAAGCGTGGGATCCGTCTGATCTCGTGAAACCATGGCAAGTTCCGACGCGAATCCATCTTCTGTTGGTAACAGGAAAAGAAAAAAGGTACCATCACAGTCTGATTCCTTGAATAATCCGTCCCTTTCATCCTCCAACGCATAAGGAATAATAATCATGATATCCCCTGCCCATTCTTTTCTTTTCCTTTCTTTTTCCCCTTCCAACCAGCCATCTGGTTCCCCCGATGGAATCTTCCGCGGTTCTGAGAGCTTGCACGGGAATTGGAAGAGGAGAAGCACCTGTACTCGAGTACCGTACTCGAGTGCAGAAGAAAAAAGAAAGAAGAAAAAACTACTCCTCGGTAATACAGACCGGTCCATACGTCTTTTTTCTCCTTTCTTAGCGTCCTTTGAGCTCCCAAATTAGCAAGAGTCTAATTAAGTGTATTTTCGCCAGAATGCTTTTTCAACTATCGCCAGAGAACTTTCGGCAATTAGGTTATCCATTGCACTCTATGGCTGAACCGCATTACAGGGCTTGATAATCGGATTGCTGACCGGGGGGGGGAGTTCTGAAAAGAAGGAAAAACCTCAAGGGAATTGCTGTATTATATTGGAGAGATCTTTGTATAAATACCACCACATATCCCACCTTCCTTTGCTTCCTCACCAACGCCAGTTGCCATCACAACCTAGTTTCCAACACAGTCTGTCTTTATCTTACAAATCTTCCAACACTCTTTAAATCCTCCAACACTCTTTTAAATCCTTCAACAATCTTTAAATCCTTAACTATGAAGTTCACTGCTCCAATTGTCGCTCTCTGCCTCTCAATGGCCGCAACTGTCTTTGCTCAGAGTAATTCGACTATATCTACTGATGGAAGTTGTGGTGGAACAATGGGCTTCACATGCCTTGGTTCGACATTCGGAGACAGTTGCTCTGCGTGGGGATGGTGGTATGGCTCCTCACCCTGCTTTCTTTACCTTAGGTTGCGGGAACGGAGAATAACACCATCACAGCGGAAGTACAACCACTCACAGTGGCGCTGGCTGCCAGCCAGCCTTCGGAACCTGCATTGGAAGCACAGACACACTAGATGGCACTTGTGGAGGCTCGCTCGGTTCTCACTGCACAAAGGGTTTCGGAAATTGTTGCTCGGAGAGTGGTTGGTGTGGGACTACCGGTGATCACTGTGGCGCTGGATGGTTGGTACTCCCTTCCTTCTCCCACGATCCCCCCCGCTAATGTTATGTGCACAATAGTCAAACAAGCTTTTCCACCGATGGTGCTTGCCTAACTTCAACTCCCGGTCATCCATCTCGTAATGGGTCTTGCGGTGGAGCCGGCGGATTTACTTGCACTGGAACTTCATTCGGTACATGCTGCTCTGAGTACGGGTACTGCGGAAACGGTGACGGGTACTGCGGAACGGGATGGTGAGTCTTTCTCCATTAATTATTGACCAGAAGTTAACCGTTCAATAGCCAATCTGCGTTCGGGACATGTACCTAAGAAGGGAGTCTGGGTTCGGTGCTCCCTATACTTAGATGGGGGGGGGTGAGTGTGAGGCAGTAGTCGTAAGGAGTCGTGGGTCGGGGGCGTTTGTACTGTAATAACATGAGAGCAGTGAGGATATTTTTGGGATTTGTTGTGGGAAGGTGGTGCCATTACAATGGCAGTAATTTCTTAATACCTAGTCTGGTGGTTAATATATACATATATACACGAGAGTTTTGTAGCCGTCCAAGACATTTAGGCCATGCCGACTTGAAGTTAAAACATAGTTCTGAGATTCCCGACAGGAATAGTGATCTGCTTGCATGGAATATTGCGCTCGAGCATAATACTCCTACAAGGGCCGGGATACTGTGGAGTCTCTTCGGGTAAGGTTTTGTGAGAGGGGGTGTTCTCCCCCATGATTTCCCTTGCCAAATCCTTCAATTTTTCATGGGTACGGCTTCCGTATATACCCGCTTGATTACGACATAAAAACTCAATCCTTCCTTCCTCCCCTTCCTTGACAATAGCAATGGTATTAATATATAGTGGCCTATAAACACAGGAAAGAGACCGACCGGCCGCATCACAAAGGTTACCCAAGCATTTTACCGAAAAGTTCCCTGACCCAGATATGTTCCACAATGCCGGGTTCTGTACCCCAGTCTTTGATCAACAACCACCGTTGAAGAAAATTATTAATACAGAGTGGATCCGAGCCCCGAACTTGCCTGCCGTGATGGGGATAGTTTTAACGTCCCCAACAGTTATAACTTTACAGATGATAAACCCAGAGTTATGCAATGGCTATCTCCCCTGAAGCCGGAGAAAAGTCACCCGAGTGTGCGCATCGCAAGTCTTGACGGCGTACGCTTTTGGAAATAGCCGAGTTTCAAAGCTGGTTGTCATGGGGAGGGTGGGTCTGTCGCTCCGGGGCTATTTTACCTTGGGAATCCGGGCGTTGTTGAGGCTTCCATGCTCAGGAGGAACGAGTGGCAGCCTCTATGACGGGCGGGATTCTGAAGCAGCTCGCGGCCGGTTTGGAAGAAGCCCCTGAGAGAATGGGCGAAGCTCTGCAAAAGGTGAAAGGATGTGCTGGAGGCATAAGCTTCGACTTCTAGAAATTTTTACACGATTATGGCAGACTCTTGCCTCTTTCAGTCGGGCTTTCACATGCGCTGATGGGTTAGATAGACATGTTCTTGGTTATTTGCCAGCGACACTCCTATTCCTGTCCGGGAGATCGCACCATGAGAGGGCTGAAGAAGAATCCTCCGGAGCCGGTATCGCATCTAGCTACAGGGTCTCACGGAAGTGATATTATGAGGCGTATTTCCATGAAGATGCAAGAGCACTCAAATCCGGATGCGGCGGGTTGGAACCTAAGAGAATGACGAGAAGACATAAACTTCACCAAAAGGCCAATGATCTATTTGTGCACGATATGCGCCACAACGCCAGATACCGGTATGATAAGCCAGCACCAGGAAGGCAAGCGGCATAGCAATTCTATCGTGGCTTTCTCCTCATACAAAGATTCTCGAGTCGGCTTGACATGTCTAAAATTTTGAGCCGCCAGAGCTCTTCCCCGATGGATAGGGATGAAACCATCAAGCATGCCGTTCTCATCTACAGTACTCGAGTACGCTTCAGACCGCTGGGGATACCATGCTGGGAAGGGAGTGATGGAGCCTGTCAGAACTTGTGCCCTCAGCATTCCTGGGGACTACGGTAACCACGCATAGGGAAATTTATTTCGTTCCCGTGAAGGCCAGGAAAGAGGGGGTGTTGCCGAGGAAGGGTCACCACTGTGGGGATGCCTGAGGCCTTACTCCTGGGGAGAATTCTTCCGCCATGCTCGTAGTGGGACTCCCGGACTGCATTGCGCTCTATCATCCTCCCTTGATGCGCTCGTGCCATGATTGACGGAACTCGAGGGCACCGATACCAACAAACGAGTCTTGTGCTAACGTATGTAGTTCAGAATTCCCTGCTTTGGGAAAGGGGCGAAGAACACTAAAAGAAAAACAGCTTCTCAGTCCCTCTACAAGTATCAGGCTACAAGTATCCGAACATGAGACATTCGACATATATGGTAATTTGTCTGTGCGCCATATGTCTCATGTTCGGATACTTGTTGCCTGATACTTGTAAGGGACATACAAAAACAAAAATAAAGCGCCAGACCTTACAAAAGCGGGCAAGTCTGGCGACATAGCACAAGACTCAATTATTGCAGTTTTTACAGTATTGGACGGAGAAACGCCACTTTTTGCGGCTGCTCTGTTGGGTTAGTGGAACGATGGTGAAGCGGCTCCTGGCAATGAGCGATGCGGGCCGTACCTAAAGAATCTTGAGGGCTGAACGCCACTTTATGCTGCTGCATCAACCAGACCGAGTTAATAGCCCTCATTCTGGAACGGTCAATTGCGATACACCGCTCCTTGCGGCACCTACGCGTGCCGTGCGCATATGAGTGCCCATACCAGGTTCGGACTCGGGGTGTTCGGGTTAAATATGCCTGGTACCGGCACGTCTAAGCTGGAGAATGAAGATGCAGCGAAACCATCCCCGAATTTAGAAAAACCAAGTACAAACATCGCCAATAAACATTTCAGCACCCCATTACCCCTCGTTGCTGGATAGGGGCATATAGGGGTAGTTAGGATGGTAGCCATGGAGAATACCAACCTAAACCAGCAGGATGAGGACGGTGATGCCGTGATATTAACGGGTGCTTGGCGTGGGTGCCGGACAGTGACTGGGACATCAAACGTAATTCAGTCAGCAATCCAGGAGAGATGTGTAGTCCGGTGAGAAAGAGGCGTTTGTAAAGCCCCCGTTGGAACGGGAAGATATTGATCCCAACGCTCGCGGGTTGAACGGCAATTGCCGCTTGGGCACAGGGGAAGGTGAGGCTGCGACTTGTACATACGAGCACAAGTCCCGAAAGTAGCAAAGGGGGGTCTTCGGGGTCGTTTACTGCAGACCACTGCGGTCAAAATAACCTCGATGGCTACCTTTTTCATGTCTAACGCAGCTGGGGGGGATCCCTGTTTTATTTTGGGGTTTTAATACCTATAGAGCGCTATTCGATCGTCTCTTGTTATCCATCTGGAAATCCCTGTTTCTCGATTCCAAATTCAGTCCTTGTGGGCAGGATGGTCTGCGCAGGTCAGCGCTGACGCCAAATTTCACACGCTACGGGGTGGGGCGTCCCTAGTTTGTTTATCGTTCTCTCTCGTCCCCAGGTCTTGCCTTCCTGTCCATCAGTTAATTCCTTTTCTTTTAATTCTCTCCGCCTGACAAGCTCCCTGTATCCGCTCCCAACGGCGCGAGTGACTAAGAGTGATGTTGATCCAGATAAACCCTAACCCACGCCCACTCTGAGAACGCTGCTCGTCCCGGGCAAGGGGTATCCAGACACAAAGGGCAGGCAAACATCACGTTAGGGAAGTCGAGGTACCCCTGAAAGATCCCTGAAATCCCAGTTTCCCCCCCCCCTATGTCCGAGCACTTCTTGCCTGGGACCTGTATGGGGAACCCCACTGCTCATGAGCTCACAAATCGGGCGTGCCCGAGTGTTGGTGTTTTTCTGGAACAAAGTTGGCTTGGCACACTACGGGGTTTAACGATTTTTAAAAGCCACAGTCAGCAAGCCGGACAAGTCAAGGGCGCCGGCACGGCCCGCTGGGCTTCGGGCTTGTCGCAGGCGCTAGGGTCATCTTTTCCCAAGATACAGCCGGACGCCCCATGGAGAAGGATGAGTGGATCCTTTAGGTGCTGAGTTTCTTTCAACTAACTTGATAGCAGTGAGCTGTAGTTCATGGTAGGGTCTGCGAGTAGAGGGTATCAGGCTTTACATGTATCATCCTCGGCACCAATACCAGCACCGCACCAGCACTCGTCCATTCAAAAAGTATCAGGAAAAATTGGCGCCGAGATTTGGGCGCTCAGGTGGAGATTATGACATCTTGGCGCTGAGTCGTCCGTCCGGATGCGCTAGTGCTCTCAGACGTCCAGTTCCGCCCGTCCTGAAGCCCCCTGATGGGATGGACGGGCCGGTCCTGTCACTACAAGTACAAGTACAAGTGCCTCGGATTCTGGGCCGCGCCGGACCCCTTTAGGTGGTAGGGGAAAACTGCGGGCGCCCTCCACATTACTTGTATTGGCGGGGGTTAGCGAGGGCTTGGAGGAGCGGCACACTGCGGTAGTAAAACTACTGTACTCGTGTACCAGTGCTGTACCGGTACCGTGCCGTGAGCCTTTTGGACGCCCCTCTTTCACTACCGGTAGTCTAAGGTTCCCAGCGTGCCCACAGCGAATTCCTTATGAGACAAGCAATTTTTTGTACAAGTACTGGTACTTATGATAACCCTAATCTCGAAAATTTCCTCTTTTTATGATAATTATTATGATAATATCATACATACCCACAATCATGGAACACCCAAATACTGTACACAACCCCCTCAAATACACACTCGCTCTTGATTGCGCTCCTGATCGGTTGAGCCTTGGTAATCCAGGGCTACAAGCCAATCAGTGAGGAGTGTGTATTTGGGTGTTCCGTGATCGAACTAAATTCCCCCTGTTCGTCAACAGCTTTAGCGGTAGTTTCGCCATGGGTGTGTGTGTCTATCGTAAAGCATTGCTTTACAGCACACCTCACACCGCCACTTGCACTGCCACGAACTACCACGGTAGTACTCGAGTGATGAAACCATGCCTGGAAAGTTAACATACTGTTATCATACCAAGCCAGAATCAATGGCAGCCGGTTCCGACCACAGTGGTCCCTCTGCAGAGAACTACCAGCACCAGCTCTCGGGACGCTTGGGAGTCGCTGACTCTGCAATGCCGATCGTTTTCAGACCTACAAATAAAACAGGTTAAATTTGAAAATTTAGTTTTGCACTAGATGCGTGGTATGGCCCCAACATCTTCCCGATTGTTGCCCAGCAGCAAAACCGACTACCATGACAATAGCGTTAACGTCAAGTTCTAGTGTACCATCCACCCGCAGGGAGAAAAAATATCTACATCAACAAACACTAACCCCAAAGCGCTATCCCAACAAGAGAAATTATATCATGTCAGCGCCCGGCGAACGCATACCCCGCTCACCGAACCTAAAAGCTACCCAATCCAACCCTATATACCCCCCACTTCTACCATCGCCACCCTCGCCGTCCGTAGGAGCCGTCCTCTTCCGAATATACTCCGCAAAAGCCCAGTCAATCTCCAGTGTATAGTTCTGAGACAGCAAGGTCTCCCCGTCCACATTCGGCTTGGTATACAAATCGATACCGTCCTGTTCCAAGAAGACCCTGACAACCTCCTCGTGCTCAGCCAGAGCAGCAAGCTGTAACGGAGACTTACGCTGGTGGTCCAGCATGTTGAAGTCCACGCGCTGATCCTCCAGTAGCAATCTGACCATCTCGTGGTGACCCTGGGAGGACGCGAGGTGGATCGGAGTTCGGCCGCGGTGATCTTGATGGTTGGTGTTGAAGCGGGCGTCTTCCAGGAGTATTCTCGCAGTGCTGAGAGCAGTGTCGCCGCGCCAGGCTACATCGTGGAGTGGGGTCCATCCGCCGCTCGGAGTGGCGCTCACGTCGTAGGATTCGTTGGAGAGGAAGATGCGCACGACCTCGTCTTGCTCATTCCAGGCTGCGAGGTGGAGGGGGGTTTTATCATCGTGGTCTTCCACACTTGGATCTACGCGTTTGTCTGCCAAGAGTAGGCGAATAATTGGCTCGTGGCCTTTGATCGCAGCGAGGTGGAGTGGTGCGCCGCCGTCGTGGTCCGTCCGGTTCACATTTACTCGGGGGTCTGCGAGAAATAATCGGACGAGGTGTTCGTGACCGCCCCAAGCTGCGGTGTGCAGGGGCGTCCAGCCTTCGTAGCTTTCTAAGTTCACATCGACCCGGGGGTCTGCCAGGAGGATCCGGGCCACACCTTCGTTGCCATTTGCGGTCGCAAAGTTTAGTGGTGTGCCACCGTCATCGTGGCCTCGGAGGTTAGGATCGATGCGTTTGTCTGCGAGCAATAGTCTAGTGAGCGCTTCATTGCCTTGGATGGCTGCGACGTGTAGTGGGGTTCTCCGGGCCGCGTCTTCCAGTGCGATATCTGTTCGATCACTCCCGAGTAGGATGCGCATTATCTCATCGTGCCCACGCCACGCCGCGGCGTGAGTAGGTACGGCAACCCGGTCGCCGATATTTGGGATGACTCGTTTTTCCTCAAGTAAGAGCTTGAGTACCTCTTCGCGGCCTTCTAATGCTGCGAGATAGAGTGGTGTCCGACCGCGACTATCAGCCAAGTTTACGTCTACTCGCTCGTCTTCGAGTAGAAGCTTTGTTACGGCTTCGCGCCCTTGGATGGCCGCGATGAGGAGGGATGACTTGCTTTCATGGTCTCGAAGGTTGACGTCGATATCTTTAGCGCCTAAGAGTAGTTCTACTAAGTCCTCTAGTCCTTCGCAAGTCGCGAAATGTAGTGGCGCCCAGCCCTTATTGTCCTTAAGATTGACTTTGACTCGAGGATCTGCCAGTAACATCTTCACCGTTACCTCGTCATGGGCTTCCGTTACCGCGACATGCAAAGGCGTTCGGCCATTGCGGTCCCGGAGATTAACGTCGAATCTGATGTCGTCTAGTAAGAGCTGTAGGGCTGAATCGCTGACACTCCTGACCGCAGAGTGTAATGGCGTTCTACCGGCTTTATCCTTTTTGTTGACGTCAACTCTTTTACTGTCTAGCAGGAGCCTTTGAACCGCTAGACAAACAAGTCCGCCTGTAGATGCGAAATGCAGTGGTGTACGGCCGGAGAAATCCCCCAGGTGAACGTCGACCCTTTCATCCTCCAGCAGATCACGTACCACTGCGACTTGAGTTGCGATTTGAGCTTCGTCTTCGAGCACTCCGGCGTAGTTGTTATGGCTCGCCGCGAGGAGCAGTGGTGTCCGACCCCGCCGATCCCGCATATTCACATCAAGTCTCTTGTCCTCTAGCAATATTTTGACGACTGTGTCCCTATCTGTGTCTTCCCCTCGTGTGGCAATGTGCAATGGTGTCCAGCCGTAAAAGTCCTGCAGATTAATTGCGACCCTTTCATCATTGAGCAAGCGGCGCACAGCTGCCCCATGCCCTTTATATGCAGCGGCATATATCGCCGTGCGATCATATTGATCCGTCAAATTTACGTCAAATCTATCATCGTCCAACAACAGCTGCACGACTTCGGGATTCCCCTCAGTTGCTGCCTCATGGAGTGGTCCTTGGCCAAACGGACCGATCCAGCTGACATCGACCCTCTTATCCTTCAGTAGCTCCCGTACCATCTTGCACTCTCCGAATTGGATCGCCGACAGGAGTGGCGGTAAACCGCCGCTATCCCGCGCGTTGACGTCCACGTCGTTCCGGGCCATCAATAGCTGTAGCGTCCCCAGGCGTCCGTGTTGAGCCGCCAAATGGAGAGGCGTTTGTAAGCCGGGGGAATGCCTGATGCCCGCTTCGACCCCGCACTCTAGTAGAGTGTCAAACACCGTCTCGCTTTGGGTCTTTATTAGATCTTCGAGCAACGTAGGGTCCTCGGCGTAGTCCAGAACCTCCTGGGCTTTCTCTAGAAGGAGTGTAACCGCTATTTGATCCTTTCTCTCTGCTGCTGAATACAGTGCCTTCGTACACCATTCTCGTGACCGTTCGCGGCATATCCGCTCGATGATTGCGGGGGACAGGAGTGATGCGAGGCGGCGATTCGTTCGGAGAAGAAGGCTCGCGCCCCCAAGCGAGAGCTCTTCGGATATCTGGAGGATGATCTCGTTCGGAAGGTGTAAGAGCGACATACTGGTTTTTTTCTCGTGAGAAGTAGCTTCGGTTTGTCGATAGCAGCCACCCAGCCAGTCGTAGAAAATAGGGTAGAGGAGAGAGGTTTGGGGACGGAAGGGGGAAGGTTGAGGGTGAGAGAAATAGTTGGCTCCGGTGGGCGCAAGCATTCGATTGAGAATTCAAGTTTTGGATCCTGTGTGACCATGAGTCAAGGGCGCAGCTTACAGTACTGTAGAGCCTCAATGTGCATCGTACTGGACGCGACGTTCCCGATAAGGGATGACCGATACCAGCACCGCCCCTTGTCAAAGGAGCCCAATTCTCCTGGATGTTTGGGCATGAGGCTGATGGGAGG
>Ga0307510_10005643_pt1 | contig 14918 bp, 11 predicted proteins | sample 12_EM_MG_FD_207224 | JGI IMG/M metagenome (GOLD analysis project Ga0307510, IMG submission 207224) | Populus trichocarpa ectomycorrhiza microbial communities from riparian zone in the Pacific Northwest, United States - 12_EM | ecosystem: Host-associated > Plants > Roots > Unclassified | place...
CCAGACCCCAAACATGGTATGTATAGGGTGTCTAGGCTAACAGAGAATGGTCACAGGTCTGCTAGTATTATTCAAGTTGAGTCTATCATTCGTAGTGTTCATCTGATCCCACAGTTTGGACCTGTCACGCCCTGGGAATGGAATAGTTTTACAGTACTGGAGCTCTGCAATATGTTCTATATTAATCCATTTTCCGATGTACAAAGCTACTTGACATTCGTTTAGATAATTATACAGTATTCTATCTCGCGCACAGCCTTGACAACGCGTGGGACTTGGTGGCATTGACAGCTTGCGGCACCTAGTGATGCCTACATCCCACTTATCAAACTGGTATCATCATTATTTTGCCTATTGCTAATCTACTCAAGTGGTATATCTTGCTAACGTGGGACCGTTTTCCTGATGTCAACGGAAGGAAGGGTGGGAACAAGAGAAAGCGACACAGGGGGATGGGACGAAAATCCAAGGGGCGCAAAAGGAGAAGCAGGAGGGAGAACAGTAGGAGAGGAAAATAAGTGAGATGTGAGTGGACTTGACCTATGTTATGTTCAAGAAATGTGGGATAGATGAGTGTTTGTCGGTTGTTGGGGTAAATGCAATTATTTATGTCATAATATATATTACCAAAATAAGTAAGTTTGCCGTGTTCATGTTCAAGTGCCCATCGGGTCCTCAGTCAACTCCTCCCCTAGACGCCAAATCCTCACCGAAAAGCTCTTACCAGTACATTAAAGCGAAATATATTGTCTCCAATCTAGCACTAAAAACGTCGTTGTAGCCCTTATCATGACTTGTGAAGGTGTCTGTTGTTAAGCTCCCAACCACCTTCACCAAATGCCCAATCACTACTTAGTACCACCATACTGTCGCCTCCAATAGCCCGCCCGTTCTTTCCAAAGATCATCAATGGCCAACCACTGCACACACCACAGCACTACAATGCAATTAACCAGACAAGATCGGGGTATGTCTTTTATCCAGCGAACTGCAACGACCGCTGACTGTTGTGTTGTGCCAGGCTACATCACAATTGACATGCTTCCAGACGAGGTCCTTCTAAGCATATTTGATTTCTGCATGTGCACATATGAGTCAGTTCTGAATCGCTTTGGATGGGTGAGGCTGTTGCATGTGTGTCAAAGGTGGCGATCTATCATGTTCTCTGCACCACTCCGCCTGGACCTCAAAATTATCTGCAAATGCAGAACGCCTACAAGGGAGATATTGGATCTCTGGCCGGAATTGCCTATCACCATTTGGGTGTCTCACCTTTACCATGAGATCGAGGAGAACGCCATTGCTGCGCTCAAGCACGAAGATCGCGTCTCTGAAGTCTGCATCCACAGCCATTCAAATGATAGATTGGAAAGAATCGCAGAAGCAATGAAGTACCCATTCCCTGTACTAACTAGTCTCTTTATTGAGTCAACAGATCAAACAGTGATGCTCCTTCCCAATTCGCTCTTTGGTGGATGTGCCCTGCAGCTTCGATCACTCAGTTTGCATAACGTCACATTTTTGGCATTGCCCAGGCTACTTTTGTCTGTCACTGGCCTTGTCAAACTTTCCCTTTCGCATCTTACTCATTCCGAGTGGATTTCTCCTGAGGCGATGGTCGATTGCCTGTCCTTATTGACCAGGCTTGAACAATTTCGTCTAGAATTCAAACCCCCTGGATGTCATCCCCGCCGAACAAATGGACATCTGCATTCCACATGCACTGTTCTCCCCTCCCTTACCACCCTTCGCTTCCAAGGCATGACTGAATACTTTGATGGCTGTCGTTTCCATCGCTCCCTGCAGGGAAGGTTTCAAAGCACTCATGGCTGAACAGCATGCCAACCCCTGCTCCACCCCGTCACGCTCTCCATCTCCAGTTTGAGGTAGTGCACGCCCTCAGGCGGCCCACTACAGTGGCCCACGTCGTGTCTCTCAGCACGCGGCTCACCCTCGTCCTGAGACCCCTGTTCTATATTTGGCTCCACACATTTTATCTGACTGCCCCCTTGTTTTGATTTTTCGTGATTGCATACTTAAGGACTATTCTCTCCATTACTTATTCTGGACTGTGAAAGGCGCTGAGGTGCTTGCCACTTTTCTCGTACGTAGTAATTCTCTCCTTCGCCCCCTGCCTGCTCGCCCAGACCCTCTGTGATTCCATTCTTGGCCGGCCTTGATGGCCCGACATGCTCTGTGTCTTCTGTTTTATTTACCTACGACATGCTTGACAATCCGCTATCTACCTTGTCCTGGGTTACTTAATGGTATCCATAGCTAGTTACTGATAGTTGGACCATCATGTTTTGTTGCTTTTTTTTTTTTTTTTTTTTTTTTTTTTTTGGAATTGGAAGTTTATTCTCCACTGTACTAGACAACAAGAGATTGTGGTGCTACAGAGAACACTACATAAGTGGCCCAGGGCGTAGATAATGGAATGTCTGGAAGATCAGGATGGAAAAATAAAATGTGAGACACGAAGTCCAAAGGTGCGGAGGCCTACCAGTAATAATGAAACTATGGTGGATCAGGGCAGGGAGGCAGAGGGCGGAGAAGGGAGTTGCTATGAAGGAGGAAGGTGGCAAGGGAGGCTGCGCCTTTAAAAGACCAGAATAAATAGCGTATAGTACTGTCTATGAGAATGCAAGAACGGAACTCAGAGACAAGCGGGCATGGGTAGGGAGAATGGGAATTGATAATGTGTGAAGCAGAATGCAAGATGGGGACAGGAGGAGGCGAGTCAGTGGGCCGAGGACCACAGCAACGGCAACCCCATCGAGCACGATGCAGGGCACTGTAAGGCGGGGGAGATGGGGTTGGGGTGCGATGTCAAGGGTCCAGGTGTTCAGCCATGAGGTCCTCAAATCCATGATTCGCAACAGAGATGGTCTGAAGAAGCGCAGCGTGTGGCTGCCCGACTGTGGACTGCCCTCTGGGTGGTTCTCGGACTCCCTCAGCTTTTGGCTGGGGGTTGCCATCCTGGTCCAGATCGATCATTGGAATGGGGGTCTGCGTGAACATGCAGGGACATGTGGTGACATCTCCAGATGTGGGGTGCATGCGTTGGGAATACTCACCACAGAAACAGTGCCCGGTGAACACCTGCAGGACAGCTGACATGGCACGGCGCTGTCCAAGAGAGAGGGAGCCAAGGACAAGATCCGAGGGGGTAGAGGACTCAGGGACTGGGATGATGTCGTTGGTCCATTTGCATTGAGGTGGGTCAGCGCAAGCATCTTGGTCATCCTTCCACAGGCAGAAGGGCAGTGACTTCAGGGTTGGGGGTGGGATGTGATGGGGGAGGTGTAGGAGTTGCGCTTCTGCTCTCAGTTCTGCTAGGTGGTAGTCCTTGGACCTGGGTCCGGGCCAGTCACATGCAAAGACGCGGGGGTCAGCATGGGTTGGTTTCTTCTGGAGCTTCACTGGAAGAGGGACAACAGCGAGAGTAGTTTGTGGGTGAAGGAAGCATTGCATTTGAAGGGCAGCCATAAACATGGTTGCCTGTGGGAGGTGCTTGTGTTTCGAAAGGGAAAAAAGCGGTTTGTGTAATGTGTGGTTAGGCACGAAGATGAATGTGTGTTGGCCAGGGTGGGGGCTGAGGGACAGGACTCCAGTGATGGTGGCTTCTGCTGCTGCGGTCATGTGGTCTGAACTGGAGCGGAACCCTTGTTCAATCACTGAACTGTTTTGGAACGTGAGGAAGGCAGCAACAAAGTGGTCAGGGTGTGGAATTGGGTACACATGTACAGCAGTGTGATTGACTGGAGTGTTGTTGGCGATCTGTAATATTGTCACCATATGTGCATCTGTTTTCAGGGAGAGGAGGCCATTGTGAATGTTGGTGTGAGTCCAAGTGGTGTTGGATGGAATGCAGTAGATGGGGAAAGAAGACAGGAGGAGGGAGGTAAGGGAAGTAGGGATTTGGACGGGAGGAACGTAGTAGTCGGTGGGGTCAGAGAAGGGGAGGGTATGTAAAATAGCAGTGGGCGGAAGGCGGGAAATGCGGGCTGTGAAAGCTGCACGGTATTTGGTGATGGTATATTTGATGGGGGGAATGGCAAGCATATTGTGTAAAGGTGCAACTGGGGTGGTGCGGAAGGTGCCGCTGATCCGCTGCACAGCATCATTTTGGGCAACTTGGAGGATCTGGACAATTGATTTGGGGACTTTGTATGACCACACCGGGAGGCCATAAAGGAGGATGGGGAGGGTGATGGCGTGGAAAACAGCCCTCCAGTTATGGAAGTCAATCCCACAGACCAAGTTGCCCAAGACATGCATACCTCTGAGGGAGGATTGCGTACGGGCTGCCATGATAGAGGCATGGGTCTTCCAACGGAAGCGTTCATCGATGAACACACCGAGGTACCTTACCAATATTGAACATTGAACTCGCAGAGACCCACCACCGGGAATCTGGAGGTTGATGTGCAAGCAGAGGGCTCCAAGGCAATTCGGATCGGCACAGGAGGGTTGGAAGGTGATAAACTTGGTTTTGTCTGGGTCGATGCAGAGGCCGTTTCTTATGAGCCAGTTTGTGATGCAAAAGAACCCATCTGTGCATTTGTCGATGATAGCACCATATCAGCAAAAGTGCAAAAAGTAGGTAAGGGGCTTCCAAGGCAAAGATGGCCCCTTCCAAGGCAAAGTTATGACTATACAGGGTGTGGGTTGACCTATACAAGGGCTTACAAGGCATCAACTACACTACCTCTGTTTGAAACTTTTGCTGATGCATGACTTGCACCTGTGGCAAAGATCGCGCTGTCATCCATGAAAGTGGAGAGGGAGCGGTATTTCCACGTTTCGGCAAGGCAAAGCAGTGGGAGGATGTAGATGGCAGACAGAATGGGGGACATGGGGGATCCTTGTGGGGTACCATGGTTCAGTGTGACCTCTGGTAGGGGGTCGCTGTTAAACGTGAGGGTGATCCTCCTGTCTGTGAGGAATGATCGGACCCAATCATATAACTGGGGGGTGAAGCCAAGGAGGGAGAAGACATGGACCAGGCGATGAACGTGTAAGTTGTCGAAGAACCCCTGGATATCAAAGAGGAGGAGAGCAGCGACATGTCCTGTCTTGATACAAGTCTGCACAGAGTGAGTCATGGAGAGGATGGCGTTGACAGCTGTATGGCAGTCCCGTGACCCAAACTGGTTGGATGGTAGGAGCTGGAAGCGGGCCGCATCGAGGAGGATGTGTTTTGTGATGATCTTCTCCAGGAGTTTACCACAGCACTCAAGGAGGGAGATCAGGCAATACGCCTTTGCAACCCAGTAATCTATTTTACTGGGCTTCGGAATGGGAATGACTGTGGCACAGCACCACAGGTGGTGTCCAAGGGAGACTGCCGCATTGAACAAAGATGTGAGGCGAGAGGGGTTGGCAGCATGTCCCCACTTCAGGAGTTTGTATGTGATGCTGGAGGGACCTGGAGCAGATTTGTTGGAAGAGGTAGAAAGATTGATGGATATCTCTTCCTCTGTGATGGGGGTAAAGCCTTGCACAGGTTGTAGGGAAGGGTCATCAGGGTCCAACGCAGGGACCAGCTTAGGGACCGTGGGGAAGAAGCAGTTGGAGAGGACCTGTCAGATATTGGTGTGGGTCATGGCTAGTAAGCCATCAAGTTTCAGGAGGGGAGGGATCTTGTTAGATTGATGGCCATGGCGCCAAGCCGTTGCTTTCCACAAAGTGTCAGGGGTGGCTGTGATGAGGTTGTCGTTCAACCAGGCCCGTTTGGCCTCTGTGATGGTGCAGCAGAGAGCCGTGATAGTGCCTTTGTGAGACTTGCCTCAGGTGGAAGAAACAGCAGAGAGGGCAGCCTCACAATGTAGATTCCACCAATGGAGGCCCCGAAAGTCTGGTGTGTGGCGGTGCTTGAAGAGTTTGCCTGAGACCACATAGATGTTAGTGTCAAGGGCATCCACAGCTGCAGTAAGGGACAGGAGGGAAGAAATAGCAGGTGTCGGTAGCAAGGCAAAGTCTTTAGTCCAAGAAGAAACAAGGGAATCATCAATAATGAAGCCTGGGAGAAGCTGGGGTACATAAAGTAATGGATCATAAGGGGGAGTCCAGTTAATAGAGATAGCTGTGTGGTCCGAACCAAGGGAGTCAGGAAAAGAGATAGATACAGGAGAAAACCGACCAGTACATATCGCCAAGTCATTAAGTAAAGCAAGGTCAATAATGGAGTCACGCTGTCGGTGCTCTCCTTTCTGTGTTGCCATCCCTGTGGGGTTGACAAGGGTCAAGTGAGAGTCCTCAAACCAGTCCTCAAGAGGGCTGGCCCAGCTCGACACCATGGCCCCTGGGAAGGACCAGGTGGAGGAGTGTGTGTTGAAGTCTCCGACCACATAAGTAGGTAAAACAGAGTCCAGTGGTGAGCGCGTAAGGTGAGAAAGAGATGGCCAACGATTCACCATGTGATGATAAATATTGACAAGAAGGAAGACATTACCTGAGATGGTGACTTCAAGGACCTGGGAGGAGGGAGAGGCAGCGTTGTGATCGATCAACGACACAATACAGACATCTTGGGACATGAGAAGAGTTTGTCGGACATAGGTCACGACTTTGCAAATATCACCCTTCTGATGTTTTGGCACGAAAGACTCCCACCTGGGATGGGCAGGAAAGCCTCGGACCATTTCACCATTGGGGTCAGAATCAGAGCGGAGGGGGATGAGACGTCCAAACCATGGTTCTTGGACCAACACAATGTCCACCACCATGGCTTGGAGAAAAGCAATCAACAATGGGTTCTGGCGCCGCATGTTTACTGACACAATAGTGATGGGTGTATCACTCATAGTGACAATGCAGGGGTGACAACCATGGGTGGTGCAGGAGTCTCACCGTCAGTGAGCATCTTGACAACTGGGGATGGGGAGCTCGGAGCTCGCCGGGACTGGGCCTCAATGCCCACTTTCTCCTCATCGGACAAATCACCCGTGCGGACGATAGGGGAACGGAATTTGGCCTGTAGAGGGCACGAGAGGGATAAGGCAGTGTGGCCTTGGGCTGGTTTACGTGCCCTCCTGCAATTAATACAGACATGGGGGCAGGTGCAGTATACTTCCGTGTGTTTCGAGACTGCCTGGCACTTCTTATGGTGTTCATCCTTGGCGTGTTGTCCCACACACAACGGGCAGATCAGCATGTCCTTTGGACACAAGCAACGGGTAGAAAGGTGACCAAGCTGCCAGCAGTGGTCGCATTGGGAGATCAGCGGGCGGGATTCATACTTACGGGGGCAGGTGGTACGGTTGCCAAACATGAATGGAGGGTTTCACATAATGTCCTTGAGATACAAACCATCTTGGTCAATGAATGCAACAGAAATTGATCCATGACTGGCGTTCTGATGCCTGGCTGTCAGCCAGTAGGGATCGCCAAGGAGAATCAGGTCCTTAAGACCAGCATTGCAGGCGAGTTCAATGCGAAGATCAGAAGCAGAGGGCAGCAGGTCATCAAGAGCCTCCTTCATCGTAGGAACGGAGTTGAGGACAACCCATGTGTAGCCCTTGGATGGGACTATGGAATAATGTGGTCTGAAGACCTTGGTGAAGGTTGCCCATAGGTGCAAGACATCGTCTAAAGATGGGTTGCCATTGAACATCAACACAAAATTGCGTGACGTTTGGCTGGTCCATCGACCGCCAATGAGCTCTGCTTGCTTAGTGCCCGCATTGCAGACGTGGGCCTGGATGGAGCAGACGTAAGACACTGCGTCACTGCGATGACCTGACGGGGCAGCAAGGTCACCAGCGCGAGAGTCATAGACTAGGGTGTATTCAGCCTTGGTGATGGGCTTGGGGGCGGCGGGGGCATTTGGGACAGGGCGGGATGACTTGTCGAGGAAAGCAGCAACCACATTGTCTTTCGAGACTTTCAGGCCTAGTTTGGGTGTGAACCTGGCATTGAAAGCATTTATGACTTGTGCACGGGTAAGAGAGTCAAGCTGAGGCTTTGTCAAGAAGCCATGAGCGGCCTGTGCAGCAAATGGGGGAAGAGCTGTGGGGGGCGCGCCAGCACCAGGGCCAGGAGGCTTGGTTGCGGCAATGGAAGCGAATGAGCGGCCCTTCTGGCCGCCCATCACTGACCAGCCATGGCCCTCCCCTGGGGGTGGAGTGTCTAGGTCCAGAACTCCACCAGCAGCTCGGTGGTGCGTTTGAGCAGGAGGTGATGACTCAGTGAACCCAGAGATTTTCGATCCGGAGGCCTTCGTCCCATCTGAGGAGATTGATATGGGCTCAGAAGTGTGGGCAGGAGGAGGAGGTGCCAAGAGCGGATTGTCCAACAGTGTCCGGAAGCGACGACTGTCGGCATGCCAAGCATCCCGCCGTCCAATGTAGTCAGGGGCGGAGGAGACGGTGGACCCACGTGCTAGACGGGTGGCGCGGGTAAACTCATCCTCAAGCTGGGCTTGGGCAAGGTGCATGCGGGTGTGTTTCACGAAGGTGTCGTCGACGATCTCGGAGGGGGGAAGCGTGCGTCGTGGGATACAGTGACGATGACAGAAGTCGTCCCAGGCCTCAGCGGCTCCGGAGGCGAGGGCCTTGAGTTGGTCAGGGTCCATGTGTGCACAGGACTCCTCGCGGGCACGAAGGATAACGGATTCGAAGTACGGGTGATCGCCATGGTCGCGCTCGGCGAATGCGTCACGAGCCTCTGCCATCTCGGCATCTTCCTCCTCGGTCTGGGAGAGAGCGGATGCTACGTGGTAATCCACGCGTTCCTCATCTCCAGCTTCGGCCTTCAAGGTGGGGATGCAGTATTGGGTGGCAAGGTCATAGTCGTCCGGCATATCGTTGCTGGGGGCCCAGTCCTGGGCCTCCTCTACCGTATGTAAGCGTGAGCTGATGTCGTCAATGGACGATTTCAGGGGCACAAGGGCCGCCGTGATGGTCGATCCGAGGAGGCGCATCATGCGATCCTCGGCTGTCTCAAAAGTCGGGGGTGGAGTGGGCGACAGTGCCGCCGACTGGTAGTGCTCTACCAGGGGAACTACCAGGGGTGAGTCAGACGCAGTCGGCGTGATTCCGATGCCGAACACCTGGTGGGGTGCGGCCGGGCTGGGGCAGGCGTCTCCCAAAGGAGCGGCCGGTGCCATCACGACATCAGGGATGGGATTACCGAGCGAGGTCTCAAGAAGGGCTGCGGCGGGTTGTGCCCTCGGGGGGCAGCAGATCGGGGTCGAGGGTAAGCCAGACTCAGCATCCCCAAGGGTCCCCACCGACGCTTTCGCAATGTCGGTCCCAGCCAGCGGCACGACGATAGTCACAGGGGAGTTCGATCCAGATACCACCTGGGCGATGCTGGGTCGAGCCCAGCCCCGGGCGTGGTCGCTTACGGGGGCACAAGGAGGGACAGAAATAGTCTGACTTACCACGTGGAAGTCCGCCTTCGTCGGCGTCTTATCCAACTTCTGACTGGGGGAGGGGGACGGGGACCACGCGCGGGAGGCGCTGCAAGAGGGGCAGGAGAGGGGGTCCGCGCGGCGTTTGGCGCGGCGGGCGCGTTTGTCAAGGGTGTCATCCCCAGACGAGCGAGGCTTGGGGACCTGGGCGTGGACGAGTTGGAAGGCGGCGAGGTCGTCGTTGGCAGCCGTGAGGACTGCCCGACGCTTCTCGGCGAACTCAGTCTCCAGATCCATCTTGAAGCGCGCGAATTCACGCTCAGCATTGACGCGGGAGGCAAACTCCTTCGCCTGGCATTCGGGGGTGAGAGTGGAGGTGACCCAAGCAGAGTAGTCCGCAGAGGCATCGGACAGGGCAACGGTCTGGCGGCGGAGGAGTTCCGCCTCATACAAACGTTTGGCGTCAGCACAGGCGTCTTCCTCGGCGGCGTTGAACTTCGCCTGACACTCAGCGTCAAGGCGATCGGCGAGTGGCTGGGGGAGGGTGTGGGAGGCGTCAGAGACCAGGGTTTCCGTGAAGTGGTGTTTCATCACCTCGAGGAGGTGACAAGACCACTCAACAAGGCGAGGGTCGGAGATGAGCGTGGAAACGTCAGGGGCGTGATCAGAGGTGAGGCTGTTGATCGCCGCGTCCTGCGCGGAAGAACGTTCCCTGTTTACCCAGTCTTGGATGAAGGTGTGGGCCTGCTCAATGGCCCTGTCGACGGTGAGTTTGCGAGCCATCTCTACTTGGTGGCTGCACTCAGTGAGGTTGACGGTCCATTCCTCCTTGGACGCGGGGAGTTGGAACATGTTGACGCAGTTCATGCAGGTGACCCAGTCCTCAGCATCATCCTGGATGTCATCAAAGAACGTCTCGAAGGATTCGAGGGCGAGTTTAAGTGTGGAGAGGGTGGACTTCTCGAAAGGGGAGAGGTCTTGGAATTTGCAGATGGAGGAGGAGCGGGTTGAGTCGCGGACGCCGTTGCGGGCATCAACGAGGAGCGAGGCAACGAGGTGGAGCCAGGGGGCACGTTCGTCGGTGAAATCCGAAGCCAGAATGGCTCGGACTCTGTCGATGGCAACGGAGTCGTCGATGTCCATGGCAATGGAAGGGTCAGACTCGGGTTGGGTGAGGAGGGGGAGAGAGCAGATGTCGTCAGGGATGGAGAATTCAGGGGGGTTGTGGCCGGGGACGACGAACCCGGAGGGGTCAATAGGGTTGAAGGACATGGTGGCCGTAGCCAAGGGCGACGAGGGAGGGAGGGCTGACAAGGTGGGCAGCGAAGACGATGTATTGTTGTGAATGATGTGTAGCTGGTATGACCAACAAACTTTGGATCAGCAAGATTGACCGACGAAAAAAGGAGGTTGGGCTCTTGTATATTCTTATCCTACTCTAAGCTACCACTTTCTTTGGCGAGAATTTGCCGCAGAGGTGGTGGTTGCCGAAAAAGGGTTTTTGACCAGTAAACGCTTGTGCAGGGCGAGGTGATGTCTTGTTGCTTACGCAGTGGACAATAAACTTCTAATTCCAAAAAAAAAAAAAAAAAAAAAATCTTTGATGGCCTTTTCCCCGCTGTTGATGCCCCTTTCCTCAAAAGTGTCAAAATCAAATTCTTCGATCCACCCACCTTTGACTCGGACGTTATGCGAGTAACCTCACTAATCGGTCACGCAGAAACATTTGAGATGCCAAACCAAGCTTCCATGCTCATTGCCCATGACTTGGTCGACATCATTGTTTCTCCCCGAAAAGGTACCACAGGTGACGAGATGCTCCAGTTATCAATTAAATGGAAACACTCGGGTTGGTATCTGACACGGGCCTGTTATCCATCATCTTCACCCCAATCTGCTATCGAGAGTAGGCGCCAACATATACATGCTCAGACAAAGGACAGAGGAAGGACCCATTGGTTGGAACTTTTACACTTTTTTCCTGCCATGGAGAACCTGTACCTCTTCGGGAGAGTTGGGTCATGTATTGCATTCGCCCTACAAGAACTCACCCCGGAAGGAGTAACAGAAGTGTTGCCGGCACTCCAAACCATTTTCGTGGAGGGCCTCCGGTCATCCGGACCTGTCGAAGAGGCCATTGGGGAGTTTGTCGCTGCGAGACAGCTCTCCGGTCACCCGGTAGCTGTCCAGTGTTGGGAAAGAGGACGTGGGTAGTAAGTGCATCAGGATGTGACCGGTGATCGTTGAGTCGTCTCCGTTTTCGTTCTTTAGTTGAAATGGAATTAATGAGTTGTGGTCACCTATACAGTAGTACTTACTGCATACCATTCTCTTTTACACTCGTCCCTATACTTTCGCCACTATAATCACAGTCTCGTCTCTGTATAGGGTTCAGCAGACATGCTGAACAATCCGTCTCTTGTGTTTGCTCCGATAGAAGCGCCTCTACTCAATTACGTCCGTATAAAATTCCTCAGTCCAGGAATATTCGATGTCACGCGAGTCTCCATGTTCATCGATCATCGGCCGCACCAACCCGTTCGACGGGCTCGATCAAGCCCACATACACTTTAACCGACACTTCGTCGACGTCACACTTTTCTCATAGAAAGGGGCAACTGGTGGCCGGTGGCCTGTCGCTAGAGTTTTCGATCCGATGCATAGGTTCGGTTTGGCAGCTTCAACACCGATCCTGGACCATAGCCGGTTCACCTCTACCTTCGGCGACCTCGAACGCTTCGACCTTCGTGAGTTTCAGAATCGGCTTTCACCGCTCTGGACAGATGGCATGGGAAATGCTATTCGCAAATGGCTGGTCACCCCGCATATGTCCGGTGCTGGGTGCGAGAAAGCATCAGCAAAAGTTTCAAACAGAGGTAGTGTAGTTGATGCCTTGTAAGCCCTTGTATAGGTCGACCCACACCCTGTATAGTCATAACTTTGCCTTGGAAGGGGCCATCTTTGCCTTGGAAGCCCCTTACCTACTTTTTGCACTTTTGCTAATGTCAAGAAGTTCGAATCAACTCTTCAGGGAGTTGATGATGCTTTTCACTTGATTTACACTTCCATGCAAATCAATGTCTCTACTGTCATCTACGTAGAGCATATCATTGTATATGAAATCTTTAATTGGTCTCCCAGTACGAATCAGTACACCCCGTGAGGGGGGGTCATATTTCAAAGGATGGGAATTCGAAAACCAATGGAAATGTCGTGGCGCAAACACGACATTGTGACTTACATGTAGTATCGGTGGGACGACAGTCACGCCACACTGGCCGCGAAGTCCATACTAGATTAGGTACAAGGTGTCCATATCGCGACAATGATAATAAGCGTACCGTAACTTCTGTCTCAAGAAACGAATAACTGGGATAACGGAGGATGATGAGTGATTGGAAATGACACCGAATGTTAACGAGATGGCAAGCAGAAATTGCTCGTTGACAAGTAACCTTTTCGACCAGGTTTTCTACACTCTATATCGGGAATGAACTACTACAGCGTGACGGGAGAGCTGTCTTGCAGCGATGAAGTTCCCAATGGTTTCGTGGATAGGGTCCAATGGCCGGAGTCCCTCTATGAAAATGTTCTGTAGCGCGGGTAATACCTCTATTCCTCTTTGCTCGACGAGCTCTTGCATGGCGGGTACAACACGCAACGCGAGTTCCTGATCTAGGTACAGCTCCTTCACAGCAGGAAATAACTGTAAAAGTTCAAGCCATTGGACGATTTCCATGTCGTCTTGCCAATGTCGTCCTGGAGACCCAGCCTCACGGATGTCGAGACGTTCCAGAGTATAGATGCGAGGCAAAGACGAACGACAAAGTTGCTCCACCGACGAAAGTTGCCAATCTGACTCCGTGCACGAAATTCCCAAAAGAAAGGATCCGGGTTCGAGTTTGAAGTAAGCTGCATGCTCGTAGAACATCACGGCCGCCCGATTGTGTGCCCTGAACTTTTCTGTGCGAGCTATGAAGTGGTAAAGTTGCGGGGTGTCGAATACGAGCTGATGGAAGAAGATTATGTCGACGAAGGCAAGAAGAGGGGCGTCTATTTGGGAGACAAAGTCCTCGGCGTACTCACTGACTCCTCGAAACCAAAAGGAAGTCAGAGCGGGAAGGATAATACGTGTCGGTGGTGGCAGGCGTCTGTTTGCTCTGTCTGGAAGAGATCGAGGGGATCGGAATTCAAGGTCCAGAGATTTGAGATTAGGCAAGGAAGACAAACACGTGACCATCGTCTCCGGAGAAATGTACCCGGAATGGGGGATATTCCATAGGATAAGCTCGACAAGGTGATTTGCAGACAAAAGTAGCTTCCGAATTCCAGGAAATGCAACACCACGTAAGATGAACGATCGTAGACGTGGGGTAAATGCACCCAAGAACGTGTCGGGTATCACCGTCGTCTCGTCCCACGAGGTGATGTCTAGACTGGTCAGAGCCGGAAATTGTTCCTGCGTCACTGACGCAAGCGATTCCAATAGCGAATTGGTAACACCTTGGAGCGATATTTCACACACGCGATTGTTAGGCAGAAGAGCCGCAATGACGTTGTCTGGACTCTCGAATTGAGACAATAACGGCTCCACGTGGCGCACATCGGCCCATACTGCTATAGGTAGGGCCGGCCAGATACCCAGCATCGTCGTCACTCGTGTTCTGGCTGTGCAAACAAGTCGTATATTCAGGCGACGTGGCGATGCAAACACGATGTTCCGCCATCGACGACAGACGTGAACAAGCATGTGCCATTTATCAGGTGGGCGGACCCCGGGCTTTTCGACCAAACAGAGGGCAAAAATTTCTAGAAGAGATTCATCTGGGAGGATATCTATCGTGACTAGACCTACGGCTTGTTCGGTTAGTGGTTTTTGCTGCCACTATGTAAAATACCTACATTGTCGTTGTGATCCACAAGACTCTTCCCGAAGACCTGCACTATGCTTCACCATCACTAAGCCCTTGACGGTTCCACGCAGAGCCAATGATAGAGGCGGCGCAGGAGGGAAAATTTGGGGGAAGATATTGGTCAAGACGGCGACCAGGCGACGGATGGGACATCGGGAATGGCCACTGGAAATTTTATTAGCTATTTGAGTAATGGGGTCAGGGTAATTCCTTTAACGTACCAGTCGGAGCTCATCAGTCAACGTCTGAGAGAGGTTGCCCAGCCCAAGGGTCGCGCCAAACCTTTCACTCCCCGGATTGACGCCCAGTCACAGCAGCGGTACATCGGTAAAGGCTCGATTTGACAGTCATCCCACGTGACCGTGGGACCACTATATTTTTTTTTTTTTTTTTTTTTTTGAGAGCGCTTTATCTCGATGAGTATCTATTTTAGTTGCCTATAATAGATGTTGTCTTCGAGGATAAGTGATAAGCGGCGGGAGGGTAAACCAGCCCCGTTTATTGCGCTATAGCCGGACCGAAGTCCGGATGTGAGGGAAAAAATGCATTTACGCACACCCCTAGGTTAGGGGTAGTGTGGGGCTCAAAGCATGACGATGTGTACCCACCCAACGGGCGGGCTCGTCAAGCAGTCCTACCCACTAAAA
>Ga0307510_10005644_pt1 | contig 14917 bp, 15 predicted proteins | sample 12_EM_MG_FD_207224 | JGI IMG/M metagenome (GOLD analysis project Ga0307510, IMG submission 207224) | Populus trichocarpa ectomycorrhiza microbial communities from riparian zone in the Pacific Northwest, United States - 12_EM | ecosystem: Host-associated > Plants > Roots > Unclassified | place...
TAACGGTGCCGCGTACCATCAGCTACAAAGCACGATAGACTAAAAAAAAAAACGTGAGCTACGCACCAGGGGACTGTGTGCTCGCGAGGAGACCAGAAGGCAGCCTGTTCACCGGCGGGCGCGACGCTCCGTTCACCTGACGCTTGTTCACAGGGGTCGCGACGGCACTGATGTATCCCGCGCCTCGCTTGCGCTTCTCGCCGACTTGCGTTTGCGCGTTCCGCGCTAACAGTAACTGAGGTGGGAGTGGCGAAGGGGACGGCGAGGAGGCATCGTCTGTCAAGTCGAGAGCCGCGAGAATGCGGGATTTGGAGGGACCGGGCTCTGCCATTGTTTTCGCTGGAGCGAGAAGGAAGAGAAGAAAGAGAGGAGAGGCGCGCGGTGCGGGCGCGGCGAGGGGCGAGGTGAGGACGGACGGATGTGTGAAGACGAGAAGAAGCCCGCGTTAACGCGTCTGTCTGTGCCTAGACTTTCCCACGGATCTGAAACCCCCAAAAAGGAAACCTAATACTGTACTTGGCGTGGTTTGGCACACACAACACGAGGTGTGGGGCAGACGCGCTCGTTACCAGTGGCGTTGATAAAACTGATAACCAATCATTTCTATATTCCCAATCAGACTGCCGTATTCGTCTAGACCGCGCTCTAGACCCGGTGCAGGCGCGCGTGCTGTGTCGCGCGTGTCGGTCTTACTGTTGAATCTATCGAGGGTGCTGTCAGTTTAGCTATCTCTAGCGGGGCTTAAGCGGTGGCACGATTCGTGCTCTGGTTCTCCGCAGCAACTCGAGGAGGAGACACCCAGCCGAGACCTCACCTCGGTCCTCGTACCTGCCGATTCGAAGTTCGTGCCATCGCGAAGTGTATAGGTAAAATGGACCACTCAAATGGGGACAATAGCATTGTCGAATTTTCAGCATCCAAGACAACACATTGTAATCACCCCCTAATCAGCGACCGCCGCCAGATATCCCTGAGAAAAAGCTTCAGCGCCATGGACGTTGGATAAACCACTGACCCGAACTCACCTCTCTGTCCCCCAGGAACTCGCAATACGCCAGCGCGACGGCGATCCAAAACCCAAGATCGACACCGAGCTTCCCGACGTCGTCCACGTGTATCTCAAACACCCCCGTCGACGAGCCCACGGCAAACACGGGCGTCGTGTCCTCGAAGGTGAGCAGAGGAGCCACCAAGTCCGACGGCCCAGCCCGCGAACTCTCCAAATCGTGACGAAGAGCCGCGGCGTGCCCTCCACGATCGCTAGTCGTCGTCGTCGGCGGCGGCGGCGGGCCGTCCAGAAGCGGACTCAGCGAGAACGAGTTCGGGCTCGTGGGCGCGTTGCTCCGCAGCGCACGAAGCGCTCTCGAGAACAGCCCTTCGGAAGCGGGCGCCGTCGCGGTGGGATGATGGGTTTGGGGCGACAACACGAATTCGGAGATCACGAAGCGCGGATGATGAGCGAGCTGGTCGAGCTTCGCGTGGACGGTGTTCGGAGACGGCGGAGCCCGCGCGCCCGCACGGGGCGGCGTCGGCGCGGGCGGGTAAGTGTGCGTCGGTGAGAACTGGCCGCTTCCGCTTGGAGGCGCAGCGTCCGTGAGCGTCGTTTCGGAGTCCGTGGCCGAGTGGTTGGATGCGCCTGGTAGACGCGGCGAGAGAGATAGCCGGTTGCTGCTACTTGCAGGTGGGGTCGAGACGCTGGTGCGGCAGGAGAACTTGAGCGAGCCGGGAGTGTGGTAGGGAGAGCTTGGGGGCACCGGGACGAGGGGGATGAAGACGTTCGGTGGAAAGCGCGGGGACCGCAGACGGATGTACCACCCGCGCAAAGGCCGATGTATTTCCCACAGCACGCTCGAATTCGCATTGTCCTGTAATGACGACGATAGTCAACACCGACGTTTGGGGTCTTCGTTTTTTGGACGCACAACAACATGCTCTACGATCTCGTTATCCATCAGGAACCTCTCCTGCAGCGCCAGTGTCAGGACCAGTTTAGCATATGGATAGGACGAATGACGCGCACCTTGTACCAAATGACACGCTCGCTCTTCTCCTCTGAAACATTGACTCTATTTTGGGATAGAACGTCCGAGCTGACAAGCGAAACAAGTTGTCACATACGGTTCTCTGATTCAGACAATCCAGCTCACCTCCGTACGGCATATCTCATTGTCCGAACCGGGGGCGTTAGTGCTGGAGGCTGCATGTTTACCGTGACGGTGTGTGGTTCTATTCGAGGGGTATTGGGAGCTCGCAGGGCAAGGGGGTTTCGGGGTATAAATTACTTCTGCTTCTGTGGGTACAGTCACTCCTCTCCAGCTTTCCGTCGTCTTCCTCCTCACGATAGCAGCGGCCCGCTGCGCGGCCCGTTCAGTGCTTGCTGCGGAAATATGTTTTTTCTCTTCTACTGTCTATGGATTATGCGACTACGATAGTCAGGATTTATGTACTGGGAATGACGCATTAATGACGTGTCAGACATCTTCGTCCCCCACCCTTGACTAGCTTGACTCCTTGAGAGCTCGGGACTCCCAATCACTGATTCGCTCACTCACCTGACAAGATGCATGTGTACTGAGGAACCTGTCGACCTCAATGCCCAGACGGTCCCAACTCCAAAGTAGCTCACTTAGCAGCTCAGCTCCGCCCACTTCGCCAAATCTCCGACGGAGGCCAAAGAAACTCGTATTCTGGTGCTGAAAAAAAAATGTTGGGAAGAGCAGAAAATGCTACTATATGGGTCTTGCACCATGGTCTAACAACAACTTTGTGAACTCATGCCGTCCTTTCTCCGAAGCAATCTGAAGCGGGGTTCTGCCCTCCTTATCCTCCGGCTCTACATCCGCATCGTACTTGAGCAGCAGGCGCACCACCTCGAGGCTCCCGTGGTACGATGCAGCATGTAACGCGGTCGTGCCATAGTCAGTCCGTGCGTTGGGATTTGCACCATTTTCAAGTAATAATCGGACGACATGTACGGTATGGGGACGAGCTTCGTAGGACACAACGATTAATGGGGTCGAGTTGACGTCGGTCCGGGTATTAACATCCGCTTTGTAGCCAAGTAACACCTGAACCATCTCAAGGTCTCCATAATAAGCTGCGGAAAACAGTGGAGTCTGCCCCTGCAAACCCGGGAGATCAATGGATGAACCATTTTGATGGAGAAGGTGAGCCAGCTTGAAGTGTCTTCCTGCCAATGCTGCCAACGTTGGTGTTTGATAGTAACCGCCCCTAGTCTTCACTTGGTGTGGATATTTGGTGATGAGGTGTTCTACGAGGTCTTGAAATCCACACAGGGAAGCATAGTAGAGGGGAGTTGCATCTGACTTGTGACTGAAAACGAAGGTGGAGAATGGTGGGGAGTAATCACAGTGATCCATGTCGTTCAACCCAACCCAAGCTACAAAGTATGGTTTGTCAGGGTCAAAAAGACGTTCCATTTCTATTTGTATGCGCGGCGACACGTTCTGGAACTTAGCATGGGCTAACCAGTGTTTAGCAGCATATCTTGACAGAGGGGAGCCGTTCCCTGAGCCATTCTCCTCAACGCCATCGTCCAACCGCAACAATACGCCCAGGCAAGCTTGTGCCATGACCGTATGCGCAGGCTCAACAATAATATGATAATGCGAGACGTCTCGGATGGGAGAAGCGAGGCGGGGCGAGGTCAAGAATTCTTTGACCGAGAAGTGCGAAAACTGCACAATCAATGAACCGCGATTCTGAATTTTATTGTTGTCGCCGTCACTGTCCACATTGCCGTTGCTGTGGGGACCGCTGTCAACAGTGATATTTTCGACGATGGAGATCAAACTGGAGCATGATGACAGGAGAGCTTGTTCATGATCCTCCCATCGCCAACCGGGGTTCAACTTCGCAGTCCCTTCGCCATCATCGAAATCCACAGCGAGGACCTCCGCCAGCTCCTCCACCCGAACTGGCCGAATAGCAACGACGAGGCATTGCAAAACACGGTGCGCAAGATCTCGGTTCGGCTTCTTGATTTCCCTTAGCACACGTTCGTACGTCTCGTCCAAAGATTCTGGTAGTTCCTCTAGGGTACACCGGATACTTGGTGGAAGGCAGCGACGCAGGGTTTCCAACTGGCAAAACACCCAACGAAACCTGTTTGACAGTTTGAACAACCAACATAAGCCAACAGCAATTCACTTACATTCCGTTGGCCCTGTTAGAGAGTGTCTCAATCACGAGTTCCTTGTCTTCTGTCCTCCATCTCTTCATGATTGATTCCGAATCCGAGTAGACCACAGACCTAATATAGTCGGCAATATCTTCCTTTTGTCCGGTTTGTTCGTGGAGGCACACCCGACGAGAGGTAAGAGGCTCAAGCACCTCCCGTATATCGATTTCTGGCCGACTTGTGACACAGATAAGAATATTTGGAAATTGAAGCTCGACCAACTCTTTGACGAGCTGAAGTAGTCGTTCACGAGGTGATGGAATTCCATGCGAGTCGGGACATTCATCGAGGGCATCAATGATAAGGTAGACTGGGTGTTGACCAGGGAGCGCAAGCATCTCTTTCAAGCACTGTGCCAAGACATCGTCACTGGGCTGACTCTTGCCTTTGTCGTGATCCAAATAAAGATTTGATAGAATGTCGCAACGAGAAGCTGAGCGAGCAGAAAGCCGGGTCAGAAGGGAGGGTACTATGTCGTGCAAGTTTTGCTTGTCGGCGTCTCGAAAGTCAAAATAGAAATATGCCATTGAGGCTTGTCCGGTCTTGCACAAGGCTTCAATATCTTTGATGATTGTGGAACTGGGGTCGACATCAGTATTTTCTTTTGGAAAGATAGTTGTTTCGAACCAGAGGATGCTCTTGCCCAAGCCAGCTACGAATGCATTATTTCGTCAGAGGGTGTCAGGCGAAAAGTGTAGGACGCACGTTTGCCATGAATCCAAAGTAGCGAATCGGAATCTGTTGACTTCCATGCGGTGAAGATACTCCCTTGAAAGAACCAATTTGCGGTTCTCTTCTGATGAGTAGCACATGCAATGTTATGATTGGTGGACGGGTCTGGTGGAGAGAGCCATTTATGGATGTTGTCCCATGACTGGGTTCCTGCAAGATGTGAGTATCCTCAGTCAGAACCGATGAGGTTAGGAGACGACGAACGTTTGATTTGGTCTACATCGTCAGCAGTTTGTTGCATAACTGCCTTTACTTCTTTGCCGTCTGGTTGCACGATGGTCAGACGTTTCTTTTTGAGAACTGGCCGATGACAGATTGCGTACCATCGACGACTTCAGAAACCTTGTCAGCAACCACCCTTACTCTTTCATCCACGCCTGCCACCCGATCGTTGACACCAAGCACCTGATCTGAAACTCCCCTCACTCGATTGTCAATGGTGTGCGTGACCTTCAGGACTTCCGTAGTCGCCGTCCGAGCCTCTTCTTGTGTCAGCTTATCAAGCCTCTTCAGCGCGTCCTCGACATCCGTCCTGCCTATTAGCTTCTTCATGTATTTTTCTGGCCATCGTTCAGTTGGTCGTGACGTATTTGTTTACGAATAACTCACTTGTCCGGCCTTGCTTGATCTCCTTGGTCGCGATCGCCAGAATAGAAAGAATCTCAACCATGATCTTTCCGATTATGTCCATCATTTCCGGCGTCGGCGGTACCTGAACATAGTTTTCAAGGCGTCGGAAAAAATTCTCTATGCGTTCGAAGATATCGATGAGAATGTCTTGGCTTGCTCGAACATCCTTGACTGCCTGGGAATTGTAAATGTTAATTTTGCTTGGGCGAAGGCACTAAGAAGGATACGCACTGAAAGGAGGACACCGAATCCAGCAAAGATCACTTTCGCTGGTGAGAATATCTATCAAGTCATGATCAAAATGCACATTTCAGTCAAATCCCTGTGTTGAAGCATACCAGACTAACGCCCTCCCCAAGTGTCTCCGAGAAGGCATGTAAGACATTCACAGTCGGATCAAGCCATCTTATCAGCCTCTGATGGATATTTCGAGACTGGTTGAGCTCCTGAACTTGCTGGTGAAGCACATCAAGGATGGCGGAAGGAGTGTCGCATGGCTGGAGCTGGGCTGCGAGGGGATGTGAAAGGAGATCCATTTTTGTATGTTTTTCGTATGTCCTCAGGGCATTGTTGAAAAGTACTTGGAAGTTGGAGGACGGGGCAGGTGTATGGTGAGTCTGAGACATAAGTATAAGTGTGGGGACTTGTCCGTGGTGAAATCTTCTGAGAAGATGAGCGCTGAGCGCTGAGCTGTTTCGCGCACTGCGTCACGTGTGGGCGGCCTAACGCGGCCCGTCCAGTGCAGTGTCAGGATTCGCGCAGGGTTACCACCTCCCTCCATCTCCATCTTTCGTTTGCAGATACTCCATAGTTCACTCTGTCGCAGAAGCGGCGGTCGGTCCACATGGACATAGCACTAGTGTTTGGCATGGACAGCATGCATGCACCATTTTAGTACATTACCCCGAATTTTGCACCTGTCGAGTACCCTTTTTCATACCATACATTCCAGACATTTATACCTTGGTAGTTCTGCTCGCGCCCCCTCAGTTTGTGGTCATTCCGTGCCCAACTGAGGTGAGCTTTTAGTTACACTCCTATCGCGTTTATTGCCCTGTGCTTACAGTATGTAGTCTGTTTCCGCACAGGTGAATATATTTAGTTTGTGGTCATTCCGTGCCCAACTGAGTCTGTTTCCGCACAGTGCACTCTCGGCCCACTCACTCACTCGCGCTCGCTCACTTGCTGCACTTTCAACCCTCGTTGATTGCTACACACTCGACTCGCACCTCTCAGCCACGGAAATAAGACTGAAGTGCCACATGTGGACGCAGCAGTACCCGAGCTGATTACGCACAAACGAGGAGTTCTCGCTCCATCAGGAATACACGGTCCGCGAGGTTACATGTTCTCCTCTCACTCCTCCCTCGATAATGCCCGCGATCGGACGGGATATAGTGTCGGACAGGAAGCTTGCAGGAGGAGGGTGATTGCGGTGCGTGGCTATATCATTGTTCTTTCCCATCCCACTTAAACTTCCCTTTCCTCGTTTTGTAGAACTTGTACTCATCGTCCTTGCATGTCCGGGGAGTCCGAAAGAGAACGATCTTGCAGTCACATACTCCGCAGCGGACACCAGAGCACTTCCCATGTCCGGTAACCGCTTTGAACGCATCTTTAGAAGGCCGTGCAGGGACTCCAAATTCGAATTCTATCGCGATGTAACGTTAGATCTGGTCCAGGTCAACGCCCTCTTATTCGCAGTACTTGTGTACCGTGGTCAACGTGGCACACATGTGCCGCTTCGTCCTACTCCTCCCTCCTCATGATGCTTACAGCGAGCTCTGTGTGGAGGAATTTTCGTACTTCTGCGCCGGTACAATGCAGCTGAAGAACCTGGCTCATTTCCCGGTTCCCAGGTCGCCCATCCGGGAACATCCATCGCCCTCAAACGATGGCAACCCGTATGATACCGTGCAACATGCCATATTCCACCAGAGCAGGGAAGCGTCCTCGGGCGCCCCACTACCAACCCTTTGACGCATCGAACTCCTCTTCTTCATCCGCCGTGGTGTATATCCTCTCCATGGTCCCTGCCACAGGCTACCGTCACGCACGACGTCGCTCCGAAGGTCATTACGAAGGGGGTCAAAGGCAAGGGGAGAGATGCGAGTCCGCCAGGGGTTTCGATCATCCCTACGCTGCGCGTCCTTTCCTTACTCTGCACGTGTCGTTTGTCGCCAACCTTTTCTTTTTACTCGTGTATCAAACTTTTACGCATGGCCTGAGTCCAGGACAAGGTCTACTCCCGGCGGCGAGCTCAAAAAGACTACAACGAGATTCAGTGAGAACGCGTTTGTACTCGTGTGCGTGTTGTTCCTCCGAGTCAGCGCACGAAGCGCTCTCGAGAACAGACCCTCGGAGGCGGGCACCGCCGCTGCGGTGGCAAGATGGGTTTGGGCGAACTGGGAGATTGCGAGACGCACATGAGCGAGTTGATCGAGCTTCGCATGGATGATGCTCTGAGGCGGGGGAGCTTGCGCGCCCGCATGGGGGACGTCGGCGCAGGCGGGTAAGTGTGCGTCGGTGAGAATTGTCCGCTTCCGCTTGGCGGCGCCGCGTCCGTGAGCATCGTTTCTGAGTCCGTAGCCGAGTGGTGGGATGCGCCTGGTAGACTCGGCGAGAGAGATAGCCGGTTACTACTGCTTGTGGGTGCGGTCGAGGCGTTGGTGTGACAGGAGAACTTGAGCGAGCCGGGAGTGTGGTAGGGAGAGCTTGGGGGTACGAGGGATGAAGACGTTTGGTGGAAAGCGCGGGGAGCCCGCGCAAACACGACTTTTGGGGTCCTAGTTGTTTGGACGCACAACGACATGCTCTACGATCTCGTTATCCATCAGGAACCTCTCCTGCATCGCCAGTGTCAGGACCAGTTTAGCATATGGATAGGACGAATGAGGCGCACCTTGTACCAAATGACACGCTCGCTCTCCTCTGAAACGTTGACTCTATTTTGGGATAAAACGTCCGAGCTAGCAAACGAAGCAAGATGTCACATACAGTTCTCTGATTCAGATGACCCAGCTCACCTCCGTACAGCATATCTCATTGTCCGAGCCGGGGGCGTTAGTGCTGGAGGCTGCATGTTTACTGTGACGGTGCTTGGTTTTATTCGAGGGGTATTGGGAGCTCGCAGAGCAAGGTAGCTTCGGGGTATAAATTACTTCTGTTTCTGTGGATTGCAGTCACCACGCTCTGTTTTCCGTATTCCAAGATAGCAGCGGCCCAGTTCCCGGCCCGTTCAGTGCCCTTGCTGCGAGAACTATTTTTATTTTTATTTTTTCTCCTCTAGTCTTGCTTCTGGTACTCTCTATGGGTACTATATGTTACTAGTAAGGATTTGCTTTCTATATACTGGGAATGACGTATTAGACATCTTCGTTCCCCACCACCATCTGTAAGAATGTCGCTTGAGGCTCCGAGTCGGGACTCCAACCACTGATAATTTGTTGATTAGCTCGCTCGATATATCATGCGTGTGTGCTCAGGAACCTGTCGACCTCAACGCCCCGGACGGTCCCAACTCCAAAGTACCTCACTCATTAGCTCAGCTCCGCCTACTTCACCAAATCTTCGACGGAGGCCAAGGAAAACATGTATTCTGGCGATGAAAAAAATACCGAAAAGAGCAGTAAATGCTACTATGTGCGTCTTGCACCATGGTCTAACAACAAATTTGCGACCTCATGACGTCCTTCTTCCGAAGCAATCTGAAACGGGGTTTTGCCGTTCTCACCTTCCTGCTCTACATCCGCACCATACTTGAGCAGCAGGCACACGAGCTCGAGGTTCCCGCGGGACGATGCGGCATACAACGGGGTGGTGCCAAAGTCACTCCGTGCGTTGGGATTTGCACCGTTCTCAAGTAATAACCGGACGACATGTAAGGTTTGGGGGTGAGCTTTGTATGACGCAACGACTAGCGGAGTCGCGTCGCACCCGTTCCGGGAATCGACATCCGCTTTGTAATCGAGTAACACCTGAACCATCTCAAGGTCTCCTCGACAAGCGGCGGAAAACAGTGGGGTCTGTCTCCCGAGATCGACGGAGGAGCCATTACGATGGAGAAGATGAGCCAGTTCGAAGTATCTCCCTGCCAATGCTGCTAACGCTGGTGTTTGATAGCGACCGCCACCAGTGTTCACTTGGTGTGGATACTTGGCGATGAGGTGTTCTACGATGTCTTGAAATCCACACAAGGAAGCGTAGTAGAGGGGAGTTGCGTCTGACTTCGGTTCGAAAATGAAATGGACAAAGGGTGAGGTGCTGTCGTAATCCATGTCCATGTTGTACAACCCTCGCCAAGCCACAAAGTGTGGTTTGTCTGGGTCAAAGAGACGTTCCATCGCAATTTGTACGCACGACGACACGTTCTGGAACTGAGCATGGGCTACCCAATGTCGAGCAGCATATCCAGCCAGAGGGGAGCTGTTCGCTGACACATTCTCCTCAACGCCATCGTCCAACCGTAACAATATGCCCAGGCAAGCTTGTGCCATGATCGTATGCGCAGGCTCAAGAATGATATGATAGTGCGAGACGTCTCGGCTGGGAGAAGCGAGGCGGGGCGAGGTCAAGAATTCTTTGACCGAGAAGTGAGAAAATTGCACAACCAATGAACCGTCGTTCTGGATTTCATTGTTGTCACTGTCAATGTCCACATCGGCGTCGCTGCGGACGTCGCTGTCAACAGCGACATTTTCGACGATAGAGATCAAGCTGGAGCATGACGACAGGAGAGCTTGTTCATGATCATCCCATCGCCAACTGGGGTTCAACTTTGCAGTCCCTTCGCCATCATCGAAATCCACAGCAAGGACCTCCGCCAGTTCCTCCACTCGAAGTGGCCGAATAGCGACGACAAGGCATTGCAAAAGACGGTGCGCCAGATCTCGGTTCGGCTTCTTGATTTCCCTTAGCACACGTTCGTATGTCTCGTCCAAAGATTCTGGTAGTTCCTCCAGGGTACGTCGGATACTCGGTGGAAGACAGCGACGTAACGTTTCCAACTGGCAAAACACCCAACGAAACCTGTTTGACAGTTTGAACAACCATCACAAGCCAACAGCAATTCACTTACATTCCGTTGGCTCTGTTAGAGAGTGTCTCGATCACGAGTTCCTTATCCTCCGTCCTCCATCTCTTCATGATCGATTCCGAATCCGAGTACACCACAGACCTAATATAGTCGGCAATATCTTCCTTTTGTCCGGTTTGGTCATGGAGGCACACCCGACGAGAGGTAAGAGGCTCAAGCACCTCGCGTATATCGATTTCTGGCCGACTTGTAACGCAGATATGAAGATTTGGAATGTGAAGCTCGACCAACTCTTTGACGAGCTGAAGTAGTAGTTCACGAGGTGATGGAATTCCATGCGAGTCGGGACATTCATCGAGGGCATCAATGATAAGGTAGACTTGATGTCGATCAGGGAGCGCGAGCATCTCTTTCAAGCACTGTGTCAGGACATCGTCACTGGGCTGACTCGTGCCTTTCTTGTGGTCCAAATAAAGATTTGATAGAATGTCGCAACGAGAAGCTGAGAGAGCAGAAAGCTGGGTAAGAAGGGAGGGCACCAGGTCGTGCAATTTTTGCTTGTCGGCGTCTCGAAAGTCAAAATAGAAGTATGCCATTGAGGCTTGTCTGGCCTTGCACGATGCTTCAATATCTTGGATGATTGTGGAACTGAGGGAGGACGTCAGTGCTTATTCTTTTAGAAAGATACTTGTTCCGAACCAGAGGATGCTCTTGCCCGAGCCAGCTACGAATACAATATTTCATCAGAGGGTGTCAGGCGTGAAGTGTGGGACCTACGTTTGCCATGAATCCAAAGTAGCGAATCGGAATCTGTTGACTTCCATCCGGTGAAGATACTTCCTTGAAAGAACCAGTTTGCGGTTCTCTTCTGATGAGTAGCACAGGCAATGTTATGATTGGTGGAAGGGTCCGGTGGAGAGAGCCATTTATGAATGTTGTCCCATGACTGGGTTCCTGAAGGATGTATGAGCCTCCACAGCCAGAACCGACGAGGTTATGAGACCACGAACGTTCGATTTGGTCTACATGCTCGGCTATTTGTTGCACGACTGCCCTCGCTTCTTTTCCGCCTAGTTGCGCGGTGGTCAGACGTTTCTTTTGGAGAACTGACCGAAGATATGTTGCGTACCATCGATGACTTCCAAAACCTTGTCAGCGACCACCCTCACTCTTTCATCAACGCCTGCCACCCGGTCGTCGACACCAGACACCAGATCTGAAACTCCCCTCACTCCTTCACCAACGCCTGCCACCCGATTGTCGACACCAACCACCTGATCTGAAACTCCCCTCACTCGATTGTCAACAGTGTGCGTGGCCTTCAGTACTTCCGTAGTCGCCATCCGAGCCTCTTCGTGCGTCAGCTTATCAAGCCTCTTCAGCGCGTCCTCCACATCCGTCCTGCCAATTAGCTTCTTCATGTATTTCTCTGACCATCGTTCAGTTCATCGTGATTTATTTGTTTATGAATAACTCACTTGTCCGGCCTTGCTTCATCTCCTTTGTCGCGATCGCCAGAATAGAAAGGATCTCAACCATGATCTTTCCGATTATGTCCATCATCTCCGGTGTTGGCGGCACCTCAGCATAGTTTTCAAGGCGTCGGAAAAAATTCTCTATGCGTTCGAAGATGTCAATGAGATAGTCTTCGCTCGCCCGAACATCCTTGACTGCCTGGGGATTGTAAATGTTAAATTTTCTTGGGCGAAGGTACAAAGAAGGATACGCACTGAAAGGAGGACACCGAATCCAGCAAAGATCACTTTCGCTGGTGAGAACACCTATCAAATCATGATCAAAAGGCATATTTCAGTCGAATCCCTGTCTTGAAGCATACCAGGCTAACGCCCTCCCCAAGTGTCTCTGAGAAGGCATACAAGACATTCACGGTCGGGTCAAGCCATTTTGTCAACCTCTGATGGGTATTTCGGGATTGGTTGAGCTGCTGAACTTGTTGGTGAAGCACGTCAAGAATGGCGGACGGAGAGTCGCATGTCTGTAGCTGGGCTGCGAGCGGATGTGAAAGGAGATCTTGTTTTGTATGTTTCTCGTATGTCCTCAGGGCATTGTCGAAAATAACTTGGAAGTTCGAGGACGAGGCAGGTGTAGGGTGAGTCCGAGACATGAGTGTAAGAGTGGTGCCTCGTTCGTGGTGAAAACGTCTGATAAGACGAGCCGTTTGGTGGGTCTTGGGCAATGGGCAAAGGGTTCGTCTTCTCGTCTGACGCCCGGCCCGTCCAGTACCGTATGTGTAATTGTCATCAAACTCGTCAGTGCGTCAGCGCTTCAACTTGAGTACTGGTAAGTTAAAATGCATGGCCAGATCTGCTTTCGGGTTTACCACCTCCCCCATCTTTTTTTTTCTACAGACTCTCCGTCGTTCAGTCTGAAAAACTCGACCCGCTCTCAGCTACGGAAATAAGACTGAAGTGCCACATGTGGACGCAGCAGTGCTACTCGAGATGACGATGCATGAACGAGGAGTTCTCACCACGTCAGCAATACACGATCCGTGAGGTTACATGTTCTCCCCTCACCCCTCCCTCGATAATACCCGTGATTGGACGGAGTGTGGAGTCAAACAGGAAGCTGGCAGGAGGAAAAGGATTGCGGTGCGTCACCTATATTGTTGTTCTTTCCCATCCTACTTAAACTCCCCTCTTTTCGTTTTGTAGCACTTGTGCTCATCGTCCTTGGCTTTCCGTGGAGTCTGAAAGCGAACGAACTTGCAGTCGCAGACTCAGCGGATACCAGAGCACTTCCCTTGACCGGCAACCGTTTCGAACGTATCTTTAGAAGACCGTGTGGGGACTCCAAATTCAAATTCTGGCGCAATGTAACCCCAGATCTGGTCAAGGTCAACGCCTCTCATTTGCAGTACTTGTGTTTCCCGGTCAACGTGGCCCGCATGTCGCCCCGTCCTGCTCCTCCCTCATACGTGCAGCGAGCTCTGTAGGAAGGTATTTTCGCACTTCTTTGCCTGTACGATGCAGTCGAGGAACCTGGCTCGTTTCCCAGCTCAGGTCCTTTTTGTTGTTTGCACAATTATCATTTACGAAGCGCGAAAGAACCCGAGTCGAGCCGATCGTGTTGTACCAGCATTATGGCAGCATATGCGTGCGTCAGATTTCTCGCGCAGACCACAGACTCGGAGGCCGTGTTTGGCCGGGGATGCGAAGCTCGTGAGCCTCGAAAACTTTCTTCCAGTATCGGTCTTTAAAGTCGTTTCTTGCCTCTGTCATCTTTCATACGAGCTCCCACGTCGTCTGACGGAGAAGGGGTTTACTCACAAACGACCGCGTAAGCACCTTTTGGACCTGAGGTGGACAGGCTTGCGGTGCCCGTGTCACAAATCGCAAACTGCCTGCGGCGGATATCTCCAGCAGAATTGAGGTTCTTGACACAGCAAGATCCCACAACAGGCGTAACATGTTTGTCCGGCAGGAAGTCAGAGCAACCATATATTAAAGTTACCGATGATTATCTTACAGTGCGGCATTGGTACAAAAGATGACGCTGTCTGGTCTGTGTAAACGCTACTCCTCACATCCAAAGATCCCGTAGAAAAGCGGAGGTGAAAAAAAAGGAAAGCAAACGCGTTTGATATCGCAGAGGATGATGTATTTGACTCGTCCTGCAAGAACGTCGCTTTGGATATCACAAAATTTGGCCAAAAAGGAGCAGCATCCGCTCGGTTTCGGTCTCGCATACTACAGATTGAGCCGGACTTCCCATCAGTGGCTAAAAAAAACGACCTAACGTACAAGAGCGCCAAGACGGCGTCTCATTCGAGGAGTGGCCTCGCTGGCCATCTCGTCGTAGTCTTTTTAAGCTCGCCGCCGAGATTGGACCTTGTCCGGGGACTCAAACCACGCGTAAACGTTTGAAACGCGAGAAAAACCCAAAAAAGGTCTGCGATAGACAATACGTGCATTAGGGACGTGCGGCGTTGGGATGATCAGAACCCTGAATGCCTCGCATCTCTCCCCCTTGCCTTTGACCCTCTTTGTAATGGCCTTCAGCGCGACGTCGTGCGTGACGGCAGCTTGCGGCAGAAACTATGGAGGGTATAGCCACCACTGCAGATAAAAAAAGAGGAATTCGATGGGTCAAAGAGTTGGTAGTAGGGGCGCTCGAGGACATTTCACTGCTCTGGTGGGAGGTGCCATGTTACACGGTACCATATGCATCGTTTGAGGGAAGCGAATGAGCGACCTGAGATCTGTCGATGAGCTCCGATAATGAAGATGACGACGGAACCAGACACGAAGGGACTATAAGACCAGGCACTTGCATTGCGGAGGTAAGGCCCGGCCGCC
>Ga0307510_10005645_pt1 | contig 14917 bp, 10 predicted proteins | sample 12_EM_MG_FD_207224 | JGI IMG/M metagenome (GOLD analysis project Ga0307510, IMG submission 207224) | Populus trichocarpa ectomycorrhiza microbial communities from riparian zone in the Pacific Northwest, United States - 12_EM | ecosystem: Host-associated > Plants > Roots > Unclassified | place...
CGGTGGCTAGCCTGTAGCCATCTGTTGTTTTATGTTTCTGTTATCATTGTAAATCTGGGGTATGCCCCTTATAATGTTTGTATCTTCTTCTTTTAATACATACGTCAACTTACCAAAAAAAAAGAAGTATCCCATTTTGACTTCTGTAGGGTTTGTTTACCGATCACAGTTTCAGCATTGCACCTCACTAAGACGACTTTCTTTCTTCCCTTAAAGTCCTTCTAGCAGGCATAATGCCTTTCTCTCTTCTACAAGAAGGAAGATCTTACCAAACTTCAAATACACACTTTTCTTTAAAAATTGGATACAACAAACTATTTAATTAGCATACAATTATCTTCAGTCCCTTCTTTTCTGGGCTAGTTATGGAAATCGATCAAAAACCTCAGACGGAATAGCTTCCAAACCCTTAAGTCCATCAACTACCAAAAATTACCATCCTAAATATGCTAGAATCAGATTTGTCACCCTTAAGAAGTCCCAAATAAACTAGGAAATCTGATTTGAAGGTAGAATTAATATTGAAGTCTTCTTCCCTTGTTGTAGCTATGATGAATAAGGAATCCTTGTAAAAAAAGGATTTTGAAACATTTATGAATCATTGCCACACTTGGAAACTATATTGCAGCCCATTAAAGATTCTTGTAGAGCTAGGAGATTCCTAAAACAAGCTGCCATATCCTTGTAGGAAAAGCATCCTTGCCAAATAGGAAGTCCACAAGTCAAAAGGAAGTAAATAACAAAATTCGTACAGCCTCTGCTGACCTCTATTGCGATGCCTTCTTGAACTCTGATTGACCTGAAATTTTAACCATAGATAGGAAAACATGTCAGGAGACTCCACGTAAAATTTCAGGCCGATCCAACTGTTGGATTGAGAATTATGACTGTTGCTGTAAACCTGAATAGTTGCACATTTTACATCAAAATCTGAATTTGACCTTGCCTGGATCGTATCATTCCCTCTCTCTTCAAGATGATTCATCCTCGAATCACCAGCAAGTTTAATGGTGAATTCCTTAGCCTCCTTTTGAAGTCTTTGGAGTTCTTTTCTTGCCAACAATCGTCGCCAACAACTTTGGATGAAAGTAGCAGCCGTTCTATTTCATATATCATCATTGCAGCGTGTTTTCTCCTCTTTTTCTGAAGCTTGCTGGGCATAGACTCTTGGATTCTTTTTTGAGAACATTAATCTCTTTATTTATCTCCCTTTGATACAACCTCTTATTTTGAATACTCCTTTTCTTTTGCCATAACACCTCATCAGAATACATGAAATCCCTTTGGTTTCTAGGCTGCCGAAAACCTTCCCGACAGCCTATGGTCTCATCTTTAAAACCACCATCACCAATATCATCAACATCCTCCTCAAAATCCTCATAATCAGCCCACCTTGGCCTTTCGGCCCTACTGCCATTGTTTGATTTCGGTTCAGCCCCAACCTTTCTCACGTCTTGGGTACATGTTCCAGCCATGTTACCATGTTTTCCCACCTTCTCAAGTCTGTCACACATGTTCCCCATCATGAAATTTATTCTTTCCATCATCTTCGTCATGGCTTGCATTTGGAATTAAAGTTCTACATCGAGGAGGGGGTGGAACATCTTTACACTCTTAATTATCATCATTGTTTGATTTGTTGTTTTGATCTGACATGATAGTACTTGTAAAAATTGGTTAGTGGTAAAAAAAATCCTCACATTGCTTGTGTTTCGCTAAAACACTCTTAATATTCTCACACCTCTCGTCTCACCCTATTGCGGAACTGAAACCAACACCAAATAGAACCAACTTAGCAGCACAATCCAAATGTATATATACTCAAGAAGCAATAAACACCGGAAAACAAGCAAAATGAAACTGCGATGATAGTCTCACGAGTAGCAAGCGAATCTATTCGAAATATGAACGAAACTGAAGACTCGAATGAAAACAGAAACGACATATGAAAAGCAATGAAACAACACCTAAATATGTTGGTTATGTTGAAAATATACCGCAAGAAACGAAAACAACAGAAAGAAAAGGGAATTTCAAAAGTTGATACAAAACAGACTCGTTACGACGAGTTAAGTCCGAATCTAGAACCTAAAGTAAATGATGTCCAATTGAGCTAAAATTTCAGTTATTGCGCTATTTCAACCCAAATAGACAAAATATAAAATTTGATCAATTTACGATAAGGTTTGATATGCTGACGCAAAAACGTTATGAATCAAACCCTCTTAGACCCGAAATTGAAAACCAAAGAAAAAGATATCCAATTAACCCCAAAATTCATATCTGGTGCGATAAGAACCCCTGTAATCAGAGTCACAAATTTGAGCTGATTACGAGGTGATTTGATCTGATTTTCCATTGTTTAGTTTTTATGCGGCAGAAACCAATAAATGTCTTTTTGAACGATTTTTTTATGCTACTGATAAAAATAACAAAATATTTTTTTTCCATATGCTGCAAAATCAAAGGAGAAGAAGAAATTGGATACTAAGGAATATTTTTTTTTGCGGAATCAACAAGAAACGAAAATTTCAGAAGGATATAACCTGATTAATGGAGCCAAGCTTTGATACCAAATGATGCGAACCTCATGATCACGTGGTCACGCAACCCACACGTCAAAGACATCAATTCCCGGAAAGCCAAGTAAATCAGGTTTGATAGAAGTGTGACATAAAGATAACTTGTACTTAGACACGACTACTATTGGAAACGGAAAACCCTAACCCAACGAATATTTATTTGCGAACGAGAAGTATAAGGATGACGCCACGAAGACATTTGTGCTTTGATAAGTCGTTTTTCAGTTCTTTAGAGAACCATGGAAGGGAGATTATCTCACCAACACACACACACACACAAAGTGCGGCAAACAAGAAGTTTTATTAATCTGAATTGTCTACCTTACATGTCTGGTTATGCCTTTATTTATACTCACTCTAGACTTAAATAAATCCTAATGGACCCCCCTTAGGTGGACTTATATGAAGCCCACATACAATTGACCCAAATAAGTAATAATAACCCAAAAACTAAGAAGAAAATAATAAAAACCCAAAAAATTATCATCCTAAATATGCTAGAATCAGATTTGTCACCCTTAAGAAGTCCCAAATAGACTAGGAAATCTGATCTGAAGGTAGAATTTATTCTGAAGTTTTTTTTTTTTAGCTAGGATGAATAAGAAATCCTTGTAAGAAAAGGATTCTAAAATAATTATGAATCTTTGCCACACTTGGAAACTATGTTGCAGCCCATTAAAGATCTTTGTAGAATTAGTAGATTTCCAAAATAAGCTGCCACGTCCTTTTAGAAAAAGAATTCTAGCCAAATAGAAAGTCCACAAGTCCAAAGGAAGTAAATAACAAAATTCGTACAGCCTCTGTTGACCCGTATTAAGATGCCTTCCCGAACTCCGATTGACCTGAAATTTTAACCCAAGATAGGACAACATGTCAGGAGACTCCACATAAATTTCAGCCCGATTCAACGGTCGAATTGAGAATTATGACTGTTGTCGTAAAACTGGATAGTTGCACTTTTTACATCAAAATCCAAATTTGACCTTGCCTGGATCGTATCACTTTGTGAAAGATTTCTTGAAGATTACAGCATCCTTATGCAAATTGTTAGCCAAAGAAGTGGATTTTGTGGTTGATCAAACGTGTAAAGATGCTCATAATAAGCTTAAGACCCATGTCAGATCGACCCCCATTATGCAACCACAAATTGGGATGAACCTTTGGAACTAATATGCGATATGAGTGACTACATGGGGGCAAAGAATAGGGAAGAATTTGCATGTGAATATGCTTCCTGCATGTTGAACGAAGTGCAATGCAATTATCATACAATTGAAAAGGAACCTTTTGCAGTGGTGTTTGCTCTAGAAAAATTTAGTACCTATTTACTTGGTACAAAAGTTGTTGCTTTTACTAACCATGCAACTTTGAGGAATCTTTTAAAGAAAAATAATCTAAACCATGATTGATTAGGTGGATCTTGCTTTTACAAGAATTTAATCTTAAGATCAAAAACAAAAAAAAAGGTGTTGAAAATCATGTAGTTGATCACTTGAGCCAACTGCGAACCAAGGATATACAAACAAAAACAATAAGAGAGACATTTTACAAGGAATAATTGTATGTGTTACATTCCTCTACAAGACCATGGTATGCTGATTTAGTGAACTATTTAGTCACCAAAGAATTCCTTTCAGTGAGGTTGGAGGGTGAATACCATAGATTCTTAATCTGTTAGTTAGCTGGTTGTATTGGTTTCCCTAACGAATCTAGTGAGGTTTCAGTTTTACGGTCGGTGGCTAGCCTGTAGCCATCTGTTGTTTTATGTTTCTGTTATCATTGTAAATCTGGGGTATGCCCCTTATAATGTTTGTATCTTCTTCTTTTAATACATACGTCAACTTACCAAAAAAAAAAAAAAGAATTCCTTTCAGGTTTGTCTAAATTCCAAAAAAGACAAGTTACGAGCTAATGCTAAATATTATTTTGGGACACTCCTTATTTGTGGAAATTTTGTGCGGATCAAGTAGTTAGAAGATGTGTATCACATGATGAATTTATTATATTCTCTGATGCGAACCTCGTGATCACGCAACCCACAATCAAGATTGAGATCTGATCCCGGAAAGCCGAAATAGGTCTGATAGGAGTGCGACACAATGAAAACCTGCCCCAAGGCACCAACACTATTGGATTGAGTAGAATGACGCCACGAAGCCAGTTAATCTTCGATAAGTCAGATTCAGTTCATTCAAGAACTGAAGAATGCAAGAATCACTCTCACACGTTAAAACTGAAAAATTCAGAAGTAATTATCATCAAAGCTGCCAAAATTTTGGCTTACATGAGTTTAAATAGTTCTTGAAAAATTAACCCTAATGGACCCCTTATGTGGACTTATATGAGGTCCACTCAAAACTGACCCAAAATCCTAAACTGAAAAACCCATAACTTAATCCAAAAAAGCTTTGGATCCTAACTGAAAATAAAGTATTAATTAAGCCCAAACATTAAAGAAAATAATAGAAATAACTAATGTGTCATTAAATACTACTAGCCCTTCTTTCGTTGCGTAGCTAGGATGAATAAGGAATCCTTATAAGAAAAGGATTCTGAAACATTAATGAATCTTTGCCACACTTGGAGATTATATTGCAGCTCATTAAAGATCCTTGTGGAACTAGGAAATTCCCAAAACCAGCTGTCACATCCTTGTAGGAAAAGAATCCTAACCAAATAGGAAGTCCACAAGTCAAATGGAAATAAATAACAAAATTCATACAGCCTCTGTTGACCAGTATTGTGGTGTCTTCTCAAACTCCGATTGACCTGAAAGTTTAACCCAAAGTAGGAAAACATGTTTGGAGAGTTCACATAAAATTTTAGCCCGATCCAACGGTCGGATTAAGAATTATGACTGTTGCCGTAAAGCTGGACTGTTGCGCTTTTTACGCTAAAATCCGAATCTGACCTTACTTGGGTCGTATCACAAGGCAGAACTGTATCATTCTCACTTTTTGTCATTCTTATTATTGTGGTGGGCTTTTTAGAGAAAAAAGAACAGACCACAAGGTACTTAAAAGTGGTCTCTATTGGCCTTTTGTTTTTAAGAATGCATATCACTTTTGCAAATCATATGAAAAATATCAAAGAATAGGCAATGTCACTTATAAGAATCAAATGTCTTTAACTAATATTCTTGTAGTGAAATTTTTTATGTTTTGGGTATTGATTTTATAGGTTTCCTTCTTCTTTTGGGAATCTTTATATCTTTCTTGCTATTGATTATGTATCTAAACGGATTGAGGTCGAAGCCACATGAACTAACTTATAACAATTTTAGATTTTGTCTAAACTCATATATTTGACAGGTTTGGAATCCCCAAATCTATCATTAGTGATCGTGGCACTCATTTTTTCTATCGTTCATTAGAAGCATTACTACACAAGTACCATGCGACTCATTGGACTTTCACAGCTTACTATCCTCGAACGAATAGCCAAGCTGAAATTTCAAATCGAGAAATCATGTTTACTTTGGAGAAGATAGAGCAACCTAATTGGCGAGATTGGAGTCTGCGACTTAGTGATCTACTTTATGCTTATCGGATTACCTATAAATCGTTTTGTGGTAAGTTGACACATGTATAAAAAGAAAAGAAGGTATAAAGATTACAAGGGGCATACCCTAGATTTACAATGTAAACAAAAGCTTAAAAACAACAAATGGCCACAAGACAGAGAACCAAAACCTAGCTAGACTAGCTAGAGACAACAATAGACCAACCAAACATTAGTTTAAGATTCTACGTTATTCACCTTCCAAGCTTTTTGGATCCTAATGTTTTCATCAGTTGCTAGAACATTTCTCATCAGATCGAGCTTGTCGCAAATGATCCTTTTAATTTGATCAAAGACCAAATTCGAATTTCTAGACATACCTGTAAAGATCCTTGCATTCTGTTCTTGCCAAACACAATACACCGTAGCTGTGAAACCTAGTTTACGAGAAATATTTCTGAAGGTTTTACCATTCCAAGTGATAGTAACCCATCTAATCCATTCATCCCAGCTTTTCCTCATTCTAGGAATGTTGCATATGTCACAAACATCCCACCATATCACTTTAGAATAAGAGCATTCAAAGAACAAGTGGTTGTGATCTTCATTGTTAAAGAGATTGAGTGAGCACCTGTTGGGACCTTGAAGACCAAATCCTGAGTTGTGAGCTTTTGTTGGATAGCCAGCCATAAAAGAAAAGAATGTCTTGGAATAGCATTTTTTAACCATATAATGCCGTGCCATTCAACCATCTGATTACAGATTCTTAGTTGCTCCCAAGCTACTTTGACCGAGAACCTTTGATTTGGCGTCCAACCAAACTATCTCGTCCATCTTCCTTATCTTGGGATTAAAATTGGAAGGAATAATATCTATAATAGGGTACCAACCAATAGCTTGAGTGGTAGGAATTCTCCATTCTGAGTTACTCACTAGCACATTCACCATCGTGTTCTTTCTCATACCTGAATTGTAGATGAATCTCTCACCGTAGAATCCGCGAGGGGGCTGTGAGGATGCCACTTGTCAAACCATAGAGAAGTTTCCCTTCCATCTCCTATGGTGTACTTCATCTTAAGGCATGTTAAAGATCTTTCCCCAGGCCCAAGAGCAATTCTCTGGTGCCTTGATTTGCTGGACATTTCTATCTCGCAACAGATTGGATCTGATCCAAGTAGACCAAATTGAGCCATTTGAGTCATTGCATAGATTCCAAATGTGTTTCAATAAAGCAATCTTGTTTTATTTTGTTATCATTTTGATTCCTAGCCCAGTAGTTCTCATAATGAAACCTGACCAAAGAAAGGATCTCATAATTTGCTCAACATTTTTAATTACTTGCCCAGGTAAAAGGAAGAAAGATGCCCAATGGAGTCAATGTAAAATAAAAAAGAGTTAATCAGTTGTACTCATCCTGCGTACGAGAGTGTTCTACAAGTCCAATGCTGCTTTAGAGGTTATTCGATCCACGAGGCCCTTACAATAAACAGCCTTAAGCCTTGACGAGATAAGAAGCACTCCCAAATACTTCATAGGAAGCTCCCCCTCTCTAAACCCAAGAATACAAATAATTTGATCTCTCTCGGCATCTAACAGACCACTCAAGAAGATGTCACTTTTGTTTGGATTTGGATACAAACCTGACAGTTCTTATAATTGTTTCCTGTGATTGTTTGGTTTGATTGTTAGAGCGAACTCTAAGTTATTATTCTAAACCAATCTACTACTAGGTTTTCTATTCGGAGTTGTGATATTTAAATTTATAAAGTGACTAAATTTAATAATTAAGGTGGATCTATGTTGTTAATCTTAGGAAAAACATTCAATTAAATCGAACACAGACAACTGATAGTTATGTTGTCTAGATTTATCAACCTATCTAGTTCTTTAGGCTACCATTGAATTAAATTACTAATACGGACATTGTGATTGTTTAATGGTTATGGTTAGTTACATTGTGGATTAGTTAATTGACTAATGTTAAGAAAAGATAAATATTCAGAATATAACTTTACATATCATTTCAGTGGTCAGTTTTGATTTCCGTAGGTGAGATGTTTACTTGAGACCAAGGTTTTTCTCTTAATAAGTTTCGGATTTATTTAATTTAGCTTGATTATTTTATTTTGTTTACCATAACATATTAGATAACCTCAAAACCCCTCAACTTTAAATTATCTAGCATAAAGACCTGAACTAGATCTTTCTCGTAGGATTGATCTCTTGCTTGCTCTGTACAATCTTATTTGTTTAATTTATAGTAATTAATTTGTATGACTGCAACATCGCAACACTCGATAACCTTTTTTTTCTTAGAACTGAAGCCTTATTTACATTGTCATGATTACTGCATTTTACAACTTCATGAACAAAACCAATATCATTAATCTTTCTATAAGCACATCAATTTATGCCCCTTTCAATTTAATACTTCCTCATCAACAACTGATGAACTCTTCTTTTTCATTAAACACATTAAATTATTGGCATCACATATGTAACTACGCCTTAATTTACTATCTATTTTATGGCTCGTCTCAATATATTTCTTCAGTCATTTCTTTTATGTTCATCAAAATCTTTGTAATGTTTTCCATACCATGTTGTTCCCTTTCCACATCGTATTTTATCTATACCCTATTTTATCTTATAAGTTTTATGCCACTATTTCTCATCACTCATAATTCATGACACATTTCATCTCTTAATTGTAGTTTTATGCCTTCTTGGCTTACCCCAAACATTTATTTCATTTCAACCAATTAATTTTAGTAACCCATCTCATCACCCAATATATCACCATTATTGGTTCATCAATAACACTTTCAGTTCCAATATCTATTATGTCCATTATAGCTCATCTATATAAATTTTCAAACCCAATATGCTTCCAGTCCATTTCTAACTTATACATACATTTCTTTCATTCTCATATACTTTACAACCATCTGGCTCCTTTAAATATATTTTTCATCTTGAGCATTTCTTAGACTCATTTATGAACATTTCAATGTTTCTTTCCAACTTAAATATTTCTTATGTCCATTTGTGGCAAGTTCCAGTATTTTTTTAATTTAAGTATTTCTCATGCCCAAATAACAAATCATAATATTTTTCCAACTCAATTATTTTTCATGCCCACTAATGGCACATCGTATATATTTCTCCTTCTCAAAAGACACCCTCATTTAGATCATTTATATATAATTATGACATATCCATATATTGCTTTCATTTTCTAACTCGTACTCTATGATATTCATATTCACTAACTCCTTTAGAAATCCATAACTCATACTTCAAGCTTAATAACCCTCATTGTTACAACTAGATTAACAATTAATACACTAAGCTTATTGTTCTGGCTGATTTAAACTTTCACACATTAAATTCCACCATTGCTGTCGATTTTCATTTTCTCAAATTCAATTTTCACCGTTACGGTCAATTTAATTCTTACATATCACTTTCCTTACTTTATATGCACATCTCACCTATAATTAACTTTCTTCGCTCATGGTAATATGTACACCATATTGATTTTGACACTAGCCTGTACTTTTGTGGTCAGCTTAAATATTGTTCAAACCTTAGCCGCCACTCATGTGGTCAGATTAATATATACTCGATCAATATACCACCACTCATAAATAGCTGATCAGTAGCCCCCACTCATGTGACCAACTCATAAACACCTAATCAACAACCCCTACTCATATGGCTAACTCATAAATATTGTGTTACGAGGTCCACCGTTATAGACGATTACAATTTATAACCAATTATTTTTGTTATCATGATCAATTTCTATTTACGAAACAATTACTATAATTGTGATCAATCTCTATTTACCAAAATGGTTCTCGTTATTATGGTTAATTTCTATTTATGAAATGTTTACCATTGTTGTAGTCAATTTTGATTATATATTGGATACCTCCGTTGTGGCCGATTACAAATTGTTTACTAATTATCATCATTGTGATTTATTATGATTATCTACTTATTATAGCCATTTCATTTTATTATGATTATCTATTGCATGTCATCGTTATAGTTTATTTTAATTATCTAATGGTTACAGTCATTATAGTTTATTATAAATCACATGTAAAATATTACATGTCACCGTTATAGTTTATTTTAATTATCTAATGGTTATCATCGTTGTAGTTTATTATAAATCACATGTAAAATATTACCACCATTATGGCCAATTACAAAACACATAAATTTTCTAAGTATATGTAACCCAATTAATTATTGATGGAAAATCTAACAACTACTAAAATATTTTAAATAATTAAAAAAAGCAATGTGGATCAATTCTTTACCTTGAGCTCCTGCTTTACACTCTCTCAAGAAGTCAACTCCTACTTCGAATGCTTCTCCTAAAACTCTCAAATAATATAATCAGTGTTCTCACCACTAATTAAAAATTCAACCTTAAAAATTTTCTTACATCTCAAAATTCTAAATGGATAACCACACATCCCAACCATTTGTTATACTACAATTCTTAGTTAGTATTCATGTCATAAATTAAATCCTCACATAGAACTTTTACATTACCAGTTTCAAACTCTACCAATTAAATCAAACTTGACATGTGATATATTTTTTTTCTAACTTGCACACTTAATTAAACTCAACCTTGTTTATTCCCTAGTAATACGTAAAACATTACAACAACACAATCTAACCAATTTATCTCAACATCCATAATTTATCCTTCAACACTTTTCTTTACATACCAATAACACACTTAGAGATGTCCACCAACATTTAATCATACTATAATCTAAATTTCATCCCATTACAATAATTATTTTCACACATCATCTATTAATACAAAAATTACATAATTAGGCCAAATTTTCAAATTCTCCATCTTCACAATTATTTAATCTTGGTCATACTTAGAAAAATCCAAGACAACTAGTTAAAATCTTTCAATTAATTCCAAACATATTTTACATTGTTTGAAAACACCGATTTCACATATTTTCTTCAATTTACATACTTTACTTCTTATTCAATTAGTCACAAGACCTATTACTAATATAACTTATTCTATACAAATCCTAATTGAGCTCAAACATAATTAAATTATATTTTAAAGCATACAAGTCCCAACAAATTTTATCCACATTGATTTATACCCCAACATTGACAATTTATTCTTCAAATATGTTTGCTTTTATACCAAAATGGTAAAACACAACACATCATCTAATTTAATTTTTTTTTCTCATGCCACCTCAATAAATTCCTTAACCTTTATTAAACCCTTTATCTTCATTTTTGCTTCTTTTACACTTTTTAACATTAAAGGTTACAACATCCTTCCAATATTTTCCAACATATCACAACATACTAACATACATTAAATAAAAATATGTTTCTCAATAACCAATTCTAAAACATTTATAATAATCCAAGCACATTTTATTTTACAACAAACACAACCTATCATCTTCCACATCCCATTTATTTATCACTTTCAAGTTTCAATATATAATACATTCAATCCAATTCCAAATTGTACACAATACATAAACACCAAAAAATCGTACCCTTTAAACAATTAACTAAATTAATTTCTTAATAAACCTTAACCAAACTTTCATAATTTAATCAAGACATTTATCATTTTTATTTCATACATCATTCCTTAAATGTTAAACACATTTTATACCGTAATTAGCAATTGTACACACAATTTAAATATTTTCCTCCACTTCCATAACATGTAAAGCATGATTACTCATATATTCCAAACACGTACTTAATTTCCATACATACCCACCATAACCAATACCATCTAATCTAAATTATCAACTTTTATTTATACATATCCCTTCCATTAAATCGTATATCATACCAACATCTATTCAATAATAAGATTACTTAAATCTTTTAAATTTAAAGCTTTTTCCATTTACTTAGTTACATATAACATCACAAAGTATTCAACTTAAAGTCCACATCCTTTCCAAACCCACATTCAAACATACAACATCTATATTAATATATTAACTTGAATAATTATATTTTATAAAAGGAAGTTGTGTTGATATATTTATATGAAAAAAAGTACTAAATCCGTCATTGAACCAACCTTCTTTCCTTGTATAGCTAGGATGTATAAGGAATCCTTATAAGAAAAGAATTCTGGAACATTAATGAATCCTTGCCACTCTTGAAAATTATGTTACTGCTCATTAAAGATTCTAGTGGAACTAGGAAATTCTCAAAATAAGCTGCCACATCCTTTAAAAAAAAGATCTTTGTCAAATAGGAAGTCCACAAGTAAAAAAGAAGTTAATAACAAAATTCATACAGCATGTTCTGACCTATATCGCAAGTCATTCCCGACTTCCAATTCACCTAAACAATTACCCCAACATAGACAAATAACTATGGCATCATCTGGTAAAGTTTTAGCTTGATCCAACTATTGGATTTGAAGTTATGCTAACTAGCGTAAAACTGGACGGTAGAAAATATTACGTCAAAATCCGAATTTGACCTTACTTGGATCGTACCACAAGGCTGAACCATATACTGAACCATATCAACAACGAATCTCAAACACATAACTGAATGCTTACTATAAGGAATCCAAGGTTGAACCTGAACCGTATCATTCCCTCCCTCTTCAAGAAGATTCACCCTCGAATTTTGAATTGGATTAATAGCGACTCCATTAGCCTCTTGTTTAAGCCTTCAAAATTACCTTATTGCTAACACCTTTCTCCAACAATACTGTATAGAAGTAGTGATTGACAAGAATATCAAATAAGCACATCGTACTAACCACTTGCGTACATACTTTTGAATGATAACCATGGTGACTCTCCTTCATCTTTCATTCTTTTGGCGTTGTACCTCTTTTTTCCCATGAAACTTGAAGATCATAGAATAATCTTCTACACTTATCAACTTCTCGTTCTAAAACCCTCAAACCATGGCTTAGTTTTTCGCATCCTTGAGCTAGAATCCTCCTTCGTTCCCTTGTTGAATACATGACACAAATGAAAAAAAAGAAAAAAAGATGAAGACACAACAAGAACACTGATTTACTCGAAATTACAAATCTAACTTTTGTTTGGACCAGAACTTATTGAAAACAAACATATATGAAAGTGATGAAAATGACTCAAACAACGACCAAATATCCCGAATATGATGATAATATACTGGCAGGAACAAAATCAATAGATACAAAACAAGTTTTGAAAGATAATGTAAAACAGACCCATTACGGCAAGACAAAACCCGATTCTGGAACCTAAAGAAAACTATATCCAAATCACCTCAAATTTAACATTTATTATTATGAAATCAAACACACAAAAATTTTAAGTTTATAGGTTGTTCTATTATGTCTAGGTCCCCAGACCACTTGTATGATCAGTTTGTGGCAGAATGAACCTCAAATTAGAACCTCAAACAAACAATAACAAAATAAACTCAAATTCAATATATTGTGCGAACTCACCCCAAAAAGACAGAATATTAAGTTTTCATTGATTCTGTTGTGGTTCTTGTAGGGTACTCTAAGAGGTTTGTTTCTACAATAGAATTGAACCTCGAATTAAAACCTTAAGAAAACGATTTCAAAATAAGCCCAAATATAATATATGCTATGATCTCACTCCCAGTAGACATAATATGAAGTTTTAATTGATTTAGAGGTGGTTTCCTTATTGATGCGAACCTCATGATCACGTGGTCACGCAACCCACACGCTAAGACATCAATTCCTGGAAAGCCAATTAAATCAGGTTTGATAGGAGTGTAACATAAAGATAACTGATACCTAGGCCCCAGCACTATTGGAAACACGAAACACCACCCAACAAAAATTGATTCGAGAACGAGAAGTATAAGGATGATATCACGAAGCTAGTTGTTCTTCGATAAGTCATTTTCAGTTCTTTAGAGAACCAAGGAAGGGAGATTATCCCACCAATACACAACAAGTGCGGCAAACAATAAGTTTTATTAATCTGAATTGGCTACCTTACATGTCTGGTTAGCTTTATTTATACCAACTCTTGACTTAAATAAACCCTAATGGACCCCCCCTTAGGTGGACTTGTATGAGGCCCACTTACAATTGATCTAAATAAGTAATAATAACCCAAAGACTTAGAAGAAAATAATAAAAATCCAAAAATTATTATCCTAAATATGCTAGAATCAGATTTGTCACCATTAAGAAGTCCCAAATAGACTAGGAAATCTGATATGAAGGTAGAATTTATTTTGAAGTCTTCTTTCGTTGTTGTAGTTAGGATGAATAAGGAATCATTGTAAGAAAAGGATTCTGAAACATAAATCCTTGCCACACTTAGAAACTATGTTGCAGCCCATTAAAGATCTTTGTATAATTAGGAGATTCCCAAAACAAGTTGCCACATCCTTTTAGGAAAAGAATCCTAGCCAAATAGGAAGTCCACAAGTCAAGAGTAAATAAATAAATTTCAACTTACCAAAAAAAAAAAGAGTAAATAAATAACAAAATTTGTACAGTCTCTATTGACCAATATTGCGATGCCTTCCCGAACTTCAATTGACTTGAAATTTTAACCCAAGGTAGAAAAGCATGTCGGGAGACTCCACGTAAAATTTCAGCCCGATCCAAATGGTCGGATTAAGAGTTATGATTGTTGTCGTAAAACTGGACAATTGCGCATTTTACGTCAGAATACGAATCTGATTGTTTTCTTGTTGCCCGTATCGTATCATTTATGGTTCACTAGAAGTTGTGTTTATGCGACAGAATTGAATCTTGAATTAAAACTTCAAACAAATGATATCAAAAT
>Ga0307510_10005647_pt1 | contig 14915 bp, 14 predicted proteins | sample 12_EM_MG_FD_207224 | JGI IMG/M metagenome (GOLD analysis project Ga0307510, IMG submission 207224) | Populus trichocarpa ectomycorrhiza microbial communities from riparian zone in the Pacific Northwest, United States - 12_EM | ecosystem: Host-associated > Plants > Roots > Unclassified | place...
AAGATTGATTGTACCCCTGGTATGTAGAGACTCCCGCCCATCTCATCCAATTCCAATAAGTGACTAAGATATTTTCTCTAGGTTCCATTATTTTCATGCGTTCCTATGCAGTCGAACATTATATTGGCTCTTTTGTGGGAAATCGGTGTAGTGTTGTCCACTTTACACATCAAGCAGTGCACGATGCATATGTGGAGAGGACGGGGAAGCCATTGTCAGAGTTCAATAAGATGCCTAAATGGTGGCAGAAGTTGCGCATGCATCTGAATGTATAATAATATTCCTAATCATTGATTTTTCTATTTAGTATGGGTATATACTTTTGAGCTTGGCCTGCCCTCATTTGCAAGACTGTGCCCCCAAAATTCTACATCCAAACCATACGCCCAAAGCCATACGCCCAAAACCATCTGCCCAAAACCTTACGCCCAAAACCATACGCCCAAAGCCATACACCCAAAGCCATACGCCCATAGCCATCCCGGCCCATACGCAAAAAGCCATACCCCAAAGCCAAACCATACCCCCAAAACCATAAGCCCAAACCCATAAGCCCAAAACCATCTGCCAAAGAGATTCACCTAAAACCATAGCTTTTTATACCCCATAGTGAGTGCCCAGTTTAACCAACTATCCGCAAGTTTAGGGTAAGTCATTGCCTGAACCTCAGACCAGATTTAAATAATGGCTAGTATTTGGGTGGATGGCTTGCAAGCCATGTGCGACGTGACGCCTAAACCAATAGTCTTAAAATGAAAAGCCCAAAGCTGAACGCCCCAAGCCATAAGCCCAAAGCCATGCACCCTGAATGAGATCACGAAATGATAAGCCAGAAACCATATCCTCAGGAAGATAGGAATCGTGCATGCATAACTATACAACTCTACACTTAGAGTTATGTACCCAGAATCAGATGCTTAGAAGTACTTAGAAACATACCTAGATTATACGCTTACAATCATATACTGGGGGCGATTTTCAAACACTATTTATCTGAAACTAGAAGCCCAAATCATAATGATAATGTGAGCAGTATATTCAAATCCTAGCTTTTGGGATAGTTGCCGGATTGCTATATGGAATATCTTAATAGTGGAGTCATCATACGAGACATACAAAATAATTAAAGGATATTTGGCCAGCCAATTCTGATCTCAAATTGTAATTTCAGATCAGAATTGACAGTCCAAATACCCCTTAGATTTCAACCTAGCATTGATTTAGTCACAGACTATCACTCGTAGGAATAAGTGGGGCCCCGCACAGGAGCAAGAGTGGGGGATGAGAAGATGGAGGCCGTCAAAGCAATCAGCGGGGAAAGTAAAATACCTGCCCCGCCCCATAGCCCACGCAGGGCCTTGTGTCATATGGGGTGGAGCGGAACGGCAAAGAGTTGACCCCAGGCCGGAGTAACGGCGGGTCACAAAGTGAAAACCCGCCCCCCCGCCCTATAACGAACACTACCCATCCCTCACAACTTGACCCGCTATTCCTTCAATATTCACACTTGGTAGCTAATATAAGATATAGAAATAATGAAAATTTACATCAACAAATATTATAAGAACAAACAACTATATTGAATAATCTCAATCTATTTATTCATCTTTATAAGACAGCCCAGAAGTGACTGAATAATCAAATATCATTTGTACATTCTCAACACAAAGTACCCATCCTACTAAATCAACAGTTGCACTTAATGTTAGCAGTTGTAGCCAATCACAAATAACATAAGCTTCCCACCACAAATGATATTACTAGAATAATACATTCTGAATATGATAGTAGCTTTTGTGATATTATCATTGCAGAGTGAGGGGTTGATGAACAACTGAGCTTTTTCTCCATCAAGACAAATCACATAGTATATATGTTGTTACACTATATTCTACTATTCTCTAGAGTACAGATTGGCTGGCATTGCGTTCTTGAGTTATCCAATCCAAACAGTGAATGGCAGATAACAGGCTTGTCCCAATGTGCTTTCCATTGGTATCAGCTACACACTTATCTGAATAAGACAACACTTATATGTTGTTTTTAAAAGCTTTTCCTCTGTATGTGTTAGATACTTAAGTATGTTGTGATCAGAATAATCTTTCATAGTTCCAATCGTAGCAAAATAATCTTCTAGCTGATGTGTATAATAGATTGATTCATGTAATCCATGATCAGAATCTGAACCCAGAAAGCTTCAGTGGTTTTGTTATCTTTCCTTCTAGCTATAGAGGAGAGGACATGTTTATACAGCAGCTGTCTCAGGATAGCTGAGTGATAGATTGTAATTTTGGACTTCCTACTCTTTTCCTTATCTCTACTGCAAATTCAAAATACGAAAAAATTACAAGTTAACCTTTATCAGTTCAGAAAGCTCCTGATTGACTCACCTTAATAATACAAGACTTTTATCTTAAGCAGAAAGCTCTCCTAAATGAAGTCAAATAGGATAATATTTTTGGAGAATTTTGTAGCTGTATTTGAACAATAGAGAATCAGATAAAGTATCAGAAATAGCATTTTGACATATGTATCCTCTATTATTTTGCAAGATGGATAAATAATTCTTAACGCCTGAAAATATTGACAGAATAATCAGTGCTGACTTACCACTACGCATATTTGAACAGGCTATCGGGCTTACTGGTTGTATCAAATCATGCATGGTTTATTGTACCTGTGATTCACAGTTTCCACATGCTGCTTACTATATTAGTAACAGAAATAATAGGCCAAATTCAGGTTCAAAGCATTTTCTAAAACCGTTTAGAGAAGAAATAATTCTCCAGAAGACTGAATATACACAGTATCTATAACCAAATAATGGTCCGTCAATTGAGATTCCAATTTGCAATGGTATTGCAAAGACATTATTCACTATTGACAACTGCTAAGTTGTGCCTCATTACCCTTATCTCTCTCACTTGGTATCCCTATACTGTTCATTACTAAGATGGTATTCTTAGTATTTATAACAGATATTTTATTTTAGGAATAAAACTCTTTAACTGCTGCTATGGTGTTTCTTTAGTAAATGGGTTGGTTAATGATGTTCCTTACCAGATGAGGCAGAGTGCATTTTCACAGGATATCCCCTGCCCTTTCAGCAATCTGTAGGCTATGTGTTTCAGGTTATCCCTGCCTCACCCCTGTCCAAGGCCCACCCACACTCATTCCCTGCCTAGGATGAGTTTGCCATCATTGAACTTTAACAGAGACCGATCAAGAGAGTACGTGGTGTGAGGGCCAGAAGGTGACAGCCATTGAATGCAATAAATTACGCCCCATTCTGGGCCATGGGGCAGAGTGGGGAGGGGAAAAGAGTTGGAATACAAATTTTTCAGAGCCCTGTAGGCACAGTAATTCATTGTATTAGTTAAAATATTTTGCAATAAGGTAACAAATCACAGGCTTAAAGACATTTGGTTTAAAGGTCAACGAAATAATAGATTGAGATGTTAGGAAATAACAAGAAAGTAGATTAAAAATGAGATTGTGGTGAAAAGAGCCCTAGATTTGAGTAATTGAGACAAGCAGGGGGGACTAATTAAGCTGAAATTTTAGTTTATCTTTGATCTTGTGTAATGTAATTAATTGTATTTCTAAAAGGTACATTTTGAAAACTCTAGGTTCTTATTTGAAAGTCTATGTGGCAGTAATAAGTAATAAGTACCATAAAAACTTGAATAATTGAACTGTGTGCTATGAAGTCCAGAATTTCCTTCTCTAGAACGGGGGAAAAAAACACAGCAAAAACACAGCCCCTTTCTCCCTTATAAGATAGAAAAAGAAAAAAAATTCTTGACCTTACTTAGAGAGGAAAGTCCTACAACATAGCACACGGTTCAATTATTCAAGTTTCTACCGTACCTGAGAGAGCTTAAATTGGAACCTGAAACATCATATCTTGAGTGTAGTAATTATGTGTAGCTAATGGAAATTATATACTTCAACTATATAACGTTCCAGGTCTCAAGGGAACTTTTGCTAGTATGAATATACAGTTCAAATGCCTATATACCAATAGTAATATAGAATATAGAGTGATCAGTTCCGATATCCAGCTATCAAAGCATTATGCAGCAAATGCATATGCAACTAGAAAATATGAGAAGTAGTATTCTCCAAACATCGTTCCTATTAGTTAAACTTATCTTGAAACGTGCTCTCATTCATTATTCCAAGTCATCTTCCAAATGCATCTGAGAAGCTCATAGCCTCAGGAGCTTGAGTTCAGATATATAGTCATCTTATGAAGCCTTATACCTCACTCTTAATATTTGATACAATAACCTATTCCCGCTAGTGTAATAATTGCTAAAAAGCTATCCAAATAGCCAGTAGGATTTAGAAGAAGCTTAGGAAGCTCATTAAATATATAGCAAATTCAGATATAAAAGTATATTGTGAAGCATATTCTGAAGTACAGGATGGAATCTAGTATGGCAACCAATCACAGTATACAGTTTGGTATAACAGGTTACCTCTGAATACTCCATATCCTAAGACTACAAAATTTGGCATCCTGGTATCCTAATACAATATAGTGGTATCTTCTACAAGAACTATTTTTGTTAATAAATCATTTATTTTGCCAACATCTCTCAACTCAATTGTAATTACCATCTATAGCCGTCCAAACTCGAAATCGACTTAACTGAATAAATTGAGTTATGCACAATCCAGAATTCATCTTATCAAAGACACTCACTTTATCTCCTCACTTAAAAGCTGTCTGATATTATAATTTTAGAATAGCCAACCAAGGTTTTAATCCAAACCATAGTTTGTAAGTATAGAACTGTTTAGTAGATATGAATTACCATAGTTTGCAGCCACCAGCACTCAAAATTTCACTATTTCTAACATATGTAGAATATAATGTTCTGCCCACCATGATTTGTAGCTCACCAACCTTCACAAAATTGTTACCCCAAACACCCTCTTAATTTCTCTTATCCAATTGCCTACGTGCTGAGTCATACTTTGCAATCATGAATTTTAATGACCTCTAAGGACTCACAAGCAGTTTGCCTACCTTCAGTTACCACCTACTGAGAATTCCCATTCTCCTGCTAGGCCCCTGATCAAACTTTCTATCCTCATCATGCAATCCACTTATCTCAATACTGCAATCCCCTTTTCACTAATTTCATTTTACTTTAGCTTTTTTTTCCTTCTACTTTACCGGTACTAATATACATAATATTTGACTACCCCAATCTCTCAAAAAGCAAGCCAAAATCAATTATAACCTTATGCAACTCTCTTCACTTTCTACACATCCCACCCATTCTGTCCCATCCATGCCAGACCAATTACCAAGCAGTAGCCCAGTATACTACAGAAGAAGAAAGTAGGACAAGTAGCTCAATGAACATTAAAGACCAGATTGTAAAAGAAAAAGAAAGTGTGTCTCCCGTCCAGCACTTGGTTGTAGCGCCAATCCATAGTAGCGAAACCGTAGAGAAGCAGGAGGAGCGCAGCTTCAGGATTTTTCACGCAAGCTCTCTCTGGCACCCACACCTGGAAGACTCTCAACTCCTGAACCTCTATCCCTCATAATATGATATCCGTATTGGGTCCAGTCAGCTTTATACAAACCCGCCTCACTAGTCCGCATCGCTTTGCTTCCCTTAAACCAGATTCATCATACAGTGTTCCCCACTATGGAATTCACTCCAACGAGAAACCTTGTATGAGGTCCTTGAGCTCATAAGGGGTGGTTTTGTATAATAATAGCAAACCTTTCAGTACACCGAGGTTCTTTACAGTGAGGTGCGACTGTAGTTCTTCCACGATGTTTTGGATTTCAATTATTCTTAAGGAAAAGTACGAACCTAGCGTTTCCCTTGTTCCCTTCATATCCTCAGTCCGATTTCACATTTTCCCAATGGTACATTTCTACATGGATGGGATCTTCTGGGTAACTACAAAAACGCATAGGATTGAAAAGGTTAACCAGGTTTGACCTTGTTCCCCTATCTTTCTCAATTGATATCCTCTTGCCGGCCCCAACTCGGTTTAGACTTGTTCCGGACGTTATCCTCCCTTACTACTGTATTGTACTCGACTTCCTTGTACCACCCAGTTTCACAGTTCGGTCAGTTGGTTTCCCGCTTCCAAATCCTCCTCTCAACTAATGCACACACCTTAGCTCCGGAATTCTATGGTGTTTGGCATGAAACGATACGGACTCAAGCATCTCGGAAAGGACCCATCTTCTACCGTAAAAACCGAAATCATGGAGAAAATACCCTTGGAAGTCCAGAATTTGCCCCTTTGGATTAGGGGCGAAAACGCAGCGAGAAGATTCGCTTTCAGCCCTCACTTGAGACACGGGAAAATAAATATACGATCTTACTAGGAGAGTCAAATTCAGCGTCCCAGCTCTATTCTCAATTATTTCGCTTTTCACCCCCTTCCTCCTCGGGTTCGAGTGATGAGTGGTGCTGCCGCCACCCGTTTTCGCCTCCATGAAGTTAGCCACAAAAGCGCGACATGTGAATCACGTGACACCTGAAGACGCCAAGCCCCCGGACGTTCCCTCACAACAAATAGCACTCGTCCTTCCTTTTCCCCCACACAACTCGCATCGAACGAAACAACACCTCTCTCCATCAAAGCCACCGGCCCTAGTCCTAACATCACTTATTCTTTCTGTAATTGACGAGTGATAGTTCCAAGTTTTACAGTCTTCAGTATCTCAACAAATCTACGCAATGACAGAGGTATGATAGCTTCTGCCTTCCCCAGCTCCTCCGCATTCGAGGGAAAAAAAAAACAAGGCGCAACAAACGATGTGCACTAACCATCCCACTATAACACAGATCACCAGAAAGATCAAGCTCGTCACAACTCAATCAATATTGTATGTGCGCTCCATCACGTGTATCTTTTCATTTCAACTATCTGTCTTGCGCCTGACTGATGAGTTTCATCCCTCGTTCCTTTACCCTACAGGACAGATGTCGCGCCTGCCCATGAGGGTTTCCCAATGAGGGAGTGGTCCATCCGTGTGTTCATCCAAGGGGAGAAAGGGGAGGAGCTACCCGCGAATATATTCGACAAGGTGACATATAAGCTTCATCCAACATTTGCCAATCCGAATAGGGGTATGTTCCTTTCGCCCTGCCTTTTCAATATCTTCGTCGTCCCGCATGGAAATATATAAAATTTCTATACACGAAAGAAAAAAATGCTCCGGGGAAAAATGTAAAAGGAAGGAAAAAAGAGTTGTCTAATTTAGGTTTGGTGTTGGGAAATAGTCGTCAAGAAACTACCGTTTTTAATCACCGAGCAGGGTTGGGGGGAATTCGATATGGAGGTTGTTCTCCACGCCATCGATAAGGGCGGTGATCATTCCATTCGCCACGACCTCAACTTTCAGAAGAATAAATACGAGTCCGTTCATCCCATCGTGAGTCTTAGCGCTTTCTCCTCCGCCCGGCGGTTGTTGCGACTGATTGCAGAACTCACGCTGGATCCCTTACTAGACCTTCAATAATCCGAGGCCTAACCTTGTCAAGGCTTTGGCCACCTCCGGCCCAGTTCCTGGAGCGGACACCACCGCACCGGAGGAGAACGGAGTCTCCAAGCGTGACAAGCGCAAGAATGATGGAGAAGAGAGGATCAAAAAGAAGAGCCGGAGCGAACGTACCGTCAGTGTCTCCCACCCCCGTTCCCACTTTGCGACCCCCAGCGTGCCCCACGAAGTTATTATTGAAAATGAGACTTAATCCCCCTGCTCTTCATCGATCTTCCCGGTTGCAACGTGCTAACTAGGACTTCACGGTAATAGTTCGACATGGAAAAGCTAGCAGAAGGCCTTCAAAAGCTCCAAGAGGAGCATCTTCTACAGGTCGTTCAGATGGTACACGACAATAAGACTCCCGAGACCTATATCAAAAATGACGTAGAGCGTGAGTGCTGCCCACCCACCCACCTACCTTCAGTCAAGTTAATTAATTTTTGTGAAACAGAAGGAGAATTCCACGTCGATCTCTATACACTTCCCTCACACCTTACCCAGATGCTTTGGAAATTTGTCCAAGAGTGTGGCGTCGACGTATAATTATTGATATTACTTTTTCCCTCTACTTATTGCTCATGTTCTCCTTGCTAGGCTTGTTTTCCCCCTCCTTTTTTTCCCATCCTCCCGCAAAAAAATAAATAAAACTACAAATTGGACGAAACTTGGAAACCTTTGCTTCCTTGGTGTTGTGTTTTTTCTGTTTTCTTTTTTTTCAACATTTAAACCCTTTTTTTTTCCCTGCTTGCGCTTGCGCTCGCACTGTCATACTACGCTGCCCACTATCAACTTATCTACCCACCATACCTTTTCAACCATCACCATTATCATGCATCCCCAAGCAAGCAATTCACTCCTCTGAAACTAGGCGTAATGGATTTATTTTCCCTCTTCATTTACTTTTGTGTTTCTCCTCTTTTCTTGTGTGGCCGCCTTTTATTCTTTATTCATTGTGTTGATGCGATGCAAGATGTTCTTCATACCGTACCTTACTTTTACCTTACTTTATTTTTAAGTGTTATGTACCCCCCCTTTTTTTGTCGCGGTTCCATGTCCGGCTACGATAGTTCTAGTTTGTTCGACATAAAGCAAATCACTACAGTATTATGATATGCCCTAACTCTAACATCTGTGTGCTGTGCTGTACGCGCTTGTTTGTGAAGAACTGTGTGATGCACATTATGGATAAATATTTTGGAGGAGGGATGTTGGAAATCGAAATTCCTTGGTTTCGCGTCGAGCGGAGATTGGTGAGGGAGGGGAAATGATCGAACTGTACTTTTCACTTCTGCCAGCCACAGGCCCGCCGGGATGGGATGGGATGGGTCGCCGGGCCAGGTGGTAGGGTATCCTGGAAATACCATGCGGTCATAGCCCGCAGAACCTACCGTAGCCTAACTGCGAAATAAAAAAGTATGGGTTCTTGATGAACAGAGATTAACTGCAAAGCAGCTTGAGGTCGGCGTGCCCACTCTCACAGTACCGGAGCTAATCAGCTAATTATCCCATGGTAAGGCCTCCAGTGATTACTCGCGGATAAGTGATAACATAAGCATTGAGGACTACGGTACCCTGCATAATAAAAAAATAAACCAATCCACAAGACCACGGTACCGCTGCCACTAGTACCGCCCATCCCCCGGCTCCGTGGTGCACTGCGGTGTTACACGATGACACAGGATTAATCACCAAACCATCTCACGACTCCCCACCAAGCAAGATACCGTAGTACAGATACGTAAAGCTCTAGCCCAAAAGGATTTCTTCCCGCGATGCAATGGCAACCCCGAACCACCACTTCCAGTATATAAATCTGGCCCCCCATGGAATCGGGATTGCTCGGGATGAACTAGAGAGGTCGGGCAGGCTTTCAATGAACGCCAGGAATCCTTTCTGTGGAAGTAACCGAATAATAATAAGAAATATTGTATCATACTGTTCTACCTTTTGCTCATGTGTTCCGGCCGACAGCACAGAGGTTTGGATCCCCAAGCTTTTTTTTTAATCCTGTATCTATTACTCGTACTAAAAATGACTTCTGATGTTCAGCCTTGGCTAAGTCTAAACCCTGGCGGATTGGATAGGTAAGCTCTTTGTATGATAGCAACTTATCCTACCGGTATGTTATTAAAAGGGGCGGGGGTCTCTTTTATGGCGGTTTTACTTTTTGTTTACTAATAATACTGGGCTTACTCGTTTGGTTGTGCTTGGGGGGGGGGTATATATGGTGTGATGTTATTGCATAAGGTTGATTCTGGAAAGATAGTAAGTTATATATTACCGTAGCATGTCTCCATGGCTCGTCCGGGTTGGTAGGTAGGTAGGTGGTGGAAGGTTTCAGGTATTACCAAAGCTCTCTCGTCTTCCGGCTCATGGGTGGTTCTCGTCGGCTTTCTTGCGAAAAGATATGGAAAAGGTTTTTAAGTATCATACGATACCGTAGTGTTCTTTGATGGTTTAGAGCCGCCGCCGCCCCCCCCGCTGAAAGTTTGGAGGATGTTCCAGTCTTTTCGTAAGGCATGGTTGCTCGGGAGGAGTTCATCGTGGGATCGGCGGGGGGTGGAGGTTTTTAAGATCTAGTGTTCTTTGGCACTGTACCCCACTCATCGAACGAAAGAAAAGTTTTAGGATGCTGGCATGCGCAACACGAGCGCAAGGGCCCGCTAAGCACAATTCATATTCACCAACATCAGAAAGAATCAATCAATCCACCCAACAAAATTCTACATTTTTCTCTCCAGAGCACTGACCTACGGTAGCACACCGTGCACCGCCTGTGTTCACGCACATATAAGGAAAGGGCGCCAACTCTGAGGAAAGTTGGACCCCCACACCATGGTATAATAGTTCCCAATACCGGTACTGGCCCCGACACCACGTGTGAATAACGCAACATCTAATACTTCTCACGTACCCAGAGTTCCGGTATCATCCACAAAACCCAACCCCGCCAAACACCGATACTTGCTGTGGCCCATAAAACAAATCACAATAACCCCCTCTAACTCTCTCTAGACTATCTCTCTCTCTCTATCCCCAACCCAACCGACCAACTCCTCCTCCACCCCTCCCCATCTCACCTTTCCCACCAACCCACAACGCCCACCAACACAAAACAAACCATCCCCGCACCTTCCTTCCTTCCATCCATCCACATCTCCCCGCTTAACAATTCCCTAGGCAAGTAAGCCACCGTAAATCACTACTACTACTACTACCGTACTATCTACCACCAAGTTCTGCTCTGCTAGCACAGCACGATAAGCAAAAACCCCCCCACGGAACTAAACCAACCCAAAGCCCAAAGAGAAAGAAAAAAAAAAGAGAGAAAAAGAAAAAAAAAGAAAAAAAGTAGACAACACCTAAAAAAAGCGCCCACCCCGCTCAACCGCAAATCCCAAGTCTCAGAAATGGATAGACAGTGTAAATACCAATATAAGCAGGTACAATATTTACAACAACACAGCACACGCACATCACGTATAACCACGGTACTACTACTACTACCGTAAGAAAAGAAAAAAGAAAGAAAAAAGAAAAAAAGTAAGCAAGTAAACAACAATAAAAAAAAAGGTAAGAAAAAGAAAATAACCGTAATATCGGAGAAACTTGAGCGGTTAGATTAGCTTAGGTCAAGTTATTATAGGTTTTGGCAATTGCTACAAGCACAGTACAAAGTACGGTACCGTATGGGAGGTAACTATAGGCTGCGCTACCGCCGTCTCGATTAGGTACGCCAACAGCGGCAATCACGGCCATTCGTTGTCGTTGTCGTTGTCGTCAAGCAGGGGGAAAGAGAAGAGACGAAATGACAAGGTAAAGGCAAGGCAAGGCAAGGCAAGGCAAGACTGCATGTGACACAAGTTAACGTCACTGCGCGGCACGTATTATATCACTACGCAAGTCCCAAGGACGATACGGGTGCTCGTACAAAGCGAGGAGAAGAGAAGGGACAGAAAAGAGGCACCAGGTATCACGTGAACTGAAAAACGTGATCCGAGTACGCCATCTCAGGTACCAGTATTGTGATGCAAACAAGTAAGAAAGGAAAGGCAAGATGGAATGAACAAGTAAACAGGCAACCCCTTTAACTAATAAAAAGAAAATAACTTGGACTAAGTTTATAAATACTGTAAGGAAAAGGGAAAGAAGAAAGACAACACCAAGAACAAACCCGTGCCGTACCATGTTTAGTTACATTCAGTCAAGTTATGCTATGCTATGCGTTCAAAGGTCGTTATTGGGGTAGCGAGATGAGAGGGGAGGGAAGGAAAGAGGTGATAAGGATAATGTGAAGAAAAAAGAAACGAGGGATGAGAAATCGTTGATTGAGCGAAAGTGAGGATTTCGGGTAGAGATGTTATGGGAGGTTATTCCACGGTGGGGAAAGGTCTGCAAAACAACCACCAGGCCGAACGAGACAGTAGAACAATAGCGGTTGTACATATCTTTAGGACACTCTAATCCTTGTACAAAACATTCGCTCTGTGGTCCACCCAGTCAACACCAAACCCAGCTATACACAAAGAGAAAGAGGGGAGAACAAACCTTCGAAGAACCAGCTCCAAACTATCAGTGCTAAGACTCCTCCCGGAAGGAATCTCGTCCACAATCCTCATGATATTCGCAAACAATTCCCCACCCTTATACGCCAATACAGCCGGCACGACAGCGACATCCATTTCCGCCTCGTTATGGTGCAATTTCACAAATCTTGTAGTGGCATATCGGCGAGCCAGAGTGTTCAAGCAGTCTTCCACGAAGCGGGATTCCTCTGACTAAAGATGCAACCAACCAACCAACGATCAGCACTTCCTCCCTTCCATTCAAAGAATAGACAGGCAAACGAAAGTTGACAAACCTTATCATTGTAAATAGTAACCACAACAATAGTCTCGGACGAGACCCTCTCCACAGCATCCAAGTACCCCACTGCATCGACCACTTCCACGCGACCGTATTTACGCTTACTGGGCGAGCGCCGGCGAGTATTCGACTGACCAGTCTTGAGCTCCTGCATCCGGTTCTTGCGCCATGTCTTCACAAAGTCATCCTCGCCGCTCTCGCCATCACTATTACGATCCCTGGCTCTCGGCGGAGAGGAGGTTCCTCGTGGTCGTGACGACTGGGAGTATCCGGTGTGAATTGTGTTTGTCGACTTTTGTAACTTTTCCTTACGCAGGGCAGATTCGTAGGATATCGCGTCTGAAAGGACACCTTTAACGCCCTTATGAAACACCACCATTAGCCAGAGGAAGGGGGTAAGTAGAAGGAGTAGAAGAAGGGAGAACAAACAGTCTGGAAACTCCCAGATAGATGGGAAGAATGTTTAAACAGCATATCTCGATCACCGGTTCCTGGAATACCACGACCACCGCCGGATTGACACTTCTCTCCCTCTGCCTCTGCTCTATTCAAGCGTACGGTTTCGCTGTCGCTATCGGGTTCCGAAGCGCTTTCTGAGTCGTCTTCCGGATGGCGTTTTTCTGGTGCTTCGCTCTGTAAAGCGTTGAACTCGTCCATTGTGAAAAGAGAATGGGGACGGACGGGGGGGGTAGTATGAGGTTTATATTGGCGTGGGAATTGGCTGCAAGGTTGGATTTTTTTCCGCTTGCTCGTTGGTATGGGTGGGAGGGAAGAGTGGAGTGGAAGGAGGGATGGGGTTGGTCAGGGAAGGAAATAACGTGGAGGTTATGCTTGCTTGGTGCCTGCTGCGTCAGATGTTATGGAAAGAGGGTAGGGATGATGCGAAACAGTGCAACGATGCGTCTATTTTGGACAAGGATGTTATGCGGTCAAAGGTGAGGGTTACGCCTGCCCTGGCGAGGGTTGAATGAGGAATGAGTGGGCAGGTGATCAGGGTGGGTTTGTGCGGGCGGACCACCAGAGGGAATCGCTCCATTCAAGAAGGAATCTCTTTATGAGACGAATGGTGTAACAGATCCCTGAAACGGTTTATACGCATTCCATGAGAGCTATCTATCTACGGTACTATTACCGGTATCATACCGTGCTCCACCACAGCAACGCCTCTACCGCTCCTTACTTGCTTTGTGCCCCCGAACGTACCATGGCCATTCGCACCCCTACGGCACTGGCACCTACGGTACGGTACTCTATCTCAAATCTCAAATCTCAGGACGAAAATAAATAGAAAGAAAAAACAAAAGTCTGAAAAGAAAGAAAGAAAGAAAGAAAGAAAGAAAAAATAAAATAAAAATGTGCAATGGGGTTCTCCGCCAGCCAGCTGGTTCCAGATCCAGCTCCAAGTTCCGCTCCGATTCACCACTCATCACCCACAAAAAGTTCCCATCCACCTATCGCAACAAACTCCACTACCCCCAATTTAACCACCCGATCCAGCTAACCCATCTAGAGCTAAGGCCAAGAGCAAAATCCGCATATCAGTACCAGTAACGTACTGGTGCTTATACGAGACCCACATAATCTACAGCAAAGTCCCCAAGTCCGACACTGGTAAATATAACATACGGTAACCGCCCTCCAGCAAATACTTTACGAGTTCCTCGGGCACAATCCGTAGAGTTACGGAGCACCTTACCGATACAATACTCGTACACATCTGCCAACAAGCCACAGTTCTCTGTCCTCCCCATCAGTCTGGTCCGTGCCCATCCCTCCCTCCGAACAAAATGAAAAGCAAAATAAAGGGATTTATAAAACCCCCCCCCCCGGCAAGACCCGACTTTCAAACTCCGGCACGATACAATTACTATTAGCAAGTCCCTCCTTCATTCATTCATAACAGAACCCGCCCGTCCGTCCGCGAGCGAGCAAGCAAGCAAACCAGCAAGCCAGCAAGCAGGCCACACCCGGATCCACTCCCTCCCCCACACAACACACATCCTAGCCATTCCCGAAACGAGCCCGACCAGTGCGTCCCCGGAACATGGGATATAAACGGTAGCCTTGTCCGAGACAGCCCGCTTCATAACCATATCGCACGCCCCCCCCTCACCCTCACCACCCTCACCCTCACCCTCATCATCGTCATCATCACTTATCAAAAAGGAAGAAGGAAAAACAAGTTGTTCTAGAAACCGGCATGGAAGCGCCTTGTGTCTGCCAAAATAGAGTGCGGCACTGGAACCGTAAGGGAGGGAGGGGGAAAAAGGGGAAATTGTTCCAAGGCAAACAAAGTTGACAGGGCACGTTTTGTGTCTTGCACTTTTTGGAAAAGCGGTAACGGTATACGCTAGGCTGGCTGGCGGGCAGGCGCAAGGGTGGTGAGTAAGTAAGTAAACTACGGTATGAGTATATAATAATATCATAGTAAAGGTTGTTATATAAGTCGCATAAGGACCCCTCGTCCTTGACGCAGTGAGCGGCTGGCGGACAGGGCAGGGCAGTGCTTGTAAGAGTA
>Ga0307510_10005648_pt1 | contig 14914 bp, 19 predicted proteins | sample 12_EM_MG_FD_207224 | JGI IMG/M metagenome (GOLD analysis project Ga0307510, IMG submission 207224) | Populus trichocarpa ectomycorrhiza microbial communities from riparian zone in the Pacific Northwest, United States - 12_EM | ecosystem: Host-associated > Plants > Roots > Unclassified | place...
CGAATATCCCTGTAAATCGCGACATCAGCCCAAGATAGGTTTAGCTGGCCAAGGTAACAAGATCCAGCACAGCCAGATGACTCAGGCTATACCGTGTCAGGAAAGCACTAACCCTTCTTAAGAACTTTTGACTTAGAATCTGGAGATTAGGGGCCGACGGAGATAGTGGATTTCACGAGTTTTTACGGTATTCGAGAGGGAAGAAAACTCCTTCACAGCAAGAAGTCTGTGTCTTTGCCTATTCCTTGCTTTTCTTCGGCGTTGGCTCAGGCATGGTTGCCAAGGCTTAGGACTTCTGACTTCTAAGTTCGATTTATGCACTGGGGCGCCGTCACTCTATTCACAGTTCACATAGAGAATAGCCTAGTCAACTTAAAAAGTCATTTTACTAATCCGAGTCCGTCTCAGCCCTGAGTCTCAAACATCCAGCAAGAAAAGAGAAATGAAAAAAAAAAGAATGAGAAAAAAGCCACTCCAACAATCAAGACCCCCTCCAGTCGGAAACCGTGAAGCCAAGGCAGTTCAGGCGCCCCAGGAGACTGACCAAGCACGTTTGAGTAACTTTTATTAGGTATGTATACTGCAAACCCCCTCCTCCCCCCCCCCCCGAAAATTCAAGCACGCACACCAAAATCAACCCACAACATGTCTTCCAGCACAAAAGTATTCCTCCAAAACCAAAGCAAAGGGTGGTGTTGAGGAAGGCTGGCGACGCGGGGCTCAAAATCCGTGGATCTAAAACACTTTGTGAGCAGAGCCTCCAACCGAATCGCCGGATCCCGAAAAAAAATGACTCACCTTGATATTTTCTTTGGCAAGTGCGTACTTGCCCATCTTGTCGCTTCCCTTATCGGTAAGGAAATCCATAACCTTTGTACGATGATCACCCTGGAGTTGGATCACCTCCCCCATGTCCTTATCTTGAATGATGGTGCCATTGCAAGCTGTGACGATCAAGGTAACACAAGGTCAGCGCTTCTATTATCCCAAAACAACCAAGGGGTAAGATCCATGCCCTGCCCAGACTATACCGCATTGCCTGGTTTTTTTCGCCTGCCGCTAGTATGTTGAAATAAAGTAGGGGCTGAAGCAAAACATCCAATACAGTCAGGAAGAGTCCAAAATGAGCCTGGTTTAGGCCATAAAGGGTTAAGTGAAGGCGTTTTATTGCGAATTTGCGACAGATTATGGAGGAAGCTCTTATTTCAACGTACTAGCGGCAGGCGAAAAAAAAACCAGGTAATGCATGCAAGACAGACGGGCAGAGTCCCGAATCGAACGAAAGCGGTGGGGAGGGGGGGGATGGTTACCATATTCCTTTTTGAAAGCTTTCAAAAGGGCCTTAGGACTGTACTCTTTAGGCAACCCCTGAACAGTCGTCAACGTCTTGCGACCGTTGCGCTCTGAAAAAAACAAGTTAGTGAATGTACTCGAGTACCAGCCGGGAGCAAAAAGTGATCGGGAAAAAGTGGCTGGTACAACACCACCCAAGTACAGAACAAAGTGCAAAAATTTTCTTCCAACAAAAAAGGAAAGAACCAAGGATGCTCACGTTGGATACGAATATGGACGTAATTCTTGGGCTGAGTATCACCAACGTCGTCGGCGAAAGGGTCTAGGAAAAAGGTGTCAGCAGTTGGCAAGGAGAAGCTGGGTGAGCAAGAAGCATCCTGCAGTGAGGCGATGAATCAGGGCAGCCAACGAGATTAAAAAGACAGGGATTTTAGCTGAAGTTGTCCATCTAGGACAAACTCTTCAAGGAGGCGTTGGCCGGTGTGGCAATAGAGACTTTGCGAAAAGACTCCGGATGTGAGGCAAATGCAGTTATGGTCTAACCAGATTGCTAGGATTTGACTCTGGACGCGAAATCGCAAAGTCCCCAATAGCTCGAGAAAAAGAGAAAAAACAGAAAAAAAGACTCACCATTAACTTTGAGATTTTCGATGGACATAAACAGACTTCGAGGGGGGTTGGGTATGCGGGAAAGCTGTGTTTGAGTGCTTCGGGGCGGTAGTTTGTTGTGTTGGTAGCTTGTGTTTTGGAAGGGAAAGCGTGGAGGAAGGGCGGAGAGAGTTCTTGGTGGGGAGAGGGAGAAGGGGTAGGAAGGCAGAGGGGCGGAACTTAAATAGGCGCTGGTGGGTCGAGCGAAGGCGAACAAGCGAAGAAGGGCTAGGCTAGTTGTTAGTCATAGTCGAGTATGGACGTGGGTGATGGGACAGACAGGGATTAGAAAATCTATGGGATGCGTAGATTTCTAATCCCTGTCTGTCTCATCACTTATGTCCATACTTGAGTACAGTTGCCCCTAGCTACAATGAACGCCAAGAATCAAGACGGGCGTTCACTACTCGAATAGTAAACTGGACTCTGCGGTAAATTCACTAGCGTGGCCGCGAGGGCAGCGTTCCATAGCCAAAAATTCATTCTAGCAAAGTTCATTATAGCCGGGGGCAACTGTACAAGACTGCCAGCACTACATTCCAGAACCCCATTTCATCCTTGTCCAACCCGTGCCATTCACTTTTCTCCACCCGACAGATCTATGTTTTTCTAGAAGAAAGTGAAGAGTTCTAGTGATGCTGTCCAGCATTTCCGGGAGGATTCGCCCTGGCGTTGGGGTTGCGAGGGTCATTCCTATACTCCTCGGCTGCGGATTGTTAGCCACCATACCGTCCATAACTCCATCCGCTCAACGCAAAATCCTCCAAGCACAGCAATCTCCACACGGAGCAAAGGCATGGACCAAAGAAAACGTACTATTAGCGAGAAAAGTAGAAAGGCTATTAACTCCGTAGAAAATGATTGCACCTGCACAAATTAGCCAAGCAATTCCGAATTAAACCCTCTTGATTGGAAATTTTATTTACCGGCAACATAGAAAGGTGCCATCGGCTTAGCTAATCATCGCATCGTTGTTAGCGAGTGAGTTACAGAGCGGGGGGAATCAATGGCAGGAGCGTACCAACTGGCGCAGGCCACTTCCTTCCAAAGATTCTTTCGAGCATCGCGAGAGGTTTGTAGGAGTCGGAACGATTCGAGGTTTGACGTTGGCAGGAGGATGGTTGATGGACTTATGGGAAGCGGTGGTGGTGGTGGTGGTTGATGTTTCGAGGGTGGAATCGGGTTCGGGTTTGTGGAGGGGGGACGACGGCAGAATCAATCAGCCCACCCAAATACTGTATTATCAGAGGAGCTAAAGGGCGCAAAAAGCAATAATGGAGACTCTACAGAGAGTGCTAATAGAACTCGTCCCGTCCAGTTTGAATATATTTTCCCGAATTCGCATCAACCTACAAGTACTCGGGTATGAACTTTGGTGGTCGGACAAGCAGGGATTAAAAATATATGTATTCTCATAGATTTTTAATCGCTGCCTGTCCGATTACCCAGGCCCATGCACAAGTACAATTCCCCTGATCATCACTAAAATCACCCGTGACAAAAAATACCCGGTACAGCCCCGACATGGTACCGGACCCCAAACAGCATCTAACCACCCCGCCTCATCCCACAAAAACAAAACAAAGCAAAGCAGGAATGTCGTTGTCGTTCGGAACCACGAGCACAATTTCCTCGCTAAGCGGCTGCGTATCCTCTCTCCGAAACTCAACCCGGCTCCTAGACTCTTCGATTTCAATCCTAGATTCGGGAGTCCAGGATTTCCCGCGCATCAAGAAAGTCCTACAATGTACTCGGGTTTGTTCCTCCCAATTGCAAACCCTGCGATAGATAGCTAAGAGGGGCGCTAGCACTTTGAATTAATCTCCGAGCCAACGCTATACGCCGCGCAGACTGCCCTCGCCGACGAGATCGGGCCAGAAGTTGAGCATTTGCTTCGCAGGGTGGAACAGCATTTGGCAAAGATGGAGAGGAGGGAGAAGACGCTGGTTGCAAAGTCAGAGTTGCAGGAGGGGAGGTTACAGCAAAAGCCTTCGCTCTCCTCTGCTTCTTCGAGGCAGAGGAGGGGTGATCTTGGTGGGAATGTTCAGAATGCGGAGAAGCTAAGGATATTAAAGGGGAAGAAGGAAAGGTTGGCTCATACTATCGAGAGGTTATCATTACAGGCGGGTCACAAGGTATGCCATTCCTTTCAACTTGCTGGAGGACTCATCCCGAGCAAAGACTAACATTGTTCGTAACAAATAGGAGAGGCAATTAAGGATGACTATGAACTACGGAGCTTCATGATAGAACTTAACAATATCGATTTCTCGTACGGGTATCACTGGTGAATTGGTGTTATTATGGCTTTAGAATAATTTTCAGAACCCGACCACAGATATCCTGTAACCAATTACAAACCTCGTGGTCCAGAACCAAGACTCCCAGTGGAATCAACCCAACCGGAAATACGCGTGTGAAGAATTATCAATCCCATCGCTGACGAACCCCAGCTGCACTCTTCGCAATGTCTAAGGACTTGATGGCTAGTCCCAATGCATGTTCCAGGCCTCCCAACTTTGCCCAAACAGCCATTAAGCTAGGGTCCTGACTCTCAATCCTGACCCTCTCCCTGACCCGCACGTCCCCACCTTTGTAGTGATAAATCTGATCCTGATTAGCGGTCCCAACCCCATTTCCCCCATTTCTCAGCCCGACAGCCGCAGCGAACCTTTCCCGAAACCCAAACGGGGACTCCAGCGACGGTAACGCAAAAGTAGGCCCACGATAGTCCGGGGGAGTTAGTGGATCCAGCGTCCGTAATTCTACAATGAGTGCTGCCTCCGATATATAAAGATCAAACGCGAGGTGAGGATGAAGTGGAGGGTCAAATATCTAAGCAATCAGCCTCCTATAAACCAAATTGCAAAGCAGGAATCAGATGAACGTACCCTGGGATCCACAACATGATAGGGAAACAACCGATGCATCTGCGTCCCTCTCAGTGCATCTCTCGCAGCGCGAACGCTCCCCATGGCTCCATCGAGCTTCTCAGCGACGCCCATCCCTCCATTCACTATATCCAGACTTTCCGCAACGTGATTTACCACATCCGTCAACTGCTCCAGCACGATCCCCTTCCCCCTAGGGTCCAAGCTCAACTTATGGCAGGCAAACCCCTTAGTATTCGGCAGCCCGTACATCTTGACCTGCATATCCGATTTGACGATCTTATTAGCCATCCGCGTCGCATACCCCTTAAGTGACTCCGAGCGCGGGGAGGAAAGGACCAGCGTGGAGCCAGTGCTCGGGGCGAGGAGGTTGGAGCATTCTCGCAGGCAAGAGCGGACATTGTCGATTGTTTCCTGGAGGGAGCTCATGAGCCAGGCCAGCTCCCGGGCCTGCTGTTGGTTAGAGTAAGGTGAAAAATGGGGGAGTGAGAGGGCTGTTACGGCAGATTCCTCTTCGGCTTTCAATGTGTCTCCTTCAGGGCGTGGGGGGTAGAGGGTTGCGGCCATGGTGCCGTTACTATTATGCCGATAGGGCTGGTTCGGTTTTGTTGGTGGGTTGGTTGGGTCGGCCGGTTTGGTTGAAGTAAGGGAGATAAGACACGCACAGCGACACGGGGAAGAGGCTTAAGGTGGCACCCCTTGAGACACCGGTTCAACATCAACGATGAATTCACTAGTGCTGAGACTGGCTATTAGGCAGACGGCTCTACTGAGGAATCTTCCCAAGGGCTTCACGTCTCAATTCGCACCCTTCACTTCCCTATCCCGGCCACCGCCCAATTACGAGGGTCATGTCCCACTCACTGTTCCCGAGAAGGGATTGCTTGCAGTGGGTTCGGCGGTGATGTCACTATTGAACCCCCGACGCGGAGGTATCTTCTTCCCCTTTTCGGTATAGCTTATCAAGAACTACAGTACAATAGCTGTCTGTTCTTTATTTCAATGGCTGGGGTTGCCCCTTCTCACTAAGAGTGTTGATATAAACAGACTTAATTGCAGCTCTCGGGGAAGCCACAGCAACACCATACTTCATATATAGGCTCCGGGATGCCATGCTATCCTCCCCCACCGGTCGGAGGATTCTCAGAGATCGCCCAAGGATTAACTCCACCACAATGAGTATGGAGAAGTTACGGAGGTTGCCGGACGGCACTGTAGGTAGGGAATATGTAGCATGGTTAGATAAGGAGGGTGTCTCGCCAGATACTCGGTCTCAGGTATATTGGTTTCCCCGCACAAGAGCACAAGTATCTCGCTCTTGGAATTACTAACAGGAAGCAGGTCAGATATATTGATGATCCAGAATGCGCCTATGTTATGCAGAGATACCGTGAGTGTCATGACTTCTACCACGCTCTTACAGGTTTACCCATCATAGTCGAGGGAGAGGTTGCTCTGAAGGCTTTTGAATTTGCAAATACGCTTATTCCTATGACCGGCCTGAGTATGTTTGCATTGGCAAGACTGAGGCCAGAGGAGAGAAAGAGGGCCTTGACCATGTATTTTCCTTGGGCTATCAGAAATGGATTGCAAGCCGAGGAGGTGATCAACATCTATTGGGAAGAGGAGTTGGGGGCTGAGGTGGGGGAACTGAGAAAGAGAATCGGCTTGGAGAAGCCCCCAGAGTAAGTCTTACCATATTTACGCATCAGCACCGTACTAATACGATACATTGCCTATTGTAGTCTGCGAAAGATCAGAGGAGAATTGAAGGCTCGGAAAAGAGCTGAAGAAACTGTAAAAAAGACTGTGGAACATTAGAGCGCTACTTGTATTATTACTACCACCACACAGAATGGCTCTCCTTTGCCTGTTTTTTTATTACCCAGCTGTCCAGCAAATGGTCGGCGATAGCGTTAGAGAATTTCAACCCGCTCAGTCCATTATCAAAGGCGTGATTTTGATTTTCGCAGAAACAGTACGGTCTTGAAACTTCCACCGAAACGCCAGTCTCCACCATGACCAGAAAATCACACCACCATTCACAGATCGAAATCGTCGTCGTCGTCAAGGATACCTTTACGACGTGAAAAAACAACCTTCTGCTCAGTAGTCTTTTTCTCGTCAATGGCATTGATCAGGGCAATCAAATCCTCCTCTGTGACACGCTGACGAATTTGATTGGAGCGAGCCATCATGATCAAACGGTTCTCGAGGTCGCGAGCTCTCGATTCCTTAACCATGGCTATACGGCCAAGGCGGTCGACGGCCTCCGGAGTGAGTATTTGTGAAATTATAGACTTCCGAGCTTCATCTATTGGTTCCCAGACATGAGTTTAGAAGACAAATGAGATGCTGTGGATCGAGATGTGGAAAATAAAAACCTTCTTGCTGTCTAAATGCCATGGTAAGAAGATGTTTGTACATATAATATTTAAGGAGAGAATTTCATGGAACAATACTTCTTATCGTTTCCACCCTGGCCTTGTTGGGCAAGCTCCTGCATCCTCGCCTGGCGGATTTTCTGCAAGTCTAAGTTTATCTGGTCAGCGTGATATGGTCATTTACACAAAATAAAGATGTAGGAAGCCGAACCATCGTCATCCATGTTGCGAGATCTGTCGATAGTAATGTGATGGAAGAAGTAGGGGAGATTTAACGGTAAATTGTGTGGGGGATGAGATGGTGATGAGGATGGAGAGTTTGCCTCGTGCCCCTCGTTGGTGTGCTTCTTCGCCCCGCATTGCTGGGACCCATGGCAAAAGGCGCTGCGCAGAACAAGGTACTAGACGTAGTATCGCATTGCCGGGTGCGGCGGTTTGCTGGGTGGAGCGGAACGTCAGCTACGCACTGCAGCTCAGAAATACGCGGCCTAGTTTATTCCTTGAAAGTTTTCAACGGGGTCGAACTGGTCCAACTGAAGTGAAGCTGTGATCCAGACAACGCTGCGTTTTCTGCTGCGTATTTTCCGGCCCTCTCAGCGTACCTGGCGTTCTGCCATAGTCTAGGCAGCAAACTATATCATACCTGGCAATGCGATACCGGCAGTTAATTCGAGTGCTAGTGATGGCTGGACAGCGTAGTTTTCCTCCCGACACTACTTCTCGATTGAGGCGAGAATCGCACTCGTTAATTACTCGCTCGTAGACGCCCTGCCTCAAACGCACTACGGCACAGCGATCGGATTGCTACAGGGCAAGATTGGTCCGGAGGCATGACAGGATGGGTATCATATGGATGATAGGTATGGATGGATGCTTTCCCGTCCTCGAGCAGCCGCCCTACTCTATTTTTTGCATTTCTCTGCCGGCCTTCAATCGCCCATTTCTCCGCCTCTTATCCCAACCAATTCGTCACTCATTTTCCTTGCCACAGACGCAGCCGCCTCTTCCCTCCTGGATTCCCTGTCTTTCTTGCACTTCCGTGAGTTGGGGTTTCGCAGCCTCCAATCAACCAACCAGTCACTGAAGGCGTCGACACAGGCCGCCTATCCCGATTTGATTTTTTGGTACAGAAAATGCCGGCCGTCACTCCGTCACCTCCTTCTTGGACATGTAACTTGCTTATTCCGTGTGACCTTTTGGCTTTTTTGAGGGTTTAACGACACTCGTAGTTGCAGTTTAAGGCTTGGTCCTTGCCGGGCGGCTGCCGGGCTGCCCACTTAGAGCGGAGAGTGTTGCACTTTCTCTCTCTTTTCCCTCTGTCCCTCGAAAACCCTTCTTGCTGCTCGTTGCAGCCTCTGTTGAAGCGTCTCGTTTCCCGCTTGCCTCCAGCCGGGAACTCCCTCCGCCAGCCAACAATCCACCAAGACAGATACGATAGATACTGCAACACCGGTACCGTTGACAGGGCAGGCGGCTGGCGAGTGTGACGCTTCTCTTCTTTCTCTGCTTCATCTTCTTCATCTTCCCCTTCCTTCTCGCCTTCTCTCATTCAATCGCCAGTCCAACTATTCTCTCCTTTCCTTTCTATATCCCCAATCACTTTCCCACAGTACGGTACTCCTACTGGTCCTCCGCCAAACTTTTCCCCATCACCATCATTATCCAATACTCTACTCCTCCCTTGTGGCTGTTAGTCAGCTACCGTAGTCGGTCCTTGATTCTTCCCTCCGGTCCCTTCCGCTGCTACACCCCCATTCTTCCTCTCACTCATAACTTTTACAAACATTTTTCCTTCTCTTCTTTCCCTATTCTATTCTCGCTCTCGCTTCTGTTTTGAATTTTTTTCCTTTCGCAAAAGGAAGAGTCAATCGCTACATCAACTAGATCATCACTCCGCTTTGAACACTTCCCGTACTCGAGCATAAAGAAAAAGTACTCGTACAAACTCTCTTCTTGCGCTCACTTCCCGCTCTATAAATATTTTTCCTCCGCCCTTTTCCCGCCTTTCCTAATTTTTGCTCCTTTTCGTCATCTTCTTACTCTCCTCTGCTTTTGTCTCCGGACTGCCGAGCATCTAGCTCGCCCCTAATCTCTTTTGAGACATATTTCATTCCAAGCCGCCAAGCTGGCTGAGTGAGTTTTCCACGATAAAACCTAGCTCTCGTAGCTGTCCACCATGTCGCTAAATCCCCTCGATCTCTCTCGTAGATACCTTTATCTGGTCCATGCCAACGGGCCGCATGGGCCTCCCTTTTCAAGCCCTTCTTCGAAACCTCCTCTCCGTTCCATAACAACAACTGGCCATAAACTTTCGCCTCTATCGATAACCTCTCCGCCAGCCTTTTCGACAATGACTGCCGACCGTCCGAATCTGTACAAATCGGCTAGCGAGAGTGCTCTACGGGTCCCAGTTACCGATGGAACATCAAGTGGCAGATCAACGCCCGGCGAGAATGGAAGCACGGATCTCAATGTGGAGGTGGCAGCCCTCAGCAATAAGCTCATCAACGCGATCAATCATCAGACCCAATTGGACGACTCGCTCTCGCAAACAAAACATGAGTTGGATATTTCCCGTGCAAGAGTCAAGCAATTGGAGGCAGTGGCCAGGGAAAACAGTGAGATGCTGGCCAAAGGGCTGCTGGTTAAGAAGTCAGACATTGAGGCCGAAACAAAGCAGCTCAAAGATCGCATGAACGAGGAGAGCAGGTTGCGGGCCAAGGCCGAAGAAGAGAAAAGGGTCATAGAGCGGGAACTGGAGGGCTTGACGGCTGCTTTATTTGGCGAAGCTAATGAGGTAAACAGCCTCATCTTCTAGGCCATTTCTTGCCGGTTCCGAGTACAATTTCTCACAGCTAACGGTATTAGATGGTCTCTGTAGCGCGCCAAAAGGAAGAGGCTGTTGATAAGAAAAATGAGCAGCTGAGATCTCAATTGGCTGATACACAACTCCTTTTGGCCTCTCACCAGGAGCAGCTCGCCGAATTAAAGCAAGTAATCCAACAAATGACAGCAGAGAAAGAGGAAGCAGAGACGGCTATGTCAACCGGGACACCTTCGACGCCGGCACTTGGAAACAGGACGAGTAAGGAATCATTGGGTCGTGTTTTTGAGGCCTTGCACTTGTCTCCCGACTCAGCCGCCATCGAGGACATACAGCCGTGCCCGCCTACATCCCTGACAAACTTCATATATCCTGTCCTTAGGCATGACATCCCAGCCTATCTAGATTTCTGTGAGGTTTTGCATTCTCCGAAAGGAGGCACCAGGACTTCGCCCATACCCCGGCTATCAAGTGGTTCTTTCTCGTCCATACAAGCTATGGGTATAGGAATGGGTATTTCCTATGGTTCGTCAATCAGTAGCTCCCCTACCGGGCTCTCTAGTGCCCTGTTTGGTGCTAGGGCGGACAAGGGCAGCGATAGCCACCCGACAAGTCCGGCGAGTGTCGGCTCCGCCACCAATGGCAACGCCCAGCAGCAGATTGGACTTGCCCTAAAAGAGACTAAATTCTATAAACGAGTTTTAGTTGAAGATATTGAACCCACTCTCCGGGTAGATTTAGCGCCCGGCCTTTCCTGGCTCGCCCGCCGGAATGTGTCATCGGCAATCATTGATGGTTCCTTGCAAATCGATCCTCTGCCTATGAATTCGAAATCCAGCGCTGTTAACTGTTCCATGTGCGGTGAGAGCCGGTTGGACGAGCAGCACGTCAGGACTCATCAGATGCGCACTAGCGATAATACAACTGCCCCGAGGCACATGCTATGTACCTATTGCGTCAACCGCACAAGGAGCGTTTGTGACTTTCTAGCATTTCTACGAACTCTCAAGGAGGGCATGTGGAAGTGCGACAATGAAGGTGATGAGAAGCATGCGTGGGAAGAATGCGTCAAGCTGAGGGAGCGTATGTTCTGGTGCAGAATCGGGGGCGGGGTAATACCAGCCTTTATTAACAGGGAATCAGCGAGAAACTCTGAGGAACATGGCAGACCTAGGGGCTTAAGGCCTGCCGGTGATGAGGCGCTACGAGATCTACAATCTCCTAGAACACAAGAGCTGAGAGGATACGAGGGTCAAGTGAAATTGGAGGTTCCAAGAAAGAGAATAAGCAAAGAATTGCCACCGATTGTTCCCGAGAAGGCTTCTGTCAGCGAGGCTCCATCACCGATAGCTCCTTCGCCAGTCGACAAGGAGCTTCCCCCACCTCCTAGAATGCCCCTCGAGAAAGGCAGCCAGGAAGAAGACACCACGAATGAAGAGGCAATTGTTGAGAAGCAAGAGCCGGTCCAGGAGCAGAACGGTCCTAAAGTTGGCACGACCTCGGAGCATTCTGTGTCCGTAGCCCCCACGGAACCCACAGGGCCCGAACTGTTGACTATCCCGGTCCCCAAAACACCTGAACCGCCCATGACTACTACTACCCAAAAGGAGTTCACTGTGCCCGCCCTCGTAGACAAGCCGGATATCGAGGTTCCTCAAGCAGTTCCAGGAGCCTGGTAGTAATGCTTCAAGACATTTACTATGCTAGAGATATTTTATACGAAAGATTATGGATTGCTGAGGCTAGATTTTCATCCGGGGGGGTATGGGCAAATGTTTGTGTTGGACTGCTGCAATGGGAAGGGGTAAATTTTCGTTAGGTCGAGTATCATTTTTTAATATTACACTACTCTCTGTTGGCTGTACTCTTTTTCTCTCTTCTTTCCTCAACTGGCTTCCCTCTCTTCTGATATATAGTTTATTACGGTTCCATTGCCTAACTGTGTTTGTTCCTTTGGAGTTCTTTCCGTATCTTCCCCCCACCCCACTTATTTCTATTCATCCTCTCTTGTTTTGCATTTACAAAGGTTTTCACGGTGTACCATGTCTTTTCCTCTCTCTAGCTGCTTTACCTTACTTCTATTTTTCGCTTTCACTCATTCTTGTTGCTTTAGTATTATCATGTTATGGGACACGAAGAAAGAAAGAAAAAGAACTGAAATCAGGGGTTATTCTTTTTTGCTTTTGGCTCTGACGGGTTTTTATATCATAAAGGCGATTATTTTCTATGGTATGCTAAGTTTGGTCTTACTTAGTTGGCTAATACAAGGCTTGCCTGGGCTGGGCTCGTATTCTTCCGGATATTGCTATTTTCTAGATGAGGTTCGGAGGTTCCCGAGTGATTTGCTGTGCGTTTGATGTCCTGGTGAGAGGTGAATTATTCAGCTTAATTTTGTTCCCGTACCGTTGTTTCTCCAGCCTCAAACCGGCTCGAGTAGTATACAAAAAAAAATCCCTCAATCCCACCTATATCTCCCTGTTTCTCCTCCTCCGCTTCATTTCGAGAAGCACCGGCGCAGCGCGCATTCTCGCAAACTCCTTCATAGCGACCGAGTCCGTTTCCGTACGGATCGCGGTTCCGATGGACATGAAGAAGCTATTTTTTCCATCAGTCAATTGGCTTGTACGCTGCTGGGGCAGATGCCGAACCCAAATGTAGCGGCAGAGCCGAGCATGTATTGTCCTAGTGAGCGAAGGAATCCGTTCGGACCTGCACCGTGTTTTAGGAGGTTGTAGCCTCCTAGTTTGGGGATCAGTTTGTGCTGCTGTTGGGGAATGGGAGGGGAGGGGGGTACCGAAGAGGAAGCCGATACAGAGTCCTACGGCTATTTGTACTAGTTAGCATTGATGTGGGAAGGTAGGGGGGCAGAAGACACACAGGTCCCCATTAGAGCCCCGAGTTTCACTGATCCTCGTTAGCAAATTGAATAGCGTATGGGGGAAGGGCGGGATACTCTTGTCGAAGATAGTAGGGCCATGCGAGCCATGGCCTCCAGGCGCAGATACTGGTACGGGCATGTTTGTCGATTTTGCTGTGATGGTGATGGTGGGGTAGAGAGTTGTGGCGGGGGATGAGAGATGGTATGTAGCGGAGGATACCGGTGGTAGCCGGTTGATTGATTGCTTGCGATACGATTGCTCGTGATTTGTGCGGGGGGGGCGAAGAGGAGGGTCTCTGCAAGTACTTCGTACTCGTACACTACTCTACTCTGTGAGGGCAAATTATTTCTGAATCTAGGTGATAATTATGAGAGACAATCGTAAATTATTCTTCACTTCTTATTATGCCCTAGGTCCTTTAATAGAATCTAATGGGACAATTTAGTACCTTGCATCCACCAAGGGCAAGTCTTACGGATGGACAAAAGAGAATCAAATGCGATAAGACACTCTCACGTGACCTTTCTTAACCACGGCTTGCGTGTGTCTTGACCTTAACCCCATCCCCCGGGTTTATTTTGCCTTCCACTCATCATCACCATCCGTGCTATATATTAATATTACCCCCCCCCGCTCGACTCCACAAGAACATCTGTTGTAACACACCCCGGCACAACCAAGCATTCAGAATCACCGCCAACCAACCACCACAACAGCGACAACGACAATAATAACAAAATGCAAGCTCCGATCCAGTCCTCCCGAGCTCAGAGCTTTGACGAAATTTACGGACCCCCGGAAAATTTCCTGGAGATAGAGGTTTGTCCCCCTTTTTCTTTTTTTTCCCTTTCCTTTGTCCCACGGGTTGTTCCGACGTGTTTTGTGTTGCCGGCTAAGGCTGACGATGGTGTCTTGTGCGGTATGGTTCTGCCCGTAGGTCAAGAATCCGCAGACGCATGGGTTTGGGAGGAAGATGTACACGGATTATGAGGTTGTTTGTCGTGTATGTTCTCTTTTATTTCTTTATTTCCCCCGGCGTTGGTTGTGGGTGAGGGGTGGTATTCTGACTGACCGACTGACTCACTCATTGCTACTTCAGACAAACATTCCCGCATTCAAGGTGAGCCCTTTAATTCCCTTCCCCATTGTTGGAGGGGGGGGATTTTTTTTTTGCAGAATGGAAATACTAAACAATGGATTGCTATCGCCTCCGCAATCACCATGATTATAGCTCAAAGCCTCTAGCGTCCGGCGTAGATACAGCGACTTTGAGCACTTCCGCGACATACTAGAACGGGAGTCCTCGCGCGTCACTATACCCCCCTTGCCCGGGAAAGTCTTCACGAATAGGTTCTCTGACGACGTCATTGAGCACCGCCGCGAAGGGCTGCAGAGATTCCTGCAGATTGTCGTTGGTCACCCACTGCTTCAGACTGGGAGTAAGGTTTTGGCGTCATTTGTTCAAGGTGGGCTCTCCTTGACTCACTTGCTCGCAGGATCGATTGATTGGCGGGCGAAACTAATGATTTATGGCTGTAGACCCGAATTGGGATCGCACGAGCTGGTCGATTTAATTGGCACTCAAGGTACTGCGGGGCGTTTGTGCTTGGTTTTTATGGATGGGAAATGCTGGCTGGATAGGGTTTTTTCTATTAATTTCTTCTCTCTCTTGCTCTCTATTTCTCCTGTCTCTCTTTTTGCCTTTTGCCTGAAAGGGGGTTGGATTGAGTTGGACTGAAAGGGTTTTTCTGAATGGAAGGGAACGGATTCCGGCTGGATTGTTATTTCCATTGTTTTTTTTTTCTTTTTTCGTTTTTTCATAATCAATGATTTGATGTTTTAGCGACTACCCAACCAATAGCTTACATGCAGTACTGTACAGTACTCGTCTGCTTTTTCATTGTTTCTATTATGTGAATGCTAGTAGTATACAGACATGGCATTTCCATCCATTTCCACAGAGGAGGCATTGACGAAATCACACCTCCCCCTCAC
>Ga0307510_10005649_pt1 | contig 14912 bp, 13 predicted proteins | sample 12_EM_MG_FD_207224 | JGI IMG/M metagenome (GOLD analysis project Ga0307510, IMG submission 207224) | Populus trichocarpa ectomycorrhiza microbial communities from riparian zone in the Pacific Northwest, United States - 12_EM | ecosystem: Host-associated > Plants > Roots > Unclassified | place...
GGGCACGGCGAGCGCCAGGAAACGCCGGTCGCGGCGCAGCCCGACCCGAGCCAGCCCGATGCGCGCGCCGCGTCGCGTGTGCAGACCTTCTCCTGCTCGGGTAGCCTGTCCGCCAGCCGATCGCTGATCTGCACCAACTGGGATCTCGCGACGACCGACTATAATCTCGCGCTGACCTACAACGCCGTACTCGCCCGCTCGCGCCGCCCAGAGGCGCTGCGCCGCGCGCACGACGCCTTTCTCGAGGGGCTCGACACTATCGGCAACGATGCCGCGAAACTGCGTGAATATTATCGCAGCTGGCAGGAACAGCTCGCCAAGGGCTAATTTCGTGTCGGCGTCTCGACTTCGCCCGATCCCCCCGCCTAGGGTCGGCTGATGAACGACAGCCCCACGCCCCCCATCGCCGACACCCGTCCGCACAGCTTCACCACCCATGGCATCACCCTCGACGATCCCTGGGCATGGCTGAAGGATGCCGGCTATCCGGATGTCACCGACAAGGACGTGCTGGCCTATCTCGCCGCCGAGAACGCCTATTTCGAGAGCGTCATGGCGCCGCACAAGCCGCTGGTCGACACGCTCTATGAAGAGATGAAGGGCCGCATCAAGGAAGACGATGCCTCGGTCCCGCAAAAGGATGGCGACTGGCTCTACTGGACCGCGTTCGAGACCGGCGGCCAGTATCGCAAATGGTGGCGCAAGCCCGTTGCCGGCGGTGACGACCAGCTGATCCTCGACGAGCCCGCTCTCGCGGAAGGGCGGGAGTATTTCCGGCTCGGCGCGCTGTCGGTCAGCAATGACGGGCGGCTGCTCGCCTACGCCATCGACGACAATGGCTCGGAACGCTTCGAGGTCCGCGTCAAGAACCTCGAGACCGGCGAGCATCTCCCCGAGATCATCCCCGGCATGCTGTCGGAGATCGTCTGGGCGGCCGATGACAGCGGCTTTCTCTATGGCCTCGCCAACGAGCAGTGGCGCACCGACAATGTCCGCTTCCACCGCCTCGGCACCGCTGTCGCCGAGGATGTCGAGCTGTTCAAGGAGGCGGATGAGGGTTTCCGCGTCGGCGCGTCGGAGACCAGTTCACGCGAATGGATCGTCATCGCCACCGGCGATCATGTGACGAGCGAGGTATGGCTGCTCCCTTCGAACGACCCCTTCGCAAAGCCGAAGCTGGTGTCGGCGCGCAAGGTCGGGCGCGAGTATGACGTCGACGAGCATGACGGCATTTTGTTCATCCACACCAACGACACCGACCCGAACTTCCGCCTGTGTACCGCGCCGCTCGACCAGCCCGATGCATGGACCGAGTTGATCGGCCCGTCGCGGCATTTCTACATGACCGGGGTCGAGTGCTTCAAAGACTTCTTCATCGTCGATGGCCGCGAGGACGGGCTCGATCAGATCGAGATTCACCGCTACGATGCGAGCATCGCCCCGCAGCGCATCCTGTTCCCCGAGGCGAGCTATGACGCCGGCCTCGGCAACAACCCCGAATATGACATGCAGGTGCTGCGTGTCGGTTACGAGTCGATGGTCACGCCCGGCACGGAGTATGATTACACCGTCGCGACCGGCGAGCTGACGGTCCTGAAGGTTCAGGAAATCCCTTCCGGCTACGACGCCGACCAGTATCGCACAGAACGGCTCAAGATTACTGCGCGCGACGGCACCGAGGTGCCGGTGTCGATCGTCTATCCCAAGGATTTCGTGCGCGACGGGTCGGCGCCGCTCTATCTCTATGCCTATGGCGCCTATGGCTATGCCATCCCGCCGGGCTTCTCGACGGGGCGGTTGAGCCTGCTCGATCGCGGCTTTGCCTATGCCATCGCGCATATCCGCGGCGGCGACGATCTCGGCCAGCAATGGTATCTCGACGGCAAGCTGGAGAAGCGCAGCAACAGCTTCAACGACTTTGTCGACGTGGCCAAGGGCCTGATTGAGGGCGGCTGGACCTCGGCAGGCAAGATCGCGATTGCCGGCCGCTCGGCCGGGGGCGAGTTGATGGGCGCGGTGGTCAATTCCGATCCCGAGCTGTGGGGGGTGGTGGTCGCCGATGTGCCGTTCGTCGACGTGCTCAACACCATGCTCGACGCCGAGCTGCCACTGACCCCGGGGGAATGGCCCGAATGGGGCAACCCGATCGAGGACAAGGCGGCGTTCGAGCTGATCCACTCCTATTCGCCCTATGACCAGGTGCGGCCCCAGGCCTATCCGCCGATGTTCATCTCGGGCGGCCTCAACGATCCGCGCGTGACCTATTGGGAACCGGCCAAATGGGCGGCCAAGCTGCGCGCGACCAAGACCGACGACAATCTGCTCGTGCTCAAGACCAATATGGGCGCCGGCCATGGCGGCAAATCGGGCCGCTTCGACAGCCTGCGCGAGGCGGCCGAGGAGAATGCCTTCATCCTGTGGCAACTGGGCGTCGAGGGTTGAGCCGCTTCACCCTCGCGATCACCGCGACCCCGGCCGACATCGACGAGCTCGGCCACGTCAACAATGCCGTGTGGGTGCAGTGGATCCAGCAGATCGCGACCGCGCACTGGCAGGCGGTCGCGCCGCCCGAGCATCAGGCCAATCATCTGTGGGTCGTGACGCGGCACGAGATCGACTATCGCGGCAATGTCGGCCCGGGCGAGACGGTGATCGGCGAGACCTGGGTCGACAAGCCGCCGCAGGGCGCGCGCTTCGACCGCAACGTGCGCTTCACCGGCGCGGACGGCCAGGTGAAGGTCGATGCGGTGACGACCTGGGCGCTGCTCGACCGGCAGAGCGGCCGGCTGCAGCGGGTAAGGGAAGAGATAGCGGCGCCGTTTCGAAACTGCTGATTCCTCCCTACGCGAAGCGTGGGGAGGGGGACCGCCCGCTTCTTCAGCGGGTGGTGGAGGGGAATTGGAGCGAGGCCACGTTGCCGCGCTCCAATTCCCCTCCACCACTTCGTGGTCCCCCTCCCCATCTGTGATGGGGAGGAAAGAAGATCAGCCCGAGTTCCGCAGTGCCGTCGCGATCGCGTTGATCGACAGCAGGATACCCTCGCCGATGCGCGGGTCGTCTTCCCCCGCGCGGTGGCGTTTCATCAGTTCGATCTGCAGCAGGTTGAGCGGCTCGATATAGGGCAGGCGCAGGCGGATCGACGCATCCAGCGCCGAATGCTTCTCCAGCAGGTGCGACTGGCCGGTCACCGCCAGCAACCCGTCATGCGCCTGGGTCCAGCCATCGCGGATGCGCGGGAAGATCGCGTCGCGCAGCGCCTTGTCCTCGACCAGGTCGGCGTAGCGGCCGGCCAGCCCCATGTCGGACTTGGCGATCACCTGTTCCATATTGGCCAGCGAGGAGGCGAAGAACGGCCAGCCTTCGGCCATCTCGGCGAGCAGGCCCTTGTCCTCGAACGCGGCGATCGCCTGGCCGACGCCGTACCAGCCGGGCAGCATCACCCGCGCCTGCGCCCAGCTGAACACCCAGGGGATGGCGCGCAGATCCTCGATGCGGCTGGATTTGGTGCGGCTGGCCGGGCGCGAACCGATCTTGAGGCCGGCGATCTCGGCGATCGGCGTCATCTGGCGGAAGAAGGTGCGGAAACCCTCGGTGCCATAGACCAGGTCGCGATAGGCGTTGAACGCGGTCGCCGACAGCGTATCCATCGCCGCGCCGAAGCGCTGCGTGTCGCGCGGCGACAGCGCATCGGGTTCGAGGCTGGCGAGCAAAGTGGCCGAGGCCATCGCCTCGAGATTGATCATCGCGCTCTCGCGCGTGCCATATTTGCCGGCGATCACCTCGCCCTGTTCGGTGATGCGGATGCGGCCCTGTACCGTGCCCGGCGGCTGGGCGCGGATCGCGGCGAAGGCCGATCCGCCGCCGCGCCCGACCGCGCCACCGCGGCCGTGGAACAGCTGCATCGCCACCCCGGCGCTCTCGAACACCGGCTTCAAGGCGGTCGAGGCGCGCGACAGGCCCCAGGTCGAGGTCAGGTAGCCGCCATCCTTGTTGCTGTCGGAATAGCCGATCATCACTTCCTGATAGGCGCGGCTCGCACCCAGCGCGCGCACCTCGGGCAACGAGAACCATTCGGTCATGATGCCCGGCGCGGCCTCGAGATCGCCGATCGTCTCGAACAACGGCACCGCCATGATCGCGGCATGCGGTGGCTCGCCCGGCTGGTAGAGGCCGGCTTCCTTCAACAGCACATGCACTTCGAGCAGGTCGGACACCGACTGCGCCATCGAGACGATATATTGGGTGATGCAGGCCGGGCCGTACTGGCGATGCGCGGTGGCGGCGGCGCGGCTGATGGCGAGTTCGGACGCCGTCTCGTCGGAATAGTTGGCGAACGGGCTGGCCAGCGGGCGCGGCGTCGACAGTTCGTGGCGCAGCAGCGTCACGCGCTGCGATTCCGACAGCATGGCATAGTCGGCCTCGACGCCCGCCACCTTGAGCAGTTCGGCGACGACGCGCTCATGTACCGCGCTGTTCTGGCGCAGGTCGAGCGTGGCGAGGTGGAAACCGAAGATCTCGACCGAGCGGATCAGTCGCCCGAGCGCGCCACCCGAGCCGAGTGCTCCACCGCGCAGGCCCTGCGCCACGGCCTTGAGATCGGCGCGGAAGGCCTGCGGGTCGGCATAGGGTTCGCCGGTCAGCCGGCCCGGGCGCGGCGCCGGCTTGCCGGTCAAGGCGAGATGCGTCGCGGCGAGCCGGGCATAGATGCCCGACAGCGCGCGCCGATAGGGTTCGTCCTCGCGGCTCGTCGCGGTGTCGCCGCTTGCTTCGGCGAGATGCTCGATCGCCACATCGACCTGGACATGCTCGGTCGAGATCGACAGCTCCGCGCCGAGCGCGTGCACCCCGTCGAGATAGGCGCCGAGCACCGCCTCGCTCGACTTGGCCAGCGCGGTGGCGAGCGATTCGGCGGTGACGAACGGATTGCCGTCGCGGTCGCCGCCGATCCAGCTGCCGGGCTTGAGGAACGCCGGCACGCGCGCGCCGAGCGCCCGGTCCCAGCGCTGGTAGAGCGCGGGCAGCGCCGGCACGAACACATCGCGCAGATAGCTCAGCGCCGTCTCGACCTCGTCGGCGACATAGAGTCGCTCGCGGCGCAGCACGCGGGTCTGCCACAGCAGGGCGATCTGGCGCAGGATCGCCTCCTCGACCACATCGCCATCGGGCGTCTCGGCGAGGCCGGCATCCTTCATCCCCATCAACTCGGCGATGCGGTTGCGGTGGTCGATCATCGACTTGCGCCGCACCTCGGTCGGGTGGGCGGTCAGCACCGGCACGATCAGCGCGCGTTCGAGCAGCTTCAGCACGCGGGGGTGGTCCACGCCCTCACCGGCCAACCGCGCCAGCGCCGCTTCAACCGTCGCGCCCTGTTCGGCCGCGACGCCCTGGCGATCCTCGGCGAGGTTGGCGAGCATCGAGAACAGCATGAAGCCGCGCACGAAATCGAGCGTCTCGTCGAGCGTCAGCCGGTCGAGCCCGAGATCGACACTGTCCTCGCCGCCGATCCCGCGATGCCGGTCGACCGAGGCGGCGCGGATATCTTCGGTGCGGCGGAACAGCGCCTCGCCGCCATAGTCGCGGATCACATCGCCGAGCAGTCGACCGAGAAAGCGGACATCGGCATTGTTGGCGATGTTGGGGAGGGTAGCCATGCCGCCCTGCTGCACTGCGGCATGATATGGGTCAACCATGAAGGTGCGTATCGAGCCTCCCGAACGACATTATCGGTCGGATAATGCGATTATGACGCAGCATTGCACCCGACGCGCTCACGCCTCCAGTTCGACATCCCAATAGAGCCAGTCGTGCCAGGTATCGTGCAGGTAGTTGGGCGGGAAGCGCCGGCCATGTTCCTGCAGATGCCAGCTGGTCGGGCGGATCGCGGCGATGTGCAGCGGCATCTTCGCCTGTTGCGGCGTGCGCCCGCCCTTCTTCAGATTGCACGGTGCGCAGGCGGTGACGACATTCTCCCAGGTCGTGCGCCCGCCCTGGGCGCGCGGAATGACATGGTCGAAGGTCAGATCGCGCCCGCAGCCGCAATATTGGCAGGCGAATTTGTCGCGCAGGAACAGGTTGAACCGGGTGAAGGCGGGAAAGGCGCTCGGCCGGACATAGGATTTGAGCGCGATGACCGACGGCAGCTTGAGCGTGTGCGACGGGCTGTGCACCTCGCGCTCATAATGCGAGACGATATCCACCCGATCCAAAAAGACCGCCTTGACGGCGGTCTGCCATGGCCAGACGGACAGCGGGTAATAACTGAGCGGGGTGTAATCCGCGTTGAGGACGAGCGCAGGGCACCCATCGGGATGGCGGATAAGATCGGGATGATACACCTTACCTCCCTTCGTTTCCTCGCCGCGGTTAAGCCGACCAGGATGACGCCATGATGACAGCACAGCGCGTGACTCGCGGTCAAGAGTCGCCGTGACCGAAATCGTCTCACGGTTCGCACCTTCTCCCACGGGGCTGTTGCATCTCGGCCACGCCTGGTCGGCGATCGCGGCGCATGACCGGGCGCGGCAGGCCGGCGGGCGCTTCCTGCTGCGTATCGAGGATATCGACGGGACGCGCAGTCGCGAGGAGTATGTCGGCGCGATCGAGCGCGACCTGGCATGGCTCGGGCTGGGCTGGGACGGGGCGGTGGTGCGGCAATCGGAACGGCTCGGCCTGTACGATGCGGCGTTGGATCGGCTGAAAGCGTTGGGGTTGCTCTATCCATGCTTCTGCACCCGTGCCGAGATCGCCGCGAGCCTGTCGGCGCCGCATGGGGATGAGGGGCCGGTCTATCCGGGGACGTGTCGGCATCTCGCTGAGGGCGAGCGGGTGCGGCGGCTCGGCGGCGAGCAGCACGCGTGGCGGCTGAATATGGCGAAGGCGCTTAAATTCGTCACCCCGGACTTGTTCCGGGGTCCAACGGGCAACAAGGCAGAACCGGCGGCGATGTTGCGCGACCCATCCGCGGGAGCGCGCGCGGAACCTTGGATCCCGGAACAAGTCCGGGATGACGGAGAAGGGAGGAGGGGTCGCGCTCCACTCACCTGGTATGACGAACTTGCCGGCACCATCACAGCCACCCCCGAAATCCATGGCGACGTCATCCTCGCGCGCAAGGATGCGCCGGCCAGCTATCACCTCGCGGTGACGGTCGATGATGCCGCGCAGGGCGTCACCCATGTCGTACGCGGCCATGACCTGTTCGGCGCGACGCATGTCCACCGGCTGCTCCAGGCGCTGCTCGGCCTGCCGACGCCGATCTATCGCCACCACGCGCTGATCGGCAACGCAGAGGGCAGGCGCCTCGCCAAGCGCGACCGCGCCCCGACCCTCGCCGATCTGCGTGACGCGGGCACGGATGGCCCCTCCTTGGCGGCCGCCCTGCGCGCCGGGCACCCGCCCATTGGCTTTTCGTGGGTGGACGCCTAAATTACCCTTATGCCCACGCTTCTCATCATCCTGATCATCGCCGCGATGATCGCCGCCGTCGTCATGCTGGTGCGCGGCATCGCCGCCTTCCTGGCGAACTCGACCGCGCAGGTGCATGGCGAGCAGCAGGGCGAAGGGCCGAGCGAGGCGGCGCTCAAGTCGAACAAGATGATGCAGGGCCGCATCTTCTTCCAGGCGATCGCGATCTTCCTCGCCGCCATATTGATGCTGCTCTACGGCAAGCACTGAGGCGACCCTGGTCAAGCTCAACAAGATCTATACCCGCACCGGCGATGACGGGACGACCGGTCTGGTAGACGGCTCGCGGGTGCTCAAAAGCACCATATTGATGTCGGCGATCGGCGATGTCGACGAGGCCAACAGCGCGATCGGCGTGGCGATCTCTGAGATCCGCGCCGCCGCGCTCGGGCCGACCAGCCCGGCCTTCTTCCTCGCCAGCCTGCTCGAGCGCATCCAGAACGATCTGTTCGATCTCGGCGCCGATCTCGCCACCCCGGCATCGACCCCGGGCGAGGCGCTGCGCATCCTGCCGGGCCAGGTGACGCGACTCGAAAGCGAAATCGACTCGCTCAATGAGCAGTTGAACCCGCTGACCAGCTTTATCCTCCCCGGCGGCAGTCGTGCCGCCGCGGCGACGCACGTCGCGCGCGCCACCGTGCGCCGCGCCGAACGCACCACGATCAAGGCCTCGCAACAGGTCCATATCAGTCCCGATTGCGTGTCTTATCTCAATCGCTTGTCGGATTATCTGTTCGTCGCGGCGCGGGTGTTGAACCAGAATGATGCCGGCGACGTTCTATGGCGGCCCGGCGCGACACGCTGATCGGTCCCGGGTTGCAAAACGCCACGGGTTCTGAAAGAAGGGGAACATAATGCGAACGGCACGCTCCCCCCGGCCGGCCGACGGCGATCTCGCGGCACGTTATGCGCGTGTCCGGGCGCTGAGCGAGTCGCTCGTCGCGCCGCTCAGCGATACCGATGCTAGCGTCCAGTCGATGCCCGATGCTTCGCCCGCGAAATGGCATCTCGCCCATACCAGCTGGTTCTTCGAGACCTTCGTGCTGCGCGACCATGTGCCGGGCTATGCGCTGTTCGACGACCGCTTCCCGTTCCTGTTCAACAGCTATTATGAGGCCGAGGGCAGCCGCCATGCCCGCGACCGCCGGGGCATGATCACGCGGCCGTCGCTTGGCGAAGTCCTCGCCTATCGCGCCTATGTCGACGCCGCCCTGCTCGCCACGCTGGATGCGCTGCCGGCGGCGGCACGCGAACTCGTTGCGCTTGGCTGTCATCATGAGGAGCAGCATCAGGAATTGCTGCTTACCGACCTGCTCCACCTGATGGCACAGAACCCGGTCGAGCCGGCGGTGTGGCCGGGCGAGCCCAAGATACCCGTGGCGATGCCGGGGCCGATCGGCTGGCTTGAGCATCCCGGGGGCATTGTCGAGATCGGTCATGACGGGGCCGGTTTCGCCTTCGACAATGAAGGGCCGCGCCACCCGACCCTGCTCGCGCCGCATGCGCTGGCGAACCGCACCGTGACCAATGGCGAATGGGCCGCGTTCATCGCCGACGGCGGCTATGCCGAACCGCGCCACTGGCTGGCGGACGGATGGGCGTGGGTGAAAGCAAACCAGATTACCGCGCCGCTTTATTGGGAGGAGGGTGAGGGCGGCTGGACGCGCTTCGGCCTCGACGGCCGGCGCCCGCTCGATCCCGCGGCGCCGGTGACGCATGTCAGTTTCTACGAGGCCGATGCCTATGCCGCCTGGGCCGGTGCGCGCTTGCCGACCGAGGCGGAATGGGAGGCGCATGCGGCGCCGTTCGACCCCGCCGGCGGCAACCAGCTCGACCGCGCCGGCCCGGTCGAGCCGCGCCCGGCGACCGAGGGGCACGGCTTTTTCGGTGACGTGTGGCAATGGACCGGCAGCGCCTATCGACCTTATCCCGGCTTCCGCACCGCGGAAGGGGCGGTCGGCGAATATAATGGCAAATTCATGAGCGGGCAGAGCGTGTTGCGCGGCAGCTCCTGCGCCACGCCGCGCGGCCATGCCCGGGCCAGTTACCGCAACTTTTTTTACCCCCATCAGCGCTGGCAGTTCACCGGCGTCAGGCTCGCGAAAGATCTGTAGATGTTGAAGCGTGAGATCGAGGACGGCGACGTCACTCTGGCCGATCCGGCGTTCCGCGCCGATGTGCTGAATGGTCTGGCGGCACGCCCGCGTGCCATTCCGGCGCGGTGGTTCTACGACCGGCGCGGCTCGGAACTGTTCGAGGCGATCACCGACCTGCCGGAATATTATCCCACCCGCACCGAGACGGGCATTTTGCGCGCGCATGCCGGCGATGTCGCGGCGCTGACCGGCCCGGGCCGCGCGGTGGTCGAATTCGGCTCGGGCTCGTCGACCAAGACGCCGATCCTGCTCGGCGCGGTCGACCCGTCGGTCTATGTGCCGATCGATATCTCGGGCGACTTCCTGCGCCAGTCGTCAGCGGGCATCGCGGCGGCCTTTCCCGGGCTGCCGGTTCTGCCGCTCGAGGGCGATTTCATGAAGCCGCTGGCGCTGCCGGTGCAGGTCGCGGGCGTGCCCAAGCTCGGTTTCTTCCCCGGCTCGACGATCGGCAACATGATCCCGCTTGCCTCGACCGACCTGCTGCGCGCGATGCGTGCGTCGCTCGGCGAGGGCGCGATGCTGCTGATCGGCATGGACCGGGTGAAGGACGAGGGCGAACTGGTCCGCGCCTATGATGATGCGCAGGGCGTGACGGCGGCGTTCAACATGAACCTGCTCGAACGCATCAATCGCGAGCTCGACGGCAATATCCCGATCGACCGCTTCGCTCATGTCGCGCGCTGGAACGACGACCGCAGCCGGATCGAGATGCACCTCGAAGCGCTGGGCGATCTCGCTTTCACCATCGAGGGCCGCCCCTTTACGATCGCCAAGGGCGAGACGATCCACACCGAGAACAGCCACAAATACGGCCCGCGCGATGCGCGCGTGCTGCTGCGGGCGGGTGGCTGGACGCCGATCGCCGAATGGACCGACGCCGACGACCGCTTCGCGCTGCTCCTGGCGGAAGCCCAGCCGCCGCGGTTGGCGCCATAAAGCCGGACCCGTTACGCCGGATCGGCAAATGACAGCGCTGGAGGCGGGCAATGAAAAGGCTGGGCGCGGCAATATCGATGGCGATGGCCGCGGTGCCCGCGGCGGCATCGCCCCGCCATGCCCCCGACCTGGCGCTGGTCGGCAGCTATGGCGCCGCCGAAGGCGAGGCGATGATCCTCGAGCGTGACGGGGCGCTTTATCTGGCGCGCGGCGAGGCTCCGGCGGTTCGGCTGATCGCCTCGGACACGCACCGCTATCGCGCCGACACCAGCAGCGTCATCGTCGTCCGGGACGGCATCGTCGTCGACGGCCGCACTTTTCCCCGCCACGATTTCGGTGCGGAGACAGAGGCGACGATGCGCGCTGCCGTCCGCCGCGATGGGGCGGCGCTACGCGCGGCGGCGCTGGCCGCCAGCCCGCCGGCCGAGCCCGCGACGCGGAGAACCGCCGATCTCGTCGCCCTCAAGGGGCTGGTGCCGCATGTCCGCATCGACACGCGTTATGCCAGCGCCAATAATTTTACCGGTCAGCCGATCTACGAGCGTTCCGGCGCCTATCTCCAGCGCCCGGCGGCGACGGCGCTGGCGCGTGTCGCGGCCCGGCTCGCGCCGCAAGGGTTCGGCCTGGTCATCTATGACGGCTACCGGCCATGGTTCGCGACCAAGCTGTTCTGGGATATCGTGCCGCCGGACAAGCATGTCTTCGTCGCCGATCCGGCCAAGGGGTCGCGCCACAATCGCGGCTGCGCGGTCGATCTTGGGCTGTACGACCTGCGCAGCGGCAAGATCGTTTCGATGCCCAGCCGCTATGACGAGATGTCGGCGCGCGCCTATCCCGATTTCCCCGGCGGCACCGACGCCGAGCGGGCCCACCGCGCGCTGCTGCGCGCCGCGATGGAGCGCGAAGGTTTCACCGTCTACGAGGCCGAATGGTGGCATTTCGACTATCGCGACTGGGCCGACTATCCCATCGGCACGATAAGCTTCACCGCGATCGAGGCGGCGAAACGATAGGTTTGCGGCGGTCGGCCGCGGCGCACCACCACACCGTCACCCCGGCCCTGTGCCGGGGTCCAACGGGCCGCAAGACAATGACGTGGAGATGGTGCGCGACCCAGCCGGGTCAGCGCCCGAGGCACATTGGACCCGGCACAAGGCCGGGGTGACGGGTTGGGATAGTCGCGGCGTATTGGCAGACCCACCTGGCACAGCGATCGAGCGCGCCGGTCACGCCCTTCTCCTAGCCGCGGCACGTCCGGCGCGTTAGGAGCGCGCGATATCAGTCATTCGGAGCGAAGAACATGCAGACGGTCGGCGTTATCGGCGCGGGGCAGATGGGTGCGGGGATCGCGCAGGTCTCGGCGCAGGCGGGTTACAAGGTGCTGCTGTCTGACGTCGACGTCGCGCGTGCCGAGGCGGGCAAGGCGGGGATCGCCAAGGCGCTCGACCGGCTCGTCACCAAGGAAAAGATCACCGCCGAGGCGCGCGACACTGCGCTCGGCCTGATCGAACCGGTTGCCGGGGTAGAAGCGATGGCGCCGTGCTTCCTGGTGATCGAGGCGGCGACCGAGCGCGAGGAGATCAAGCGCGCGATTTTCGGCAATGTCGGCAAGGTGCTCGGCCCTGACGCGATACTCGCCTCCAATACCTCGTCGATCCCGATCACCCGGCTGGCCCAGGCCTCGCCCGATCCCGCGCGCTTCACCGGCGTGCATTTCTTCAACCCGGTGCCGGTGATGGGCCTGATCGAGCTGATCCGCGGCCTCGCCACGTCGGATGCGACGGTCAAGATCGTCGAGGATTATGCCGTCAAGCTCGGCAAGCAGGTGGTGCACGCCAATGATGCCCCGGGCTTCATCGTCAACCGCATCCTGATGCCGATGCTCAACGAGGCGTGCTTCGCGCTGGGCGAAGGCGTGGCGACGATCCGCGACATCGACCTCGCCTGCCAGCTTGGTCTCAACCATCCGATGGGCCCGCTGACGCTGGCGGATTTCATCGGCCTCGACACCTGCCTCGAAATCACGCGCGTGCTGTTCCAGGGCACCGGCGATCCCAAATTCCGCCCCGCGCCGTTGCTGGTCAAATATGTCGAGGCCGGCTGGTACGGCCGCAAGACCGGGCGCGGTTTCTACGATTATTCCGGCGCGGAGCCTGTGCCGACGCGGTGAGCTTCTGTTCCTCCCCATGCTCGCATGGGGAGGGGGACCATTCGCTTTTTCAGCGAATGGTGGAGGGGAAATGCCGCGAGCGGACCGCCTGTGGCGTTCCCCACCACCGCTTCGCGGTCCCCCTCCCCATCTGCGATGAGGAGGAAAGAGAAGGTCAGGCCGCCAGCGCCTCAAGCCATTTCTGGTGCCACGCTTCCATCCGCCTCGGGAACAGCAGGCGGCCGGCGCGGGCGGCGAGGCCGTATTGGGTTTCCTCGGTCAGGATGGTGCAGCCGGTCGGCGTCGGGGTGATCAGCCAGCCGTGATAGGCCTTCACGCCCAGGCCCGTCGCCAGCCAGGCGATGCGGGTCTCGGGCTCGAATTCCAGCACGCGCGATTTGAGCGCGACGCCGAAGGTCTTCCAGGTGAAACGCGCGCCGTCGAACAGCTCGGCGCCGCCGCCCTCGACCTTCACATTCTGCGCATTGGCATAGATTGCCGGCCAGCCGGCGGCGTCGATCAGGCGGGTCCAGGCCAGGCTTGCCGGTACCCCAGCGTCGATCGTGTTGACGACATGGATCGGCGCTTCGTCGGGCGCATAGCCCTTGAGCCAGCGGATCCCCTCGCTCATTTCGCGGGCGCGGCGCGTTGCGGCGGCAGCGCCATCAGCGCGGCGATGATCTTCGCGTCGTCGGCCGGCGCGACGGGGGCGTGATAGGCCTTGCGCATCTTGTCGATCGTCGCCTGCCATTTGTCGGCGGCGAGCTTGGGCTGGGTGAGGATCATCTCGGGCGAATGACAGCCGGTGCAATTGGTCACCAGTACGTCGCCGCCCAAGGCAATCTGATCGGCGGGCAGCGCCAGCGTCTGGCTGTTCAGCGTCACCCCCGCAGCCGCCACGCTGGTCTCGGTTTCGGTCACGCGCGGCGGCAGGTGCGCCAGCCAGTGCCAGCCGAACACGCCGAGCAGGAGCAGCAGAAAGGTGAAGAAGGCGGCGCGGCGCATCAGGCGGTCACCACCGAAACATGCTCGATCACATTGCGCATGAAGCCGCTCGGGTTCCAGGTCGGATCGAAGCGCTGGGTCTCGCCGGCGCTGTTGGTGCAGCGCACCGCCAAGGTGCACGGCCCGGGCGGCAACGCGGCGAGGCGCATCGACCACAGCCGGAAGCTGTAGCGCCCCTCGTCCGCGCCGAGTGTGGCCGCATGCCAGTTGCGGCCGCCATTGACCGACAGCTCGACGGCCTTGACGCCGTGGTCGCCGCCCATCGCGATACCGCGCAGCGCGACCGGCGCCCCCCGGGGCAGGGTCGCGCCATCGGCGATGTTGGTGAAGAAGCCGCGCGGCACCATGCGGTTGATCGGCGTGGTGGGGAAATCCTTGGCGCCCGGCACGACATTGGCGTGCGGCGCGGTCGGGATGCGGTAAGCCTTGTCCATCCAATAGCCGGTGTCGGGCTTGTCGAGCACCTCGAGCCGGTCGAGCGCCTTGACCCAATAGGTCGAATACCAGCCCGGGACGATCAGCCGCAGCGGGAAGCCGTTGAGCATCGGCAGTTGCGCGCCGTTCATCTGGAAGGCGATCATCACCTCACCGTCCATCGCATGGTCGATGGCGAGCGACTTGGCGAAGGCCGGGGCGTCGCCAGGCGGCCGGTCGAGGCCGGAGGCACGCACCTGCACCGCGCCCGACATCACCCCGGCACGGTCGAGCACGTCCTTCAGCCGCACGCCGACCCAGCGGGCATTGCCCATTGCGCCATTGGCCCATTGCGCCCCCGGCACGCGCGGACTGAATTCGCCGCGCGAATTGCCCGAACATTGGTTGACCGCGGCGAGCTCGACGCGCGGCATCGCCAGCAGGTCGCTGAGCGACAGCGACAGGTCGCGCTGGGTCGCGCCGGTGACGGCAAGGCGGAATTTGTGCACATCGACCGACAGCGGGATGTCGGCATAATGCCAACGCACGAAGAAGCGGTCATTGGGGGTGAAGACCTGGCCGTCGAACGCGTCGATCGGCGTTTCGAGCAGCGGCGCGCGGCTGCGCTGCAGGATCATGTTCTTCTTGCCGGGAAAGGCGTTGGTGGTCGGGCGGGCGCCATTGCCGCCGGGAAGATGCAGGTCGACCAAAGATTGCGCCCAGAGCGGAGCACCGGCGAGCCCCGCGCCGGCACCGATCAGCCCAAGGGCTTCGCGGCGGTGGACGTT
>Ga0307510_10005650_pt1 | contig 14910 bp, 24 predicted proteins | sample 12_EM_MG_FD_207224 | JGI IMG/M metagenome (GOLD analysis project Ga0307510, IMG submission 207224) | Populus trichocarpa ectomycorrhiza microbial communities from riparian zone in the Pacific Northwest, United States - 12_EM | ecosystem: Host-associated > Plants > Roots > Unclassified | place...
CGGGCCGTTGGCCACATAAACAAGGAAAGTACAAACTAGCAATCTAGCCGTCTCGAAGGGCAAGCTCAAAAAACAGGAAAGAAAGACCCAACAACTGACACCTCAGCCAATGAGAAAACACGAAACACCGGGGGGGCACTCTGCGCAGGCAAAGGGGTGGCGGGGAGGAGGATGGGGAAGTGGAAGGGGGAAACATTGTCGGGGGGAAGCCCGTGGAGGTTAGGCTAATGAAGGGAGCGAGACTTGTAAGAAGAGGAAGGGAGGTCCAAATTGGGTCCTGGTGACCGATGCCAGCCACACTGTGGAGGAGGAGTGACCGAGCTTACTGTCTACAGGGGCAGGAGGGGATGGCCTGTTCGAAGCTTTCAGGCTCCAAGCCACAAGGGGGGCACGAGGTGTCACCGTCTGGGGTCATCAAGGTTGAGCGAGCGGCAGGGTAACTTTTCCCAGCTCTCATCTGGTGCATTCGTCATGTGAGAACTTTGAGTCAAGTGACGTCAAGTCCGGAATCCAACATACCTTATGACTAATAAGTATTGGTCATGTGAAATCTGGCGTGTTTAGTCACACTTTGTGACACTCATCCGCCTACATACGAAGAGATCGCTCTTTATTGTGAAGTCCCACGATGTAGTCTTTGGCACGACCACCAATTCCGAATGCCTACCAGTCAGCTTGACGAACGAAACCACTATTTGATAGTTGGAGAAGATGAGGCACTTGTTAATTGGTATGGTACAAGCTATGTGAATGAGTTAAGGTATTCAAAACAGCTAAATTAAGGTTAGGTGCTTGGAAATGCAGGATTATTGTTTGCCCGACGCATTTGGCTCCTCAAGGAAATGGCGGTATACTTATATAGCAAGAGGGACCCTGAGAAGCCGAGACCTGTTGGCTGTAACTGGAACCTTTCATTCCTAGACAGTCACCCTGAGCTAGGAATTAAGTACAGCAGACAGATTAAGCATGTGCGAGTTAAGGCACAGCAGGACCATTTTGTATTTGTCAATCTTTTTGAACGACTATGTACTATAATATCTATATTATAAATTTTTATATATAATAGCTAATTTAATAAGTTGGAGGCTGCAATCCTGAAGTACAATATTGCTCCAGATAATCTTTACAATTTATACGAAATTGGCCATCTTATGGGATTTACACAATCCTGTAGGGTAATGGATGGTAAAGATTTACAAAAGCAGAATGGGGCCCTACATGCCTGTGATGGAGGAGGAGAAATGGTGACTGTTATAGAAACTATTTGTACGGATGGATCCCAATTAGTACCGGTGATAATCTTGAAAGGAGATGGTGTTCAAGGGAGCTGGGTGGAAGACACACATCTGTGCATGCCAGATGGGATTCTGGTGCTCTATTTAGAGAATGGATGGACAGACAGAAACAACTGTCTTCGATACATTGAGCACCCCTTCGGCTCTAATAGTTCTAGAGCCTCCAAAGCTGCGAGTGCAACACCTTTTCTGATGCTTGTGTTTAATGGCCACTCCTGCCATGTTACCTTGGAATTTCTCCTCTATTGCCTAAAACACCCTATCATACCCTTTGGCGTACCCGCCCATACAACAAACAAATTACTCCCCTTGAACCTGGCTGTATTTAGTCACCTAAAGTGAATGCGGTCTGACGCAGTTTGGGAAAGGTTTCAATGGGGAAATCATATAAGGAAAAATGAAAGCTTCTGGGAAGTCTTGGAGCAAGCACGAGCAGGTGGCTTGATGGAGAAAAATATATTAGGTGGGTTTGAGGCCACTTGCATTTATCCTTGAAAGAGGGAAAAGCTTTTACAAACACTTCCTGGGTACGATTCCTATCCACCAAATCCCGAAAAGCGTACTGCCTCACCTCCGCCATATGGGCCTCAAAAGCCAAAAACCGAACCCAGATTTCTGGCTAGAAGGCTTTGCTCAAAGGAAAGTTTGCTGCATTACCCCACGCTCCAGGGATGCCCACTGTTCTATTAAGTTCCAGGCCAACTTTGCTTCCTTTTAGTGCTCAGCTCTCAATCTACGTGACAAAACAGAGCGGAACAAACCACAATATCTTATTGAGGAAGGTATCAATTCTCGTAGGAAGGGCAGAAAAAGAATTCAGGTAGATAAATGAAGCATTTCTACTGGTGATGTGAAGAAGGTAATTCAAGCAAACTATGACGGGAAAGAGAAAACTACTAAAAGAAGTTTAGATTATTATACACGCTTGTATACTAGTACATCTACTATAATTACAGAAATAGGTAGTAAGTTGAAGCAGCAACAGGAAAGGGAAGAAAATAGGCGCAGAAGCAGGAGGTACAAATGTGTAGTTGAATTGGAAATTGAACAGAAAGAATTGGAGGAAAAGGTTGAAAAATACAAACTGCTGATGAAGGAGAAGGTGCTAGAGTACCAGGAGTTGGGAATGGAAAAGGAAAATGCTATTAATGGGGTAGAGCATTTGGATATTGAATATGGGGAAGGTGCGAGTGAAAGACAAGGGGAGGAGGAGCACCATAGTGTTGAGGTTGAGGACAATGAGAATACCTGTTAATAATGGATGTTGAGCGATACTCTATATAGTTGTTTCGTGTCACCGTATGTCTCGACGCACTGCCGGGTATCTTGCGAGTAGGCGGTGGTTGAAAAAACACCTATTGAAATGCGTCCTGTTTTGACCGTCTACCACCCAGAATATTAAATGGTTGAAAAAAAGAGATACCACTTTTGCCACGTCTAACAGAATCTGTGATGATTGAGACGCCACTGTCTAGTTTCCCAAACAAAATCACGAAACACAAAGGACCAGTAAACGGGCTCTTAAAGGCTCCACTAAAGTCGGGAAATACGTAGTGTGGCACTATCTGGTAGAGGGCGACGGTGGAAATTCTTAGTATATTTCCTATGTATATTCAACACGTTACTAGTGTTCGTTACGGGGCGGGGCGGGGCAGGTTTTCACTCACAAGGCCCCGCCCTTACACGGGGCCTGGAGGCATATTTTTCGGGTAATCCCCGCCCCACCCCCGCGCGGGGACCACCCGCACTCATTCCCTGGACGGGGCCCCATTTGTTAATACCCATTTTTAACGGGGACCCGTCTGGGGTATGGGTGGGGCGGGGGCCTGAGCGGGGAAAGGGGCAGGGAATACTGAAAAAGACACCCCGCCCTGGGCCGTTGAGCGGGGCAGGGCGGGGAAAAGACACCCCGCCCTGGGCCGTTGAGCGGGGCAGGGCGGGGAAAAGGGCCGGGGGCCCGGGTTTTCTGGGGCCCCGTTCGCCCCGTAATGAACTCTACACATTACGGTGTATTGTTTTACTTAGTTTGTGTTTTAGCTCCGCCTATCCACCCCTTACCTTACTACAGCTAAGATATATATTATGCTGTTTTATTCGTTTATTTCTGGATAATATCTCGGGATTAAACATGTGCTTTCCAATCAGGTGTTCAGGATGTTACGGTTGTTTATGTATCTCTTATGCACCATTCTTGGTCATGAGATTTCTAATAATCGCTTGACACCCTTTTGTTTTCAAGCACATTATTTGACATTTACTTGATTGTATTTCAGGCTCAAACCCGTGCGGACTTATGTTTCTTACATTGTTTTCCCTATATTTCTCTTGGGCATATGGACACGCACCTTTCCCTCAATAAGCTGCTACCGTCCACCTGGCTTACAAGAATTAAGAACTAGAACTCCTACGAATCCCTTCTTCACCTCCACGCTCAGCGTTCATGGCAACCCCCCTTGTACTTGCGACATATTATCTACACAGAACAGATTGTGCCACATTCACATTTTGAAGAGGTTATCAGCCTGGCGCTCTCCCTACTCTATAAGAAATAGGCTCACAGGCTTCCACGAAACGGCGATGAAGTACAATCATATACCCACCTCGACCTTAGCAACGGTTGTTGTTGGAACAAAAAGTTCTCGGCACGCAGCTCGGCGCAACTCCTTTTCCTCACCTTAAAAGGATGCCACCCCCCCGTTGCAACACAGGTTCCTTTACTCCCCTAACAACCACGCTCAGTCTGCGTAGTAGGAAACACTTAGGGGCCGCGTGCTCTTCTTCTTAAGTCCATCCTGCTTCGAGCAGCAAGGAGGCTTGCTTCAAGTAGGCTTGTGGATTAGGAATGGCTATTTTGTGTTGACAAAATACTCAAAGACTGAGAGAAGTGCTCAGACAGGTCTCCATCACTTTTTTCGCGGATTTTTCACACCTAAATATCACCAAAAAGACTGATGCAGCAGCTACCAGACAACTTGGCGACTCTGAGTCAGAAACCCAAGATACTGTTATAGTAGCCTCTCGTCCCGCTACGTGTTCTACCACCGCTGCTGGGGAATCCTCCCGTCATCCTGCTCTTTCTGGTTCCCAAAGACGAGCCAAATCGGGCTCAACCTCACCTCCACCTCCGGCCGGTAAATTATCTACTCCCGCCCCCGACAAACACATTCAAAGTTCCAAGAATTCTTTCGCTCGCAAATCCAAACTAAGCTCCATCCCAAAGCTTACTGGAAGCGAAAACTACGGTGATTCAAGAGACATTTCAAAATATGTTCTTGTGCCTTTTAATAGTTGGAATATTGTGTTAGGTGAACAAACGATTGACGTTCATGCACAAGACGACAATGATAATGTTATCGATGGCTACCAGTATGCCGTGACATACTTGATCCAAACCGTAGAGTCTCAATGGCGCATCCTCCTCGCCACCCATAAAACCCCTCGTAAAATATTGACCGCTCTCGCGAACAAATTGCTTCAGAAAACACTTCATCTTTCTTCGTCCAACTCAATTCGGTTTTCGATACCAAGTACAATACATTGGATCTTCTTTTCGATCATATCAATAAGTAGGATACCCTATGGAATCGATTACACCTCCAATGCTCCAAAGTCTCCTCTACCCATCGACCTACTCACTGTTTGTCTTTCAAACTGTGTTCGTATCACCCGAGTCTAAAGCTGCCATCCTCCTCCGCTCTCTTTCTGAATCAATGAATAATAGCATTGATAACCTCCAAACCACGGAGGACCTTACGTACGATCACGTCTACAATAAACTGATGGACTTGAAATTTCCTCCTGCTGTTAACTCCGCGGATAACAAAGCGTATAAAACCGCTGACCTTAAAGGAAAAGGAAAGGAATCATGATGAGTACCCTCCCGTAAGGGTCCAACGGCCTCAGCCAAGCAATGCTAGTAATACAAAAAGCACGACCCAACTGCCTCGACGGCCATACCAGGAATGAGTGGGTAAAACTCAAGGCCACCAATCTGAATAATAAAGAAAAGAGGACTGTTAAAATGTCAAACATCGGAAAGGTAGAGACACCTGAACCGGTCAGTACTTTATCCTCTGTCCGAACCACTACCAAAATGCCCTCCTATCCCCCATGGGTTATAGACGCAGGCGCAAGCTCACACATGACAAACAACTTAGCCCTTTTTATAAACTTCGAGACCGTGAAAGGAACAGTTAGGTTAGACGATGACTCCGTAAAAGAGACATGCGGCTGTGGAACAGTTGTGATCTTGGCCAAAACATCCATTGGTCATGTTTCTTCTGTATACATTGAAGGGGTTCTTTCAGTTCCTAGTTTGGGTTCTTGCAGTTTGTTCCCCTGGCGCGCGATTGTTGCTTTGGGGGAGGAATTTTCTTTGGCTAGTTCCAGAAATGGTATGAATATTTTTAGTGAAAATAAAACAGAGCTTCTCGGGGGAAAGCTTGACTGACAAGATTATCTTGTGGAAGAAGAGAAAGAGTCAGCAAGCAAGATGACTTACCAACAGTGGCACGAAGCCTTTGGACATCCCTCACCTGAGTATCTCAAAAGCAGCAACTACTCCGACGCTACCAACCTCCCCAAAGTTCCCAAAGACTGGCAATGCGAAACATGCATCACTTCCAAAAGCACAAAGCGAAAGCCTACATCAATTACTACTGACATATGGTCAGATACACCATTCGAATTAATTCACTCTTACCTTAGCGGAAAATTCTGCAAAGCCTCCTTCGGCAAATCGAACTAGTATGTTACCTTCATAGATGACTGCACCAGATACACTTGGATATATCCCCTCCACGCTAAATCTGACATGGTCACAGTGTTCACCAGTTTCATCTATGCTCGCTCGACTCAAGATAAAGCCATAATTAAAAGATTCAGCACCGATAAGGGAGGAGAATAGCTCAATGCTGCAATGTCAACATTATTAGACAAGCAAGGCAGAGGACACGACCTCGCTCCTGCTTATTCACATGAATGAAATAGTGTTGCCGAACGATACAAGTGAACAATTATCACTGCTGCTCGCTCTTTGTTGCCTAGCTTACCCTTAGCTTTATGGGCTGAAGGTATCTCAACTGCCGTCTACCTTCGAAACAGACTCCCTAACCGATCCATAGGAAAATCGAGGCCCTATGAATCTCTCTACCACAAGAAACCATCGCTCGATCATCTCCGCCCAGATGGGACCAAATGCTTCATTCATCTACTAGAGGAGAAATATCAACCTGGAACGAAACTAAGGCCCGGAGCGAGCGAAGGATACCTCATCGGTTATACCTCTTGTGATAAAATAGATAGGATATACATCCCTTGGCAGCATAAAGTCACAGAAACTGGCCCAATTCATTGGACAACCAAGACGATAACACCGCTTGGGACTGCTACCATGGAACTATTACTTGCCAAGGAAACTGATGCTACTGTCTACCCCCTATCCGGTCCATTACGTACCATCAAGGTTGAAAAGGAAACAGCCCAGGACCAGAACAGACAAATTAACCCACCAATATCTAAGGAACTTTGTTTACTGCAAAACATATTTTCATAAACACCCGAGAATCCAGCTACCCCACTCCTGGCTTGGCCTGAAGAACAACGACAGGATATGCCACCAGCCCCTGCTGACCGTAATGTGAAAATAACTGGACCATCGCGGCGTTGTGGAAGAATCTTAACACCATCGTTGATCTGCTACAAACAACAACTTCGACACCGAGTACAACCTGCTACTAGTGAGATACCGGACGAGGACCCCACTACCTATCGCCAAGCTGTCACTAGCTCGCTTAAGGGAGAATGGACCTCGCCCATGAACCATGAGATTATCGCACTAAAGAAGAATAAACCTTTGACGTGGTCAATAAACCAAGAGAACAGAACATTGTCGGAAGTAAGTTGGTATTGAAAACCAAAAGAATGCCGACAGTATTGTCGGGGGACAAAAATAACGGCAGTTCAACGATCGATGGCAACGCACCTCTCCTCATCACCCTGCACTTCCTACACCACCAAAATGAATACCTATAAATCAACCAAAACTAAACCATCCTATCTAAGTATTGTTTTCAATAAACGATGCCTCCTATTCTTCGCAGTCAGGCCAAAACACCTATTCCCTCCAAGCATCTCTCTAAGTTTACCAGGGTGAGAATCTTTGGGTTACATGAGCCTCAAATGGGATCTGAGCAAATTTCCCACTACCTTAACATTCCTTCCACCACTGTCAGAAGGACAATTGCAAAGGGATATCGAGAGGGCAAGGAGAATGAGGGTAGAGGAAGACATCCTAAGACTACGGAGTTGGAGGATGAAGCCATGGTTGAGGAAGCTCTCAAAAATCGCCACACTACCTATTTTGAGATCGCTAAAAACGTTGCACCCAATGTTTCAACCAAGACAGTGAAGACAAGAATTGCACAAACGCATCTTCAAAAATGGGTGGCACAAGAGAGAGTTCATTTGGATAAAGACCTGGCTCAGAAGAGGTTGCAATGGGCATTAGCCCATAGGCATTGGACAAGGGAGATGTGGAGAAGTAAGGCAATGTGGGGGGATGAGGTATCTGTGAAGCGGGGTGGAGGAAAGAGGAGAAAATAGGTATTTGTATACCCAAATGAGAAGTGGAACAAGGATTGTGTTGAACCTACTGCTAGGAGAGGGGAGAGGGGGATTAGCCAGATGATGACTGGTTTTTTTTATGGTCAAACTCGTGGTCTTTTTTTACCTGTTTTTCCTGATCCTTCTTCTGCTAGGGGTGGAGTTACAGGAAAGTCAATTATTAATGTCTATGATCATTATGACTTTCTAGGGATATGGGAGGACATTAAGGAAAAGGTTGGAGAAGAAGAGGTATTTTAAATCATGGACTTTGACTAAGTCTACATGTGGCTTTACAAAGCAATGCTTGGGGCAGAGAAAAAACATGGGGCTGTTTGGGAAAAAGGTATTAACGGTCTTTTGGGGGGGCAAAATGAGTAGTCACATTGCTGGGTTTTTAAACGGAGTATAGTGTGGCATATAGTCTATTGTCTAATCTAAAAGGCTTGCTCGGTCCAGCGGCAGTTTCCGTGAAAGCTCTGAATCCTAATCAATGCACCAGTGGGTCCGTCATCGCCTTCGTTCTCATCATCTGCACCTTAATCGTTGAGGCCGTTATGGTCGACAACGAGGGGGGGTTTGCCGGGTGTGTTATCGGTTGTATCGCGGGTGGGGTGGTAGAATCCGACCCACCAAATGGGGGTCTGACGTTCCCTCGGCCTGATGGGATCGATGGGTTGAACCTTTTTCTGATCGTGGGCTGGTTAATTGCGACGTCGGACAGAATAGCGAAAGACTCGTTCCTAGATTGTGTGGCCCGCCTTGGCGCGGATCTTGCAGAGTCCACTGTCGAAGATGACATGACGTTTGTAACGGCAATTGATCGGCCGGAAACCGAACCATGATTCTCCGTGCTACGGATAGTTGGAACTGAGTGGGCCATCGTCCAAAAACTAGAGTGCACGCGTAGTCTCTGACGGCACCTGGTTGATCTCGACAAGGTTCGGGACCGGGGGGGGCTGTGGGTTGACGCGTGGTCGGGGCCGCGAGTTCATGTTCAAGATGGTCTCGACCTCCGAGGCCTCTTCGTGAAAACACATCACTCTCATGTAGAATTAGCGTCTCCATGTGAATCGGATGTTGATGGAGAGGGATGATATCCTTATGACGGGGTGGTAACGTAGATGCTTCCGCTCCTCGTACTCCGAGATAGAGGTGGGTGGGGGTGCGCTAGGCGCTCGTGTATTGCCGGATCGTATGACTTGCCAGGTGAGGAGGATGTAATCGGTTGATGAAGGGTCAAGACTGACGACGTATGACGTTTCGTTCTGCGGTCGGGGAAGGCCGTCCACCGTGAGTGTCGATGACCATGGTGCGTCCTTATGATGTAAGGTGGCCTTCCGGACACGGCGATTAAATGATCGGCCAGGCATTTCGTACCAACGGCGATGATAGCTACAACCGTAACGGCCACGGGGAGGGAATGACAATCTCCTGAAGAAATAGCTGCGGGAGCTGCGGAAGGGCATCGCCTCTTCTGCGATGGCGAGTTCGGGGGCTGTACATATGGCGAGGTTGTGCGTGATTATCGTGGATGGGGCCGGGGGGGGCAATAGTGTGTATGATGGCGATGGTGATGATGACATGTTGTGGTATGGGAGCGGTGAAATAAATGAATGGTTGTGGTGCGGGTAATTAATGAATCGTGTGGGTGGTGTGAGTCATGCGTTGCTATGACGTCTCCCACTTTGGTCGAGTGGGAGTGTCCACTCTTTGGCGTTCCCTGTCCGATGACCTTGTTGTCAGTGCGTAGTAATTGGGTAAAGTGTTGGGTCCCACCCCTCCCACTGCTTCAATAATATTAAAAGAAACAGTGGTTGCGCGGTTTAAGATGGCTCGGTACTTGTAGCATGTATTCTCTTGGCATATCGCTTAAATACCCACGGTCACACTGTTCAGATTCTTACAAAACATGCTACCCTCACAATGGCTTCAAACGTTTCTACTACTCTTTGCCCTTCTCCCGCTACGATCCCCACCGACGTTGCAAATAGCCCTGATCTACCTCCTTTTAACCCGTACCATGCGCCCCAGACGTACGACATATGTCCTCCTCACGTTCTGCTCTCACACCGGCCCATGAATCCCGTCGACGCATATCACGAGAAGGAGAACGCACTACCTCTATTGCTCGAAGCGTGGGCGAGACTGGAACGTGAACTGGCGGCCTACTGGCTGACGATGGGGACCTACCGTTTTCTCGACGTCAATCTTCCTTCCGAGTCTGTTGTAAGCACCTGCTCATCACATACCCCCAGGCTGACGGGTGCAACCCTGATGCAATTGTGCGAGTACTTCGCGGACATCCACTCGAGTTCAGACTTGGATGAGAACGACATGCTGATGGCGGGGTGCATTACCACGCTTTCTGCCGTCGAGTGGGTGGAGGACGGATGGGGTCGACAAGTGCCCGGTTCCTTGACGTATGAGGCGGCGATCGCGTATATCACCCGAATATCCAGATCGTATACTGTACTCTGGAAAGAGCTTGGTACTGCGTGGGGAAGGAGGGGGATATCGTTGTGGAGGATTTCGGAAGGGAGAGTCGTGAAATGGGCGCCGGCGGGAGGAAATCGCAAGCTGCGTGGCTTGCATGCTTCGATGTACCGACTAAAGATGAAGTAGGTTCCCCCCTACCTGCCCTCTAAATGCTCCCAGAGAGACCCTGAGTGACAATTCTATGGGACAATTACCTTACTTAATAAGGCTTGTTCGGAATCATTGCTGACATTATGGGTAGTTTCTGGAGAACGTTCGAGCTTTGGATGCCAGGTTTTATCTCTTGTGCTTCAATAACCTTCGAAGTGTAGCGGACCATCATTATCGGCCCGCCGCAAAGGAATATAAATCTGCTTTCCATCATTGGAATGTTCCGGGGGCTTTGTCAGTGTGGGCGGAGTGTATTGGTGAGAGTGTAGATACACCGCTTAGTCTTGTAATTTGGGGTCCTTCGCGGACAGGTAAACCGAATGGGCGCAGTCTCTGGGTAATCATGTGTTCTTTTCGGGTCTTTATGATCTTTCCGTTTGGAAAGAGAATTGCGATTATGTAGTCTTCGACGATGTTTCATTTACGAGTATGGATTTCTTCAAGTGTTGGTTCGGGGCGCAAAAGGAGTTTAGTGTTACGGACAAGTATATGCGTAAGAGTAGGATTATTCATGGTACGCCTTGTCTTGGGTGTTTTAACCACGACATACGCGCGATGTCGTGGGCGGACATAGAGTCCATGGAGATTAACTGTCTGTTTGTTAATATAGTTAACAAGTTATTGTGAAATACACTCGGTACGGGAAAGTAATTGGGAGGGGGCTGCGCCCCCATTCTCCCAAACTGATCCTCGACGGGTAATAAACCACTGCGGACCCCGCCACCAACCTAAAGAGGACAAAATGGGTATTTGCATACCCAAATGAGAAGTGGAATAAGGATTGTATTGAACCTACTGCTAGCTGAGGGGAGAGAGGGATTACCCAGATGATGACTGGTTTTTTTTATGGTCAAACTCGTGGTCTTTTTTTACCTGTTTTTCCTGATCCTTCTTCTGCTAGGGGTGCAGTTACTAGAAAGTCAATTATTGATGTCTATGATTATTATAACTTTCTAGGGATATGGGAGGACATCAGGGAAAAGGTTGGAGAAGAAGAGGTATTTTTTATCATTGTCAATGCTAAGGCTCAATTGCCTTTTAGGAGATGGCTCAGAAGGCAGCTAATTACTCTTATGGAAATTCCTGCCTATTCACCAGATCTCAATCCAATTGAAAATGTTTGGTCTCTGGTGCAAGATAAGCTTTATAAGCACTATCCTGAGCTATATCTTATGAGGGGTGATGTCAATGTGGTCAAGAAGGAAATAGACGAGGCAATCACAAATTGTTGGGAACTTCTAGACGCAAGGTTTTTACTACTTTGGCAGGGTCAATGGTGGATAGAATAGAGGCAATTATTAAGGCTGATGGATGGTAGACCAAATATTAATTTCTACTATGTATTTACATTTTTCGAATTTTTTTTTGGTTTTCATGATAGTGAGGTTGGTGGGGGAGGCCGTTGTCATTGTCCAAGATTTTCGCCCCTTGATACCGGCATTATTTTTGTCCCCCGACAATACATTCGAAAGGTTTCAAGCAAGAGCCATGGCGCAAGGATTATCTCAAGCTCCTGCCTTCGCCTTTGAAGACACCTTTGCCTCAGTCATTCGGTACGAATCACTCAGACTACTGATTGCAATATGCGCCAGAAACAAATGGCCACCACGATAGTTCGACGTCAAATCTGCCTTCCTTTATGGTAAATTGAAAGAAGAAGTTTACATGGGACTGCCACCCGGGATCTGTGACAGAGACAATGTGTGGAAACATAACCGATGCATATATGGACTTAAGCAATGTGCAAACGCATGGTATGCTCTCTTCGCTAAATTCTTGACCTCCAAAGACTTTACCCCATCACACCAAGAGCCCTGCATGTTTATCCACAATAAGTTCGAATACTACATATCGGTTTACCTGGACGACATTGCAATATATTCGGCTGATTCGCCCCACCTGACAACTCTCATAAAAGACCTGAAAATTGCATTTGAGATTACGGACCTCGGGGAAGCCTCATTTCTACTCGGCCTCCATATTCAGTATCGATCAGGCGGTATTGCTCTTACTCAGGAAGGATACATTAGTACTATCCTCTCTTGATTTGGAATGGAAAACTCGAACACCGTATCAATCCCTATACGACAAGGTATTACACTTACGAAAGGGATTATGGAACAACCAAAAGACCAGGTTACCACATACCAATCAATAATAGGTTCTCTCATGTATCTCGTTACCAGCACAAGACCCGATCTAGCCTATACGATTTCATTTCTCGTACAATTTTCTTCTTGCCCTATACACGAAAATATCAAGGCTGCTGAACACGTCTTTAGATATGTTAACGGAACGCGAAACCTTGGCCTATTTTACGGCTACACAACAACGAAGGCTATCGATATTTATGTTGACGCTGACTTTGCTGGCTGTCACGATACCAGAAGATCTACCTCTGGTTACCTTGTTCTATTCAATAACTGTTGTGTCTCCTGGCTCTTAAAGAAACAAGCCTCTGTCGCCAAATCAACTACGGAAGCAGAATTCGTTGCTATGTCCTACGGTACCTGCCATATCCGATGGCTTCTGAAAGGCCTGGCCTATCTTCGCCTTCGTGTTCCGATCGCTATATACACTAATAATACCGGTGCAAATTTCTTAGCTGTCAACCCTCAGATCACCATTCGAAAAAGCATATCGCCGTCGACTGCTTCATCACGCGCAAAGCTCTGGAAGACAACTTGTTCGTTCTTCTTAAGGTTGAATTGGTTAACAATCTTGTTGATATATCCACCAAAATCTTGGGAAAACCCGCACATTAGCGAATGGTTACTTTATTGAGGTGTAGATAATGTGGGGAAGTGTTGAAATTCTTTGTATATTTCCTATGTATATTCAACACACTACCGTGTATTCTTTTACTTAGTTTGTGTTTCCGCTCCCCCTGTCCACCGCTTACATTACTATAGCTAAGATATATATTATGGTGTTTTATTTTTTATTTCTGGATAATATCTCGGGATTTAACATGTGCTTTCCAATCAGGTGTTCAGGATGTTACTGTTGTTTATGCATCTCTTATACACCATTCTTGGTCATGAGATTTCTAATAATCGCTTCACACCCTTTTGTTTTCACGCACATTATTTGGGATTTACTTGATTGGATTTCAGGGTCAAACATGTTCGCACTTATGTTTCTTACATTGTTTTCCCTATATTTCTTACATTGTTTTCCCTATATTTCTCTTGCGCATATGGACGCGCCCCTTTCTATAAATAAGGTGCTACCGCCCACCTGGCTTAGAAGAATTAAGAACCTGAACTCCTACAAATCCCTTCTTCACCTCCTCGCTAAGTGTGCCTCGCAACCCCCCTCGTCCCTGTGAAGTATTCTCTGCACAGAATAGATTGTGCCACATTCACATTTTGAACAGTGGCAAGAGTATTCACATTCAATCTCCAGGCTGATCTTTGGTCTTAAATGACATTTTGCTCCTATATCAAACCAGACGGATCTTTTCGTCGTACGAGAAGCATATTTTTTTACGGGAATTTACTTCGGGCCCGTTTACCTAACTGTCTAGTTCTCACATTTTGGTGGGGAAACTAGACGGTGGCGTCTCAACCAGGAACATATTCCGATAGATGTGGCAAAACTGATTACACTATTTTCAACTGTCTAATATTCTTGCTGCTAGATGGTCAAAATGTGATGCTGCTCAACAGGTCGCTTTGCAACCACCCTCTATTAACACCACTGGTACATCATGCACGCAATCGCAAGAATAGCTATCGATCAGCTCTAATGTTTTTCTGCAAATAGCAATTTGTTCTCTCATAACCCAGAGTGAGTTCAGAGACAACATTCCTATCCTCTGTCTTTGAGGAGAGATTGTTGGTCAGTCTACTATCTCGGTTGCCGAGCACTGTTGTGAGCCAAAAGCTACATGGTTGCACACCTCCCGTCAATTAATCAAATTTTTCACACTAGACTGTATAATTAGGTAAACATGCACCCATCCATTCACCCTACACACCTCCCACCGTTTAACCTCCCTTCACGGTCGGCACCGTTTCCGGTTGCTAGACGGCCGTCTATTGGTAAACGGGCCCTTAGTCTCAGATACTAGAGGGTTCTCAAGTGTTGCCAGAGTTGCGGATCATGTTGAGTGTTTGTGGTGACAACAATCGAGGGTACGTAACATATTCAGGCATCATCTCCACATCGCCTTTCATTCATGAATCCTGCTTGTTTTGGAAGGATGGGAAAGTAAAATGGGCGAAATTGTCAGAGCTCAGCTGCCGGGCTAATTGATTGTTTTTTCGCTTCCTTTCTCATTCCTCTTTCCTTAACCTTCCTCTACTCCTTTCTACTTTGGTTTGCGTACAATCTCACCACTTTACACCCCAATCTCGCC
>Ga0307510_10005651_pt1 | contig 14909 bp, 14 predicted proteins | sample 12_EM_MG_FD_207224 | JGI IMG/M metagenome (GOLD analysis project Ga0307510, IMG submission 207224) | Populus trichocarpa ectomycorrhiza microbial communities from riparian zone in the Pacific Northwest, United States - 12_EM | ecosystem: Host-associated > Plants > Roots > Unclassified | place...
GGCTCCTCCTCCGGCTCCTCCTCCGGCTCCTCCTCCGGCTCCTCCTCCGGCTCCTCCTCCGGCTCCTCCTCCGGCTCCTCCCTCCAATCCGCCACCTCCCACTATCTCCTGTCCCGCATTGCCAAACGGTCTTAGTTCAAGATCAAAATCCATCCTAGTCAAGAACGGAGTTAGTATTGCCGCTTTCAGTCTATAGATTTATCTATATTGTACAGCCTCCGGTAGAAAAAGGTGGTTTTGATTGGAGGTTCTGTGTGCTTGAGCCAATTAAGCAACCGTGTTTCTGACTTTTAATTTCCACATTTCCCTATTTTTTCGACCGGAGGCTGTATTGTTCCATAGCAAATAAAAAACTCAAGATTTCACTCACCTGATAAGCGTTCTTTCTTTAGAAAATTTTTGTTGCGCGTGAGTATGTGGGTTGTCGGTTGTACCTGTGTAACTAAGGAAAACATGAATGGCAACTTTTATACAAAAACTGTGCGCTACCAATCAGAGCTTTTAGTGCGTCCCAAATAGGCTACATGACTGCTAATACTACCCTACCAGAGCGTTCCAGGGCTCAAAGGTTCACCTAAGTATTGAAAATTTGGCTAGTATCATACAGGTGTCCCCTCTATGATTATAATACCCTATTTTCTTTTATTCCATTCATCTTTTCTATGATATTATTACATACTTCCCCATAATCCCCCCATTATCAAGCTATACTTCTCAATCACCTCTTCCATGTCTTGTTGTTGCCCCTAGAGTTCCTTCTTATACATTACGAATATCTCTCTCGTTTTTCCCGCCATTGGCCTTTTTACCTGCTCTGCGTTTGCTTTACGAAATAGTACTATGTTTGGCGGTAACTTTATGCATCTCAATCGTGAGTTTCCCATTGGAGCCTTTTTTTGGTTCCTACCACCGCCACTTCTATCTTAACCCGCTGTCTATTATCTCTGGGATGCCTACTCTTTACTTAATTTATAGTGAGTTTTGTTGATTACTGATTTTAAAGAACCCTTATTGATTCCAACCTACTCCTTTTTTCTTGGCTAATGTTCATCTGGTAGGGTGCAGCAGGGACCATCGCCGAGGTCTCCACCCCTCATTCTGTATCGTCCCTCCTCCCTCCTCCCTCCAATTCTCAATCACGGGCTACTCGAGCACTCCATCCTCATCCAAACCACCCTTCACTATGAGGCAACCGAGCTTCCCTAGCTGTTTGCATCTTAATTGTCATCCCCCGCCGATGAATTAGCCCTCCATGAGGAGTCATCATCGACCCCTGAGCTTCTTTCCTGGCTTTTGGTATTTGTGACACAGCAGGTTACAGAAGGGGAACGTGACTCACAGGAAACCAATGGGGACGTCTTACGACCTGTTCTGACTGAAGCTGAAGGCATGTTTCTAAGATGCAATGAAGTTCATCCCGTAACCGCTCAAGCACCTGGCACTCCAGGGAAGATCTGGTTGTGGTCAAATCTACTATTGCGCGCGACAAGCGGCTAACCGATCCACCAAGCACACAAATTCGGCTCTGTTTCATTCTGCGGTGGAAAAACCACTGGTGTGTATGGAGTCTTAGGTGGGCAGTGAAGAATACTTTAATGAGCTTCGAGACATCTTCCGTCTTTATAGTGGATTGGTGGAGAATTATTTGGTGTATTCTGCCCGAGTACTTTTGCTTTAGTCTCAAGATCCCCACGCAAGAAAAGTACATTCCAAGGAACCAGATGTCATGAGACAGCTACTAGATGAGGAATGTACCCTTGATCTTACCTATCTGGTTTCTAGTCGTGCTTCCTTCCCCTTAGTTGGGCTCATTGGGTTGGCGGGTTGCTACGTAACCTGCATAATCCTGGACAAAGAGCCTAGGGAACTCTTAGCAGAGCTGGCAGGTAGAATACAGTACAGCACAGCTGGCCACTCTCAAAGTATCGTCACCGCGGCCGCGATTGTATCTCCATGACTTGGGATTTATTCCACCATTCTCGCCCGACACTCTCTGAGTCACAATATGTTTTTGGATCAGTTACTGTCCCTAGGAAACCTACCGCCAAGGAATTCTTTTCTTAATTTTAGCTAGGGTTCCTAGCCGTCCGGTGGGGCCCGGCGGGGCCCAGCGGGTGGACTTTCAAGAGCCCCGGACAGGACGGGACAGCAATCTGCAGTCCGTCCTGGGCGGCCGGGGGGGAAGAAGGCCGTCCTGGGGCAGGACGGCGGGCCCTACAGGGCGAGACATGTTAGTTCAGAGAAGGGGGGGTGGACGGCGTGGGACTGCAGGGGACGGTCGGTTATAGTGAGGACGGCCGGGGGCCGCGGGAGACTGTAGGGGACGGCAGGGGACGGCAAGAGTGATGTCTCATGATGATAAAATGATTTGTTCGGAGGTGTGGGTCTGAACTTAGGCCAACAACGGAGTGAAATAACTGGTTTGAGCATACTGTGTGTGAATCGTGATAAATAGGACCTGGTAAGCCATGTTCAGACCAAGCCAAACTCCATGGAAACGAGTATTTTCTCTACAATATTAACGTCCCTTCTACCTTAGTTCTAAAATCCCAATTTGAAAGGGCATAGTCGAAAGCCTATTTTCAATAGGAAATAAAGTTTCAAGCCGAGTGATTACAACATGTTTTAACCCTAACCTTAATACGCAGAAATGGCCTTCTGGATATTAAGGTTAGGGTTGAACTCGGAAGTCACGGGTATCAACCCTATCCTATGATCTGCCGGGGCAGGGGGAGGACGGCGGGGGATGGTGGGGGACTGCCGGGCACGGCACGAGTGATGTCTCATGATGTCTGATTTTATCATGGCTAGTGTCTGAGGTCCAAGGGGCTATAGTCCCCTACAGTCCGTCCGGTCCTCACCTTCCCGGGAATAGTCCGTCCTGTCGCCCTAAAAAAGACGGACTATGAGCCGTAGTCTGTCCCGTCCTCCCCTGAAGAGAGACAGACTGGCAGGGTTCCGAATAGTCCGACCGGTCAAGGGCAGGACCAGGCTGGCCGGTCATGGTTATGGTGATGACTGGACCCGACTAACTTGGGTGGTCCGATTCGGTTTGGACTGGTCCCAGACCAGTTTTCATAAAAGATCGCCTGAGAGTCTGAATGGCACCCAGCCCAACACTTGTTGAAAATAGAAGTATAGCTATAGTTGGATCTTAAAGTCACTTGTCACGTTATAAATCAATGGCCCGTCAATAGAAGTTGATAGAACATCCTGGAGAGGACAATATCAGGTGGAAATACGATCACCTGATGGATAAGTTGCATCCAATACCTGTATGGTGGCATGTGGTCATGTAATATCAGTTAGTGAACCAAACATAGTTCGATACTTGAGAATCAGTTTTCACTGCCTACCCTAATCTGAGCGAGGCACTATCTCCACTGTATAATTTATCGAAACAATAGGTTTAATTAAGAAAAGCTTTATTTGAAGGTAATCTATTGTCCTAGAAATATCATATCCTATTACTTGGCAGGCCTGGTCAGAGGAGTACTGGTGAAGTCGGTTGCTATTATCCTGACTGTCCAGTCGGTCTATATTTGACCATAGGGCTAGACTTGACTTTTGACGTGACTAGCTAGTTCAGTCCAGTCTTGAGCCGACTATTCAGAACTCTGCGGACTGGAGAGTTGAATAGGACCGGCGATCACTGTGCACACATGTAAACTTTGTCTTCGCAGCTTGTCTATCTTTCTTAGAGTTACTTACTTGTGCTTTTGTCAGTCATTATCAATCACGGAGGAGGGGCGAGTAAACCGGGTTTGTATACTAGTTATAGAGTTAACTGAGAGCGCCGGAAATGCGCGAGCAGCACGGCGAGGAATGGGTTGGAAGGCTGTACATATTGGGGACCGGGATGTCTCCGCAAGGAGTCTGAGTATAGTAAGATTCTCTCTGTTTAAACTCTGCGTTTTGTGGTATGTAAATCAATAGGCAGACAAGAAATGAATCGGAAGAATAGACAGCCCTCTCCGCTATCGCTTCTTGGTATTCTGCCATCTGCCTCACCCATCTTTCTCCTATTAGGATCATAAAACAATAGGTTATGAGCCCCGACAGCGGATTCTGTGAGTCCCATAATTCAGCATACCTCCTACTCCAATGAATCCTCCTCGGCAAGATCTGAGAATACCTTTGCCAGGAATCCTGCTACAAAGAAACATCCAATGTGAGTTTTCACAGCAACAGAACAGGATGGCCTAACAGCATATTCTACAACCTCACTTACCAAGTCAATCGAAAAATGATTGGAGCGATGGGTTCGGGTCAGAGTAACTACCAAGCCTTAAGGTTTAGAGTGATTTGCATGCTCAAAGAGAAAGGGTTACTGACTGTGATTGTGGAGGACTCGGACCTGAATAAGAGTACTAGTAAGGCAATATCATGGGATAGTACAGCTTTCACAATCCTTACTGTGAATGTTGGGAACTCACAAATAACAGATATTCAAGAGTGGAGTACAGGAAAAGGAGGTATGGGACGCATTATGGACTGTGCATGAAGGTATTGAGCCGAGTGGTCGTATGGTCATGATGCAATGACTGTGGGTGCTGAAGATAGTAGAAGGGGACGACATAGCGGATCACCTGAACCTGTTCTGAGAATTAGTAAACCAGGATGATAGTCTGTGAGGTGACAGAAAAGTGATTGAAGAAAATGAACAGGTTACCTTACTGAGTCTCAGTCTTCCAGGATACCACAGGCCTATCATTATGGCTCTGCAGTGATGGACCGATTACTAGGGTTCGTTAGGGGGCAGGGCAGGGGGGGTTGTCACTTGCCAGGCCCGGCCCTTACACAGGGCAGGGAGGGTATTCTTCGTGTAATGGTGGGCCCAGGTTTGGTACCACTTATTTTTAATGGGGACCCTTCAGGGCTACGCGAGGGTGGGGCCCAGAGTGGGGACAGGGGCGGGGTATGCCGAAAAGGCCACCCTGCAGGAGGCCAATCAGTGGGGTGGGCCAGGGAAAAAGGCCGGGGGCACTCGTGTGGCGGGGCCCTATCTGTCCCCTAATGAACTCTACAGATTGGCTCATATTTGATAACTTCACTGGTAGACTATTATGAGAGTCCACACAATAACAGGTTGCACAGGTTAGGTGAACATATCCGGAACAAGACAATTCTCCAGCTACAGTATTTGCAGCTAAGTATCCACTATGACGTAGAACGATGGCAGAATGATACTGTATCCGAAGAGGGGGAATGTGAATGGCTGGTACATTTGGTGTTGGGAGATCTGACAGTGTGGGTAACCCAGGACTTCCCAAACCGGCCGGAATACTGCAAGTGAAGGGACTCTACAGTTATTGACAGAAAGATGGCCACTTGAAATAAGATTGCCACAAAAGAAAGGCGGACGAGGTGAAAGAAGCGACCGAACCTCGCACCATTGGCAGGGACCACGGAGGTGTAGAGTTTATGGTAGTGTATCGTACCTTGGAGGTACTGGACCACAGACACTAGGTAGAAGACTTCCATGTAAGTCAGCATCTGTGCCGCAGTCGGAATGCTTTTGAAAAGCAACTTACGAGAAAATCATCCTAAAAGGGATAGAGATAGCTGACCGATCAAAAATTGAAGCTGTTGGGACAAGTGAGGTTGCTATTGGACAACGGCGATTGTCAAATGTACTGTTCGTTCTACGACTAGGGGGTAATCGGTTATCTGTATCTCATGTAATTGATAGTGGCAACTAGGTAGCATTATTATCAGAGACATGCACGATGTTGAAGCATGTATATGCTTGGAGGGGGAGCACGAGGGCAATCTGTACTACTTACAGACTCAGCCCTAGAGTGAGACTGTAACATGTGTACATGTTCCGGTAACGGTACACAGGAGCGGGCAGTGCACGATCTCCTATGTTTAGTTGATTTATATTTGGTTTATTTGATTGGATTTCAGCTCCGCCACTGCCTCTGAGTCAGATAGGCTATGCTGTCGTATTGCTATGTTTAGTTTGCTTTGCAGGAAGTTTATATTTAGGATTCGGGGTATGGAATGGTCATGTAGTACTGGTAGAGGCTGAGCTATGTTTCTTTCTTTGGTCTTGCAGGATTACAAGATTCCGGTATGTGCGCAGCTACTGGTAATGATCGTGATTGTAGGAAGGCTATCGCTCTTGGGTTTTGTATTTAAACTAGTCTCCAGGCTAGTAGGAGACAGCAGACTTCGACAGACCTTCAGTCTAAGAATAGACTTGGTTGAACGGTAATCCCTGAGTCCTATTTGTCCTTCAACTATTAACTCTTACCTCCGGTCCCTTGAAGCCTCCCTTAGCACCAGTGATAGTAGGTCTACCGCCAGTCCTACTGTATTTTTGTTAGACAGGAATAAACCTGTTACATTTTTTTGCCTACAGCAGGTGAAAACCCTTGGTTCTCAGTATTGGGAACAGCCTGGTAGGATTGATCAACCTTCCAGAATCTTGACAACTAGTTAGAAGCAGGAGTGGCAGGGCAAGGAACTCCCGGCTCAGGTGCTACATGCACAATAGTAGAACGCAGGAGCAGAAGCGTTACCAGGTCTGGAAGGGCCTACAATCGTCCCTCAGTAGAACCTACAGACGATAACCCAGAACCAACCACACAAGAACCAACTCCTGGGCCCATGTCAGGCTCAGCAGACACACCAGCGAGAAGCAGTCACCGCCTCCCAGGAGATCTGGACACAGATTCAGACGAAGACCACGACCTCACAGCTGAGGAACTCATTCAAAGAGAAGCCCGGCGGCTTGAAGAAAGAGCAGCAGCAAGAGCAGCAGCACAGCAAACTTCGCAAACTGAACGCCCATCAGAACGCCCCACTACAAGCAGGTGGCGAGCACCTAGCATTCTAGGAGTCTTTGGAAGTCAGACACCAACTAGAGCGCCCTCTAGAGAGCATAGAGAACAATCACTACCCGGCACATGCATCCCAGATACACCAGAGAGACATTCAAGATCCAGGAACGGCAGGCAGCCCCCTGAACGACCAGATCCACCACCTCCAGACCCAGACCCACCTACTGGCACGATGGCAGACCCAGGCCCGGCCAGGTTGCCACCTCCCAAGGTCCCTAAACCGCCCATGTTTAGCGGTGAAGGAGAAGACATGCAACCAGACAAACTAAAGCGATGGCTTAGAACAGTCAAGGAGTACCTAGCGAGATCAGGACAAAAGGACGACTCCCCTGGAGTAGCGGACTACTATGGCGTCTACACAGAAGGCAAGGCCAACAATGCATATCAGACGCTAGACAGAGAAGTGGAGGACCTCAGCCTCGCACAGTTGACACAATGCTTTCAGCAGCTATTCAAAGCCTCTACTAGTACAAACACCGATGACACCTATCACAAGTGGCAGAATGTCCGCCAGACAGCTGGAGGACAGCCAGCACGCATAATGAAGATAGCTGGAGAGCTAGCGGACCACAAAGGATCCCTCCCAGCAGGATCAATCTCAGACTACGCACAGAAACAGCGATTCCTTGACCCTATAGCCTCTAGACTATGCCGCAATGTTGAGCCCCAGCTCAGGCCAGAAGATACCTGGAACCAGATAGTAGCTGTAGCGGAACGCTATGATACTACCATGTACAGAACTGGCGGCTACAAAGGCAGCGGTAGAAGCCAAGCTTCTAGCAGCAAAACCCATACACCACAGAAAGAGAATACCTACCGCAAGCTCCCTACCACATCTACACTCAGGAGCACAGGCAATGGAATGGCCCCGGCCAAGAAAAGGACCTATACGAAGACCAACAAGCCTAGTAAGGCTGAAATGGATCGCTGCAAGCCAGAAGGAGCCTGTTTCTACAGTGGCGAAAGCAGACACAAGGCAAATGAATGCCCAAAGAAAGAAGTTAAAACCAACCATGTTCGCCTCTCTGAGGAAAGCCCAGACAGCAGTGAAGGCGAATATGAACCCGATACAGACAGCACTGAGGAACTAGACGGCAGCGGATCTGTCATGACCTACAAGACGACAGTAGGAACACCAAAAGACCGGCCATTCCAGGCACTCGAATTCACTATCAACATCAATGGCAAGCCCGCCAGAGCCCTCCCAGATACAGGAACCATTGGCGGTACCCTGATATCTAACAAATTCGTTACAACACACAACATCCCCTACACAGCTAGGAAGAACCCCGTCACCCTGAAGATGGCAGTCAAAGGATCGCGATAAACTAGCAAGTTCTCTGTTGAGGTTATGATTCAGCTAGTCAAGATGAAAGTCGACAAGGTGTCCATGCTAGTCACGCCAGTATCGGACTATGATATCCTAATCAGTATGGACGATCTCATAAGGCTAGGAGCGGTCATCGATTGCCAGAAGGACAGGATCTACTTCTCAAAGTACAAAGTTAGAGTTACCTGTGACGGAAAGTCTAGAGAGTCTAGATTAGCCATGACGAAGCGACAGGAAGTACCAGACTTCCTGGCAATGTTCCCTAAGGTATTTGTCAAAGAAGGACCTGAGGAACTACCCCCAGCACGCAAGATAATGCAAAAGATAACCCTCATAGACCCGACGAAGCTTTTGAGGACACCTACTTTCAAAGCGCCACAAGCACTCATGACCAAATACAATACATGGATCAATAAGCAGATGAACGCCAGTATCCTCCATAGGACCAGTGTGCCTGGAGGAGCCAGCATGTTTGTGGAAGCAAAATGCGATGGCAGAATCCGCCCCTTGGTGGACCTCCGCTTGAGGAATGATAACACGCAGGCTGATCACACACAGATCCCCGAGCAGAGTACTATACTAAATGCGGTAGCCAGAGGGCGATTCCGCAGCAAGATAGATCTCAGGGACGCCTATTTCCAGACGAGAGTACACCCAGATGATGTCAAGTACAACACTATCAAGATCCCCTTCGGCGGTTTTACAAGCCTGGTCATGATGGAGGGAGACATGAATGCTCCCGGAACCTTTGTCAGGACTATGGAGGACCTATTCGATGACGAATTAGGAAAAAACATATGGGTCTACATTGAAGATATTTTTGTCTTCAGTGATACCTTTGAAGAGCACATTAAGGATGTTAAGAATGCCTGCAGCAAGCTGCAGAACTCCGGCTATTATGCCAACCCTAAGAAAAGCCTTTTCTTTGCCACTAAGCTGGATATCCTAGGCCATATGATAGACGATAATGGCATCCACCCTGCACCAGAGAAAGTCCGGACCATGATAGACTGGACAAGACCCGAGAACCAGAAAGAACTGCAGCAATTTAATGGAATAGTTAATTATATCTCGCACTTTATTCCCCATATCGCGACCATCACAGCCCCGCTCACAGAGCTGAGTGGGAACGCTGAATGACTGTGGACGGATCTGCAGTAAGCAGACTTCAAAGCGGTCAAACGAGCTGTAGATAAGCACAAAGTCCTTGGACCGATCGACTATAATAAGCCATATATGATATGGCTTTTTACTGATGCATCTCCGACAGGTACGGGCGCTTGGATAGGCCAAGGACCAACAAGAGATGCAGCCAGACCTGCAGCCTTCCACAGCAGGAAGGTGACGCCATCCGAAAGCAACTACCCCACACACCAACAGGAAACGCTCGCAATCATTGAGGCTATGGAAGCGTTTGCTCCCCATTTGCTACACAAGCAATTTACACTGGTTACAGACCACGAGAGTCTCACTAAACTCATGACACGGAAGAATCTCAATGGACGACAGCAGAGATGGCTAACTCACCTCAGTCTCTTCCATTTTAAAATAGAATACCAGCCAGGAGCGAAGAATTTCCTAGCCGACTACCTATCGAGAATCCATGAGGGAACGCCAGGGCCGTTAGATATAAGCCTCAAGGACCCCACTATCGATTATGACAGCCTTGAGCTACCTGACCCAACCCAACCCCTACAAATCAATACAAGCTACGCCTCCTCTACTGATTTTAGCATAGAATCAGATGACGCTATGTATCACTCAGGCGAATCCCAGACAACTCCCACCCTTACCAGCAGTGACTCTATCAGTTGTTGCCGCCCTGAATCCCTTATGGACGAAATTACTAGCAATGCAGTAACCCGTTCCCAGAAGCGCAAGGCTTATGCCTCTTCGCCGGCTACATCAAGTGCACCCAGCAACGATAGCAGAATAACGATTGGTAACTCTTGGGTTGACAACAGACCTCTCCCAATCATCAGTGAAATGGAAGGACGGCATTCAGAAATGAGCTGGATGTCATGTACTGATGATGACTGTGAAATACATAAGAATGACAATGACGGTGCAAGCTACTGGCCGAAGGACCCTAAGGTCCGGAAGCAGAGCAAAAAGAGCAAGAGAAAAGAACAACATAGGACTTCAACATCGAATACAGCCCTAGAGGAGGGCCAGGCATCGCTCCCCGATGTCCCATACCACTCAGAAAGCCTACCACCTTTCCGCATGAACGATACTATCCTGGCTACGCCCCCTATGGCCTCGCCGGCCTGCAGTCCCCTCTACAGCCAAGCTGGCTATGACTCCGATGAGGCTACCAATGCCAAAGAATTCCTAAGCACCCTACACTCCCGCCTTATGGGTATCCTCGCCCAGCGAGTTAGACAAGCTCTTAAGACCGACGCCCGGTACACCAGGGTCAAGGAACCCGATAACAAATTGCACTATTCCATTCGCGATGGACTTCTACTTGCACAGAACACTAATGGATGCGAAAACCACTATATACCGGTAGGACCTCTTGAGAAGGGAGTATCACTACGGGATTTCATCCTCCAGACTGGCCATGAAGGCCTCGGACATTTCTCAGCCTACAAATGCTACTCCTATGTGGCTTGCTTCTTCTGGTGGCCACAGATGCGCCAGGACTTTGTCCTATATTGTCGCTCATGTGATAAGTGCCAGATTAACAACAAGCCTACCACCCTACCCTATGGACGATCCCTTACCCTCCCTGACCCTGACGAAGCCTACCAATCCCTAGCCATAGACTTCGCCGGCCCTTTCAACAAATCCGAGGGCTATACATCTATCATGGTCATATTGGATCGCTTCACCAGCTATACACATCTCATCCCCCTTAAGGATGCCGCTACATCTGAAAAGATCTTCAAGAAGCTAAATAGCACTGTCTTCGATGTCCATGGCCTCCCTCTCAGCATTGTCTTTGACCAGGACTCTCGCTTTACCTCTAAGTTTTGGTCACAAATGATGAAGTCCCTTGGTATCCAGGTTTGGATGGCGACCCAATACCACCACAAAATGAATGGCCAGGTTGAGCGAAGAATTCGCACCCTCAAACAGCTAATGAGCAACTTCGTTAACCCCAGATAGAACAACTAGTCTGGCGCCCTCCCAGCTATTGCAGCAGCCATGAATAGCGCCCCCCATGAATCCCTAGGCATCTCGCCATACCATGCCCTCTAAGGACGCCTCTGGAAGATATTCAGCCCAGTCCAGAGATCTGCCAGCAAAGTGCCAGCTGTGGCCGATATTCTAAAAACCCATGAAGCAACAAGAATGGACCCAGAAAGCATGCCACCTTCCGCCACACTGCCGAAGCAGATAAACGCCGCAAAACCCTAACGGAACCCTTCAAGAATGGCAGCAGAGTTCTTGTTAGAGGCCGCCCTTATACCTCCTCCATAGGACGATCCAAGAAGCTAGCGCCACGCTAGTCCGGACCCTTTAAGGTCCTAGAATATCTACCTCATACAGACAACTACAAAGTACACCTCCCGCCCGGAATGGTCCGCCAGAAACCCTACTTCCACGTCTCCTCCCTTAAAGAATACAGAGAGAACGATCCCACTAGATTCAAGTCCCCCAGAATGGACAAGCCAGCACCCATCCTAATCGACAATGCGGAAGAATGGGAAGAAGAGCAGATACTCGACTACCGCTGCTAGAACAACAGGCACGAATTCCTGGATCACTGGAAAGGCTATGAGAGAGCTGACGACTCCTGGGAACCTATCGAGAACCTCGACCACTCCCTGGAACTCATACAGGAATACAGGGACGCTAACCACCCAGCAGAACCAACACCCCAGATTACCTCCCACTACATTAAAGCTTCCTGGCAACCTATGGAAGTTTCCTCTACACCCTGCACTGCCAACGATTGCCATGACGACTTCTAGGAACCCTATGACGATGAGGAATATGATTCCAGCAGCTCTGAGCAGGATTATTTCCCCACAGATAACGACAGCCTCCTTTGGCACACCGACGAGAGCGCTGATGACAGCGAGGACTTTGGAATAATTGTTGCCTTTTCAGAATAAGGGAATGTAACATGTGTACATGTTCCAGTAATGGTACAAAGAAGCGGGGAGTGCAGGATCTCCTATGTTTAGTTGATTTATATTTGGTTTATTTGATTTGATTTCAGCTCCGCCACTGCCTCTGAGTCACATAGGCTATGCTATCGTATTCCTATGATTAGTTTGCTTTGCAGGAAGTTTATATTTAGGATTCCAGGTATGGAATGGTCATGTAGTACTGGTAGAGTCTGAGCTATGTTTCTTTCTTTGGTCTTGCAGGATTACAAGATTCCGGTATGTGCGTAGCTACTGGTAATGATCGTGATTGCAGGAAGGCTATCGCTCTTGGGTTTTGTATTTAAACCAGTCTCCAGGCTAGCAGGAGACAGCAGACTTCGACCGACCTTCAGTCTAAGAATAGACTTGGTTGAACGGCAATCCCTGAGTCCTATTTGTCCTTCAACTATTATCTCTTACCTCCGGTCCCTTGAAGCCTCCCTTAGCACCAGCGATAGTAGGTCTACCGCCAGTCCTACTGTATTTTTGTTAGACAGGAATAAACCTGTTACAGAGCGGAGCCTCACTCCGAACCCGGCATCCTCTCGTTCCGGCTAGGATACTAACATGAAGTTGTGCTTGGAAGACCTTTTTGGACACCAGCGCCAGACGTGAGCCTCTTGCCCAGACTAGTTTCAGACTATAATCCTTAAGAACATGCCAGAGACTATCAAAGCCAAGATTCAGAAGGGGCATAGGATACGGGAAGATCGCGGTGAAGGGTTTACTGACAGCTGGGCTGCAGTCGCCGCCAAGGTTCAGAGTCAGCCGTCAAGTCTGCCCCCACCGTATGGGACTCCACGGATTCAAAGTCAAACTTGCAATAACCAGCGTATTGGAACCATGGCGGGCACCGTGGATAACCAACACGATTCGGAGGAAACTGTCATGTCTTCCGATTTCCGCCAGGCATCGGCCACCCAGCTCCTCACATTTCTCGATTCTAATCTGCAGACGCCAGACGGCTTACCACAGGTGGCCTTGCGGCCAACCTTGGAGAATACCGTGATTCCTACTAGATTGTGATGCGGTCTCTCTCACATGTGGGAAAGTGTACACGAATGGGCTTAGTAGTAATCAGCTGAGCCTGAGGACGTTAAGCTAAGTCATAGAATTTAGAGTAGAATTAATGAAAGCCACGTATCATGGGGGCGTCTCAGCTATCTGGTTACGGTAAAACTCATCAGGAGAGGGGTAAGAATAAGAGAAGTCTGTAGGTGTAGGATCAGGTATTAGACTTAGTTCACGATGCATCTGAGAATACAAGGCGACCATCAGCAAAAATAATACCTTGCGTCCTGTGCGCTCCGTGCGTCTGACGCCCGGGACGTCGGAATGCTAATCGCGAGTCAGGAGGTAACGTCAGATCGACGTCGGGTCCTGACTTTGCGTTACCTAGCGCCATCCGTCCTGACGCCATCCGGACACGGACCCCTACGTCCTGTGTGTCCTGACTGCGTCTGGTGCTTCTCTATTACCTCCTGACTCCCCCTGATCTATGACTCTTCTGTTCCTACTGCGTCGGGTTCTCCGCTATTGCGTTCTGACTGCGTCGGATCTATGACTCTCCCGCCCTGATGGCGGTTCCTTCTCAGCGAACGTCAGGGCTTCACCCATCTTCAGATCTCGTGTCCTAATGTTTTCACCCCCTGCCGACCTCGTCCGGATCCCACCATCCGCATCTCTCCCTTCCTGACAGCTCCTCACTTTTTCCTGATCTTACACCCTCGGTATGCCGCGTCCTGATCTGATCGTGACTCTATCTGACACCGCGTTTTCATCCGGACGCATCGTGTACTTAGTCTAATGCTATCCTGATCGTACGCCTAGGCACTTCTCTTCTTTCAAACGCTGTCACGATGTGTTTTACTCTCCTGATCCCCAAGATGCACCTGTTAAGCGTTGCTTCTATTAATTCTATTCTGAATTCCTTGAGTGGGCTAGACGCCCTCATCTTAATACGACTATGCTCCTCGCACACTTTCCTACATGTGAGAACGCATCCCAAAACCACTACACTACACATGGTCAGCATTCTAACTACCCGCATCTATGCTCGCACTTTCCCCCTGCTCCATATCCCACGGATTAGTAGTCTCCTCCGCCGGCTCTAGATCATCAAGGCTGAGCGCGAGCTGTCGCAATATAGTCGGAGTCACAGTATTGTCCAAAGTTGGGCCCCCAGCCACATCCTGTGAGCCGTTCGGAGTCTGTACGTCCAAATCGAGGAAGTTGAGTAGCCGGGTTGCCGACACCTGGGTGAAATCGAAAGACGTGACAGTTTCCTGTGAATCGTTTTGGTTATCCAGGGCTCTAGCCAGGGCTCCAATACGCAGGTTGCTGGGAGTTTGACACGCAATCTGTGAAGTTGGACGTGTCTGAATGCGTGGAGTGGGGCGTGTCGGAATCCGAGGAGTTGCCCGTGGGGGGGCAGTCTAGACATCTAACTCTGCACCTTTGCCGCCACTGCTTCCCAATCGTCAGTAAACCCTTCACGGCGATCTTCCTGTATCCCATGCTCCTTCTCCATTTTCGCTTTGATGGTCTCGCGAATGTTCTTGAGGATTATTGTCTGTACCCAGTCTGGGCACGTGGCCCACGTCTGGCGCAGGCGGGCAAAAAGGTCTT
>Ga0307510_10005652_pt1 | contig 14907 bp, 21 predicted proteins | sample 12_EM_MG_FD_207224 | JGI IMG/M metagenome (GOLD analysis project Ga0307510, IMG submission 207224) | Populus trichocarpa ectomycorrhiza microbial communities from riparian zone in the Pacific Northwest, United States - 12_EM | ecosystem: Host-associated > Plants > Roots > Unclassified | place...
CTTTACGCCTCGATTCGGCTTGGTTTCACGCATGAGGCTGATGGTACATTCACTACCCACTTGTTTGGAGCCTGATCTTACCTACCCTGCTCTCACCAAGACTACATGGAGTTCATTTACGACAGATTGAAAGACAAGAATCCTGACGGTTCCCTGCAGATAATGTATACCATCCACGGTTTGTCTACCTCGTGCCCCCAATCGAAGCCACCCTAATGACTTTTGTTTCTCAAGGCGAGAAGATTTTCCCTGAGAAGGAACTCACACACTTGGACGGGCATAAGGGCTCGAAGCCGGTCAGAATTGGCAACGGTGCTATAGACCACATTCAACTTGTGAGGACACTACATATGTCTGACGGAAAGAGTTAACCTTGCCACGCTTTCAGGACATCTACGGCGAATTGTACGGTCGAACAACTTTCTCGTAGGGTGAACACTAACTTACTCTTCCACTAGGATGGATTGTGTTTACCTTGGACAAAAGGTGCGCAATGCCACTACATTTCTTTGCTCGTTTCTAAAATCTTGAAGTTTGGTAAACCTCTGGCAAGTCGATGTTAGCAATTTGTGGCATTCTTCTAATGCGTCAGCGCGCGCCAGTCCTATGATATATGGTAATGGTCGTTCCTAACATTCTGCGTGAAAATTGCTCAGCAATATCCCTTGTATTAGGGTTGCGGTTCGGGATCTGTACGTCCTCCCATGACGCCCGCTGGGGACTGCTAAATCTGAGATATCGACTAATAGAGTGGACTGTATGTATTCTGACATTGTGTTGCCACTGACTTCTTAACCGGGCTTGTGTTTTGACAGTTGTGGTTGCCCATTACAATGATCCGGATTTGTGCGTGCTGATCCCTTCGTCTTCTGCTTTATCGTGGATCGTTATCACCCGTGTTTGACTGCCCATCTAGATCAATTTGGTCAGTACGGGGGAGAAGAGCCCTTGATGATATCCTCACCGGCGATGTTCCTCTCAGGGAGGTGCGAAACAAGAAGAGACACTTCACAGTAAGGGGCATCTCTCTTCATTTCCCTACCCTGCTGAGGTTTCTTACTTTACAGTATTCCAAGGTATGCCGTTCGAGGTTGTGCCGAAGATAGTTGATGTGATGAATGGCTAGATCATGATGTGGTAAGTCCTTGAGCCCGCAGATCAGAAGACGACCTTTGTTTCACCGGCGATGTGTAAGGGTGGCGATTGACAGAGGTCAGTATAAAGTGTAGAGTCATATAACACTGCTTATTTCTCGATCAGGCCTCCGCCTTGCGGATAAGCGCTCTCTCCCTTGCCCCCGACGCGACAAGTGGCTAGAAGCACGCGATGAGCTGTACGAGCAGATAATGCAGAAGGCATGGAACCCTGAGAAGAAGTTCTTCGCACAGAGTTACGACGAAATCAACGTTCTGGATTCCGCCGTACTCATCATGCCTCTCGTCTTCTTTTCTACGGCAGTAAGTCGGCTCCGGAGGACCCACTGGCACGATTTTTGACTTAAGTTTCAAAAAAGTCTGATCCACGCTTCCGGAGCACGTTGGATGCGATCTTGAAAAGTCCGGAGCGCGGGGGTCTTACAGCCAATGTATGTCGAGAAGTGCTTCTCGCAGTCGTATCACCAATCCTCAGCGCTTGGCCACGCAGAACCTCGTTTACCGCTACAACACAGCTGAGTCCGACGATGGCGTTGGTGGGGAGGAGGGTACTTTCTGTCTTTGCACTCTATGGTCAGGACGTTGTAAGCTCTGTGAAAGACATGCCATGAACACACTTCATGCACAGGTGTATCGAAGCCCTGACCCGTGCGGGCGAATTCGACAAGGTCGCCCTTCAGAAGTCAATCAGAATGTTCGAAGTGCGTGAACGAGGTTACCATTAAAAGCTGTCAGGCTGACGTAGGACAGGATTTCCTCCAATACACCAACCATGTTGGGTTGTGCACTGAGGAGATATCACCATCGGGAGAGGGGTGAGTATAGTATGTGCTCATTCCGAGTCAGTCCCCGTTGACGTCCACTCTAGTCTCGGCAACGCCGTGCAAGGCTTCACGTATGTATCAGGTGTCTTGACTTCTGTGTAGCGATGGACTGATTACCTTGTTCAGCCACGTCACTCTTATCTCGGCGGCATTCAATCTCTCCAGAACCATGAAGAGGAAAAGGTTGTAAGAGGGTCTGTGGTGCCGTGCCACGGAGTGAAAGAAGGCAGCTGGCCCCATAACTTTTCTTGACGGGACGGGGTAGCTATTCGAGGAATGCGTCGGGTCTTGAAGTGTTGTGATAATTGTGTACAAGTAGTGGGGTCAACAGGTATCCTAAAGATGTCTAGAGTAACCGGAGATGTCCCGTCACGTTGTTGACTAGCTCTACCGGTGCTGCGGAGAAAGGAGTAAAAAATCGAACGTATCATCGCTTAGAACTGAAGACTGACCAGGTCCAATACCAAGAACAGTCCGCGAACCAGCTTCGACTTGTGTCCTTCCCCTGACACAGACGGTATGTAAGGCCCTCCTCAGGCGAAAGATAGTATCACAACTTACGCATCCTGAATCGAACGCGCGCACAGATTTAGGCTCTTCGCAATAGCCTCTAATTCCAGAATCTCATCCTCTGAGGAGGCCTTCAGCGCAATTTTGGCCTGCCTTTGTACCGTCGAGAGTGAGACGACACCAAGAGAGGGAGCCAGAAGCCACGTTTACCCTGTCACTTCCCAATGGCGGACCAGCTTGCACAAAGTGCTCAGCCCCAGTTGTCCAGCTGGGACGGAGGGCACTAGGACTCACTTTTGGATTCTTTTTGACCAACGCTTTGTAACAGGCAAGCGTGGCGTGTCTATCCAATGAGAATGCAACGAAGGGGTTCCGTGTTTCAAAATAAAAAGTTAGGCACCTCTGTAAACATGGTGAGACGGAACGTACCCGCACTGGGCGGCGATCTTGCCGGGCGTCATCTTCAGGTCAGTCCTAACAACGAGTACCTTATTTTTTAGTCCAGGAAGGTCCAGTGGCCAACGTCAGTCAAGGGCATCAAGTAGGATATGGTAGAACAGCGCACGAGTTTACAGGGCTGCATGAATCCCGCCGTCACGGCAGAGAGATCGCCGTCGGCAATGGATTCTTCGTCGTCATCGCTAGGGATGCTCTGGTCTTGTCCTTTCGTGTTGGTGGGTCGTTCGTGCGGCTTCTGTTTCTCGCGGTGGGATGCCCCGTATACGAACCCTGCAGCGGTTGAGGCGAAGGATATTATGAACGCGAGGATATCTGTGTCCCATATTTATGATATGGGTACCTGTGAGAAACGTAAGATGGGTTTGAAATGTGGAACTACGAACAAAATGAGGGTTTGGCCGCCATGCGTCGTTGACGCGTTGAGGTAGGGTGTCGCGGCACGACGCGCATATGCATGTCTTACAGTACGGGCTTACGTACTCGGCTCAATCTTTTCACTAACTTACGGTCTTGCGCTACAGCACTACCTTGGGCTCGTTGCACCCATCTCATCTAATTTTCAGGTTGCGTGTTACAAGGCCGCTAATACACGCTAGTGAGGTGGTGCTTACGGAAACGTCTGGACAAGTTTACTCTGCCGAAACACACACAATGTCGAACTCAGAATCCGCGCCAAGTGCCGTGCCGCAGGATGGCCTCGCAGACCGAAAGCCTTTCTCCACGCTGGAGCTCTCGGAACCTACGACGGAAGGTCTCGACGAGATGGGCTTCAAGACTATGACGCCCGTTCAGGAGAAATCGATACCCCCGCTCCTTGCGGGGAAGGACGTGCTCGGTGCAGCGCGTACGGGTTCGGGAAAGACTTTGGCATTCTTAATTCCGGCCGTCGAGCTCCTGCATAGGATGAAATTTAAACCTCGGAACGGTAATACTACATTATTGCTCTTCTTCCTCTATCCTTTGGTCGTTGAACTTCGCGTGTGCCAGGAACCGGGATTGTCATCATTTCGCCAACACGAGAGCTCGCTCTACAAATCTTCGGGGTAGCAAAAGATCTCATGGCACATCATTCGCAAACATTTGGCATCGTAATGGGAGGTGCGAATAGGAGAGCGGAGGTCGATAAGCTAGTGAAAGGCGTCAACCTACTGGTCGCGACGCCAGGACGGTTACTGGATCATTTAGAGGTGCGCCGATTAGTTTCCTTCAACCTGATTGAGACTGAGTATGATTTGGCAGAACACCAAAGGATTTGTCTTTCGGAATTTGAAGGCGCTCGTCATCGATGAGGCAGACCGCATATTAGAGATTGGTTTCGAGGAGGAAATGAAGCGGATTATCGCCATCTTACCAAAAGGTGCGTATCGTATGTCCTGTCTGAGGACTGGCCTGAACGGAAACACAGAAAACCGGCAGTCTATGCTCTTCTCTGCGACACAAACAACAAAAGTGCAGGATCTCGTTCGAATATCATTACGACCTGGACCGATCCATATAGACGTGGACGGTGCAGAGCAGACGAGTACGGTGACGACGTTGTCACAGGGCTACGTCGTTTGCCCATCAGACCGACGTTTCCTCCTTCTGTTCACGTTCCTCAAGAAGAACCTCAAAAAGAAAATCGTGGTCTTTTTCTCCAGCTGCAACTCAGTCAAGTACCATGGTGAGCTGCTGAACTATATTGACATTCCTGTCCTCGACCTTCACGTATGTGCGCACACTACGAAAAGAAACAACCGTCTGACACGACCTCGATATTCCCGCAGGGCAAACAAAAGCAGCAGAAGCGCACGAACACATTTTTTGAATTTTGCAACGCAGAATCTGGCATCCTTCTCTGCACCGATGTCGCGGCACGGGGTCTGGACATCCCTCGCGTGGACTGGATCGTACAGTTTGACCCCCCAGACGACCCGCGCGACTACATTCATCGCGTGGGGAGGACAGCACGGGCGGGGAAGGTTGGGAAGAGCCTACTGTTCTTATTAGAGAGCGAGCTCGGCTTTTTGAGGTTTCTCAAAGAAGCCAAGGTGCCTCTCAATGAATTCACTTTCCCCACGGATCGAATTGCGAATGTCCAGTCACAGGTGAGACTCTAAACGTCACCAAGGTGGGATGACAGATGCTAAAGACGTGTTAGCTGGAGAAACTGCTACAGAAGAACTACTTTTTACATCAATCTGCGAAAGATGGCTATCGGGCATATCTTCAAGCATATGCATCTTACTCTCTCAAAAAGATATTCGACGTGAACAAGCTCGACTTGGCTAAGGTCGGGAAGGCATTCGGCTTTGCTGTTCCGCCACGGGTAAACATAAGCATCGGCGGCGGAAAGGGTGGTGCGGGACGAAGTGGCGTTAAACGAAAACGTGAAGCCGATGAAGAGGAGGAAGACGTTGACGAGACCGCTGGGATGGCACTGAGAAAGGAATCGAGAGGAAATGAGAGGGAACGACCACGACGAATCGAAAGATTAGGGAAGCGAAAGGTGGAGAAGGAAGTGTACCGAAAGGGAGGGCGGTTAGCGAAGAAGACTCACTGGAGCCGGTGACAGGTGACGGAAGTTGTCGCGTGTCCGGGGCGTGTATTAATTATGTAATCAACATGCCATGCCTGGCCGTGCAGCCAACCCAACAAAACCGCCCTCTCGTCGCCTTCCGCTTCATCTCAACCTCGTCATCAGCTTCTTCTCTTTCCAGCTCTCCTCTCTTCTTCCTCACGTACCCTAATCAGCTCTTGGGACTTCCTCATGGCCACTACGCAGGTATGTCGTCTCTTCCTCATTTGCTATCTCTCGAAGACCACGTGTACTCATCCGATGCACCTACAGCACTACGTCTGGGCTGGGGGACACTTCGTCCTCTTGATTTCCGCCCTGAGGTACATATTGGCATGGGCCGTTTTGAAAACACCCTCGCCCTTGTGGTATAAGGGTTAGGCTCCTAACTTTTCTAAATGCCGAGATGTGGTCTGATTATGACGTGTGCCTAGCGAGTTTCGTTGGGGCGGTCGTTAGCTATACAATCGTCTGCCAGTAAGTGGATATTTTGCTTCAACGACAGGCGAGACAGAAATTAAATGTTTTTTTTTGGATAGGAAATCGCTTGGCGTGAGTAGTTCGTAATGAGCATACTATGTGCTGTGGTCTCACATTGTGGCAGTCCCCCCAGCCGACCGCCGCGTGGGTTAAACGTGCTATCGCTGACGAAGTAAGTGAAACCTGCCTTGACTTGTTGCGAGATACCCTTGCAAACCCCTCGTAGAATATACAATATCTCATCCTCGCGTTATTTTGGCTCACATCGAAACCTGTTGCTCGTAAGTTTCTCGTAATTTTAGTAAGTCATTGGTCCTTGCTCATAGTTTTCGAATCAAGTGGCCCTCTTTCCCTACACCATCTTCTCACTCTTCCATGCACTCACATTCACCCGTACCACTCTGATGCCTCAATTCCTCCCACCTGGGCCGCCCGCTACGGCAGGCGGGGCGCCAACTCCCCATCCGCTCTCGAAGAAGCTGCAAGTCTGGGTCAGAGGTAGGTTCCTCTGGCTACCCGTGTGGACAGCTCTCTCATTAAGCCCAGCCAACTACGACTACGCCATGAAAATTGTGGCGTTTGCTGAAATCTTTATTCTCGTTCGCGTCATCGTTGGAGCTCTCATGTTCCGCAACTCGTTCATCACCCCCATCTTCTACGCCCATTTCGTCCGCATGCGATTCTTCCAGTCGGCTTTCACGAGGGAGGCTATCGTCAAGGTTACGGCAAAGATTGACCAATATGTCAATACGCCCGAAATGTCGCCAGTTGTTAAGCAAGGCTGGGGCACCCTCCAGAGTTTGATTGGGCGGTGGACCGGGACGACTCTGAATGCCCCTGCCGCTCCTGTCCCACCTACCAATGGAACCAATGGAACCCGATAAGTGTGCAGAGGTGTGGACATGAGTGGCATGCAATCTAGGTTATCTCTAGTCTCCACTGAACGGTGAAGATGTTTGGTCGTACACTGCTAGTTGAGTAATCTACTAGACAGGTTTTTTGTTTCCCGTCTCCTAGATTATCTATGCCGCTTTGTGTGTGTGTGTGTAGGTAGTATCCGTGGTGTGCTCCTGTGGCACGGGTGACGTCAGTTGACGTGACCTACGTGCGGGGTGGATCCTTGGAAAGTATTTAAAATCCATGTTCGGTTGGGTGTAGCATGAATATCATCATATTATGTCCCATCATCCGACCATCCAAGCTCCTCTCAACGACCTCGTCGCTTCGCTTGTCACCGCAGGAACTTCTCTCGCACAAGCCGCCGTAGCCCTTTTCCATCTCGTCCTCGCATTCGGCTACTTCTCGATTGATAAGTTTGTGCAGTTCGCACAGACAGTTATCCAGTTGGGATTTGAACTGTTCAGGGGTGTCGCTGGCTTCGTCATTGGTATGTCAAGTACGTTGGATCATATCGACGTAAAGCGCTGATACATGTATTTTTTGGCAGCCAATTTCTTTGTATTATTAGTTCTCGGAGGGGGAGGGGGGTATTACTTGTGGTCCACTCGGACCAAGAGTCATAAAGGCAGCAGAGCCGTCAAGTTGCGGAAGTGATGTAAAGACCTAAATAGTGTACTGTACTTGTTGTAGCGTTAGCGTTAGGTTAGCGAACCGTTGGCGGCTGACACGTGAGCTAAATGCGGGCAAGCGTGAAGAGGCAGCCAACCGAGAATTGGGGCCCACGGCCATGTCACGGATTCCGGTCTCGACACTTTCTCCATCGCATCCTCGTGCCCTACAAGAACCCCTCTCATTCCCTACAGATCGTGCCGTCTCACCCGTACCCTCGTCCCGTCATAATTCCGTTCACTCTGCTCCCATGTCATCTCTATCCGGTCACGCCGGCTCCACAAGCGGAAAGAAACTTTCGAAGAGAGCTCTCGGCGACGAGGTAAGTATTACTTACTATCGTTGGTTTGGTTTTTCTTTTCTTTCTTTTTCGGGTGTGTGTGTTCGGTGGCTTGGGCGAGGGACGCAAACCTCTCCTGGCATATTTTCTCTTAGCATATGCGTTTCCTCTCGTGTTTGAGGCTCATGCCAGTAACAGGCACTGCGCAAAAGAATTGAACACGAGCTCTCCCGCAAGCGAACCATATCAACCACCCAGCAAAGTGGTCGCCGACGTGGAGGAAAACCTAATGTTGCCAAGGGCACCGTGGCGGCGCTCAAGCCCAGCCCAGCCCTCACTGTTCCAGACAGCATCACCGTCGCCGAAGCAAGTCAGCTCTGTGCGGCCAAGAGGACCGACTGCGTTCTTGTCGTAGACGATGAGGAGGGCTTGAGCGGAATCTTCACTGCCAAGGATCTGGCATACCGAGTGCGTGCCAAAAACATTGCTTCCTAGTTGTTCGTAGGTTGACCTATCGCAAAGGTCACAGCTGAGGGTATTGACCCTCACACCACCACAGTCAGTCAAGTGATGACCCGTAACCCTATGGTGACGCGGGACACCACTAGCGCAACTGAGGCCCTGCAACTTATGGTAGAGAGGCACTTCCGACATTTGGTGTGTTTTCTTCGCGCGAAACTCCAGCCCTTGTCTGATTTATGTCCCTAGCCGGTCTGCAACGAAGATGGAAACGTCGTTGGGTTGCTCGACATAACGAAAGTGTTCCACGAAGCCCTGGACAAGGTCGAGCGTGGTTCGTCTGCGTCCGAAAAGTTATACAGCGCACTCGCGGGTGTCCAGAGCGAACTCGGCGCCGGTCTTGGCGCCAATTCCCAGACAGCGGCCATGCTCGCCTACGTTGAAGCTTTGCGCGAAAAGACGGCCTTGCCCGACCTTACGACCGTCATGGACTCCCGCACCCAGCCTGCGGTGGTCGGCCCAAAGGCAACCGTTCGAGAAGTCGCACGTCTCATGCGCGAGCGCAGGACCACCGCGGTCTGCGTCATGGAGCCAACGACCACCCCAGGCGCCCATCCCAAGATTGCCGGCATTTTCACCAGCAAGGACGTCGTTCTGCGCGTCATTGCGGCCGGTTTGGACGCGAGCATGTGCAGCGTCGTCCGGGTTATGACGCCGCATCCCGATACTGCCCCCCCTACCATGACTATCCACGACGCTCTTAAGAAGATGCATAGTGCGTGCTATTAATCATTCGAGCGTCACCTTTTTTTTGTTAATCTGTGGTCCTGTAGTTGGTCATTACTTGAATTTGCCCGTCGTGGAGGAGGACGGTCGGCTAGTTGCCACAGTTGACGTCCTGAAACTGACGTACGCGACCCTCGAGCAGGTGCGTTTCCACCTAGAGTTCGGCGCATTTTCGTATTAACTCATTTCCCTAACAGATGAATACTATGACCGCTGAGACAGCGGGTGGTGAAACTGCTCAGGACGCGGAAGGCGGCCCTATGTGGGGTCGCTTCTTTGAATCTATTGGTGGTCACGACGACGCCGACTCTGCGTATTCGGGTTCTCACATGCACACGGACCCCCTCAATACATCGTTTAGCCACTCTCAACTCCAACAGTCTCCCGAGGTACATCCTAACGATTCCGCCTCTGTCGCCGACGACGCATCCGCATTGGGTTTCGGCCATAAAGTAGCCGGAAATGTACCTTCTATCACGGGCCCAGTAATTCCTGTTGATGATGGCACCTACGTCTTCAAGTGCCGTACCCCGAGTGGAAACACTCATCGCTTCCAGGCACGAAATGATAACCTCGAAAACCTGCGCGATATCGTATCTGGGAAGTTGAACGTCGACTCGTTCTTCACAGAGTTCAAACCCACCAATGCGGATGACCCAGCCCCAGATCCTCGCGACTTCCAACTAGCATACACGGACGCAGATAGAGACACCGTTCTCATTACGTCCGACAACGATGTTGCGGATGCCGTGAAGATCGCGCGTAATGCGGGGGTCGATCGTGTTGTCCTCATCGTGCAAGGTGGTCGAGGTTGGGCCGAGGCAGGCGCAGAAAAGAGCGAGGCCAAGGCCAAGGCCGCTGCTGCTGCCGCGCAGGATGAAATAAAGGAGGTCGAGAAGAGTGAGGCGGTCCACCCAGAGGGTAACCGTTCCAATACACCAGCTCCCGCCAACGCACTACAGGGCGATGAGGTGTTTGGGATTCCGCGGGACTTGTTGCTCCCAGCGAGCGTTGGCGCTCTTGCGGCTGTGATCATCGGCGTGTTCACCATCTCGCGCCTCACGAGAGACTAGATATCGGTTCTCCATTCAATCCACAATATGGTTATGATTTCCTGCTTTGATCTTGTCCGTGTCTCGCGTCCCGCTCCCGTTCTTTGCTGTTATGCGTTGGATACCTAGCTCGCTGAATGCGTATGCGTCCACTCTTTCCGTATTTCTTAGCTCGCATCCCCGGTAGATATAATGTCGATAGACACTCCCGTACCCTCGAAAACAAAGTAGCTTAATTCAAATGATGTTTCATTGTGCACGTGACAACATGTCCACTGACGCTGCCGACTTAACTGTTCCTGGTTGACCAGTGGATGTGTGCACCGCACGGCTGCCAATAGTATGGCCAAAGCCGACCGCGATGACGCTCTCAACAACCTGGTACGCTTTTCCCACTTTATGGTTTTCCCGGACAGGATCGGAATTTAACCCAATGTAAACCAGGCGTCGAGGCTGTTCGCCGCAATGCTGGACGACATCGTGGTAGATGTCGCGCTGCAATCGCACCAGGAGGTCGCAAGGAACAGGAGGAAGTGCGACGTCTGTCACACGTAGTGCGTGTCCTTTCTCCCTCGAATGTTTTAACCTCAGGCTCGGTCCGGAGCTGACATGACGTTGTGCAGTTGCGGACAAGGTGCGTTACTCGACTTTATTACGCCAGTTGCGCCCGAGGACTGACGGAGCGACGTATGCGCCCGTACACCGTATACCTATATATATATATATATATATGGGTCCGCATGGGCGAATGGTCATGGGTCATTTAGTACATACACCTGCCCCTTCGTTGGCAGCTCTCACCGCATCGCAGAGCAGCACGCTACCCAGTTCGAGACCGGGCACACCACCTCGGGACGCCGGGACACCAGCCGCTGCCGGCACGCCCACGCCAAACGGTGGCGGCAACGGTGGAGGAAGCGTAAACAAGGACGGCACCGTGTTACTCGACTGTGTTGGGTGCGGACGACCGGTGCGTTGCAACTTTTTTTTTTCCCTTCCCCACCCGCTCCCCTAGCGTTTTTTTTGGCCAGCGCTGTCGTTGACGAATCTTTTTATCTATCTTTTTTGGGGGAGGGGTGTAGATGGCTTCTAACCGTTATGCGTCTCACCTGAGCGGATGTATCGGTATCGGAACGGGTACGCGCCGAGCTGCCGCTCGGGGCGCGACGTCAAAGTCAAAGTATGGCGGTTTTTTTTTTTGGTTTGCGCGTTTCGGTCACTCTGATACATTTTTTGTCGGTGCCGCACTGGTTGCAGGCTCGGTTCGGATGCGGGACGCTCGGCCTCGCCGTACCCAGCCTCAGAGAACGGAAACGCGTCTGATCACAATGCCCCACAACCACCGCCGCCAGGACCAAAAAAGAAAGGCAGACCGCCAAAGAATAAACCTAAACGTATGTGCTGCTGATGGGTTCCTTTGCTGCCGTTGTGCGTGGTATACTCAGCGTCCTGCCTTATCTTTGTTAGCTCCCGCTCAGGTGGCGAGCAACGCTGCTGCCGCCGTTAATGACGACGGGGATGCCTTATTGAACAGAAAACGGGTGGGGTTTCTATTCTTTTCACTTTTTCGTTACGGGCCTTTGGTTGAACTCGCGATGGCGGTCGTAGCCAGGTTCACCATTATCCTCACCGACGAAAAATACGAAGAAACAGAAAGTGTCGGGTGAGCTTACTCAATGGGATGGCCCATGACATCTGCTGTGTTGCTGACATCAAAACATCAGGTACTCCTCTTGCGCGAGGTGGATCCGTGAGCAGGCTTCGGATCTTGGCTGTCGTTCGGACATACTGGGCTAATCCTCCTTGACAGAATACCCCACTTGGCCCTCCAGGGACCAAGTCCCAATCCAAGATACCCTCGCGTCTTCGCGAATCGTCCATCGCGTCGTCCTTTCTCGAACCCGAGGCGCCGGGAGTCTCCCCCGGCTCGCGCTCCTCTTCTCCTGCAACCGCGGTCACGCCCACCTCCAGCGTTCTCGGTAATGGAAGGCCGAATGGTGCGATTGGAGTTGGAGGCGGCGGCGTCGTGGAAGAAAAGAGGTTGCCCCCTCGTCCTCCTAGTCCACCACGGCCGCCACCACCAATCATGAGACGGCCTGAGACGGACTATCTTGTCGGTAAGCGTGCCTCCCATCTATGCTCTTGTTTTTTTTCTTTGTGCACGTCTGAGATTGACGGTGATCTTGCGACGGGTCTAGATGTCGAGGGTGACGAAACGGGTTCCTCGACAGACACCGACACCGATTGATGGTTTTCGAATCTGTGATAACCGGCCAACTTGATTGTAACCGCACGTGGACTACTTTTTTGTCTTGGATATGCCCCATGCTTACAAGAATCTTATTATGACCTTTGCTGCTGTACTGTTGAATACATCGAGTTCGTATCACGATTGTATGTAGACTATAAGGATCCAGACGGTTCCCACATTGCAGGGAGCCGAACCTATCGAATGAACTATGCTTTCGCCCATGCATCCAGCCTGAGATGCACCCACTCGGGACCCACGTCTTCATCTGACAGATGAGAAGGCATAACTCGGACGCTGCGAAACTTTAAATTTATTTATTTTTGAAAGCGATGTATTTCTCGATGAGTAGACTACCCTAACTAATCGAAAAAATGCCACATGGCGGGAGATGACCATCCCTTCTGTTCATCGCCTCCTGCCGCTTGCATATATTTTCCTTCGACATTGCCTCTGATTCCCATTTCTCACTCTCCTCGCCACTGGATCGACGCTTTCCCCATAATAGTCAAGACTCGCCCCTCGTCGCATCAAACCCTCAAGCCCGGATCGCCCAAAATCGATGGCTGACCCATCGCCTCGCCCAGCTGCAGCCTCATAACACTCGCGCTTCTCACAGCCCCTGCTAGTCAAGCTCGATTCGGGATCCCCTCGCCGTTTTAGAAAGGGTTATACTGTATTTAGGATCGCTCTTCATATGTTTTTCCTTCTCCTTTTGTCTTAGTTGCTCTGCTCTCCTTGTTGGACCCTCTCTGTAGATCATAGACATTATTATCGGGCTTTGTAGCATCACCCCTCACCCCTGTGCCCTTGTGCTCAACGTCGAAAACTTCACAAACCATTCAATTCCATGCCCCTTACCTTGTGGACACTGTTTCATCTTTTACGACGCTGCACGGCCTGTTGCCACTTGCCAGCAGCTTTCTGACTTGTTAAGTCCTTTCATACTTCCTCTTTTGCTCACTTCAATGCATAGTATACTTGTTCCGTCTCACCTTAGCTCTGTGTATAAAAACCTCTGCATCTGGCCTTGTCAAAGGTCAGGCAACTGCGGCCTCATTCCCCCCTTCTCTTGTGTGATTTCGCCTGACCGTCCGATGACCTGCGAGCCTGCTGTGCCACTCGTCCTTCTGTTTTTGCTCTGAGCTCATCTTGTCTTCTTTCCGCCCTTGTCGTCCGCTTCTCGCCTCATTTTGCCAACACCGATTACCTCTCATTTCAACAACGCCGACCACTCTCACCCTGCCAACTGCCTCCACCTTGCCAACGCTAACTGACCTCCCCAACACCGCTGCCCACGCACGCACGCACTCCCACACACTCACACACACACACTCTCGCTCTCTCCGCTCCCCCCCATGCATTTGCTTTCCCTTCGGGATCGCGAACCTGTCTCAGAACTTGGACCACCCCCGAACTCACCCTGTGTAGACGTTCCGTCTTCGCCACAGGCGTGGGTGCTGGTCGGGTGTTCTTCGAGTTCCATGTCGATGTAGGCTGTTGCCCATGCTCGCCAGGATTCTGCTTTGTCCGTGGTTACTCTGATGGATGCAAAGTAGCGTGCCACATCATTGATGCCGACATCGGGAAAACCCTCCTGAGCTAGCGAGAGATAGTGCTGGAATAGTTTAGCAGTAGTCAAAATAAGCACGATAATGGTTTGATAAACACGACATAGGCATCACAAGCTGTCAATGACACCCAGTCCCACGCTGTCAAGGCTGCGCATGAGATAAAATACCATAAAATTATCATGCACATTGGCTTGACTACGATAATAGAAGTGTAAAAAGTCAGCTGCCAGTGCCCCCAACACCCGCGACTTCAAGTTCATGCCCATGCTGATCCCCACACCTGCAGGCTCAATGCCTTGCTGCTGCTGCTGCTGCCCTGCTGCCCCCCCACCGCCATCGCAGCTGCTGCCCCACCACCATCGCTGCTGCCCCGCTGCCGTCGCTGCTGACCTGCCACTGCAGTTGCTGCTGCCACCGCCATTGGTCGTTATCGTTGGTTGTGGTCAGTCGTTGTGGGTTGTGACAGATTGCCAGCGATGGAACTGATGCTGCCAACCGAACTTCGCTTGACCTTTGGTAGGTCGAGAGCAGCCTCAGCAAGCATCTCAAAGACGACAAGTGGTTTCTCCTCTGGATGCAGCACCGCGGACGGGCCTTCAAGTCGCTTGATAGTAAGGTAGTAGTCCGTCACATCCTCGCCCGCAGGTAGACTGGAACCGTTGGATAGCCTGTTTGACCAGCTCCTCCGAACTTGTTGAGGAATTGAGTAGGACAGTTTTGAACGTTGCTTCTGTCTGCAACTTGGTTGTCGTCGTTGGTCGGAGATTATTGTCGTCAGTCGTTGTCGTCGTTGGTCTTCAGTCGTTGTCGTTGTCAGTCATGATCGTGACTGCGATCGTCACGCTACCAGTCGTGAGCACTGCACCTTCCATGGCCGAGGGCCACGCCAGCGTCGAGCCTGCTAGTGGGGCTGAGAAAGCCCCCACTGCAAGACCCGAGGCATTTGAGCCTAATG
>Ga0307510_10005653_pt1 | contig 14907 bp, 13 predicted proteins | sample 12_EM_MG_FD_207224 | JGI IMG/M metagenome (GOLD analysis project Ga0307510, IMG submission 207224) | Populus trichocarpa ectomycorrhiza microbial communities from riparian zone in the Pacific Northwest, United States - 12_EM | ecosystem: Host-associated > Plants > Roots > Unclassified | place...
TGTGTGCATGATCTCCTCCTTTGGACGAGATGCTCGGCTTAATCCTCCAAGGCCCAACGCTTGGCCTCATTTCATATTACTCTGTAATTTTATTTTGAATAAAAATCACTAATGAATAAATTAATTAAGATATTATCTAATTTTGCTATAGTTTTCAATTAAGATTATATTTTTTTATGTGATATGAGCAATTACTTTATGAATTTTAATATATGAACCTAATATGCAAAATTTACAAGAAAAAATACGCTCATGAATATTAATTAAAAATAAAATATTCATTTTATTATTTTTACTGTAGATTTTTTGTAATGCCTTTAGAAAGAATTTTGAGTGGCCATGCATTTAGAGAATGAGTTCATTTTTTTCATTATTTCTTTAACTGTATGTTTTTTATTTTTATTATTTCTTGTTTCTGCTATAATAAAATTAATTATCAAAACTGTCAAATAGTTAGAAAATTCATTGATATAGTTGGAAAGCAACTAACAACATGAAATAACTTGCAAATGAATATTCATCTCACATGTAACTTGAATAATACAAAAAATAATAAAATATTCATGATTCTATTTAAAAAAGCATGAATGTGATTACAATTTTTTTTAAAAGAGTCTATTAAAATAACTAGTTTAGCTATAAAATGAGGAGGTTTGTACTAGTTCATTGACTCGCGCTCCGTTATAGAACAAATCATTTTTTAACTTAAAAAATAAATATCTAGATGTTGTTATTGCTTTTTCTAGTAGAAAATAAATTCAAACCGTGTGGGGATCGACCCGGTGTGATCCAGTCGCCTTGACGAGTCCAAAGATAACTCAGATGACTGGTGAAAATGTAGTTTGATTCGGAAAAAATATTTAAGATGAATTTTTTAATATAAATATTGAGACAACAACATATTGGACTGATTCGGGTTGGCCTCTCAATCTGTATGTCGAGGCATGAAACTGTGATAACCCCATAAAAAGTAAATCAAAATAAATTATGAAGCTCAATTTCCAATAAACTCAATGTTGAATAATGAAATTGAAAACAATTAATTACAAAAAAAAGACATAAAAAAATAACCAAAGTTAACCTATCAAACTCACGACCTGGGTCATGAGACTGGAATAACCTAATAGAAAGCAAATTAAAACAAATTATGAAACTCAGTTCCAAATCAACATAATGTTGATCAAACATGAAATTGAAAAAAAAATTGATTAAAAAAAGGATACAAAAAAGACTTGAGTCATCATTGGGTTAATCATGAGATGAGAATAACCTCATAGAAAGCAAACCGAAATAAATTACAAAGCCTAATTTCCAATCAACCCAATATTAAAGGATAAAATAAAATAAAAAATCAATCATAAAAAGAAGGAAAAAAACCCAAGACGACCGAATTAACTCATCAAACCTATGGTCCGGTTCATAAGACTAGGATAACAAAAAAAATCAATTAAAAAAATAAAAAATAACTTGAGTCAACTTGAATTAACTGACCAAACTCGTGACCTGAGTCATGAGACAAAAATAACATTATAAAAAGCAAATCGAAATAAATCATGAAGCCTAATTTTCAATCAACCCTATATTAAAGAATGAAATTGAAAAAAAAATCAATTTAAAAAAGAAAAAAACTTGAGTTAAACGAGTTAACTCGTCAAATCCACGGTCCGGGTAATGAGACTAAGATAACTTTATAAAAATAAACTGTAAAAAATTATGAATCCTCGCCTTCAATAAATCTAATATTGAATAGGTTTAAAAAATACTATTTTAGTAAATAATATTATTTATATTTTTTAAATCCGATCCGGTGGTGGTCCCGGCCTAAGGCCGTTCATGGGTTTTGACTGGATCATCCTGAGTCCATTCTTAATTTTTTATTTTTTTATAAAATAAAATGATATTTTTTTCAAAATAAATAATTAACGAGTTGTACTGATTCTAGATTAACTTGGGTTTTTAACTAAATCACCTAAATTTTTAACTTTTTATATTTTTTTTAAATATGACTTAGTTTTGATCCTGGGTTTGTTGAATTCCAAGTCAACCCGTCTATCTTATTACGCAAGAAGGGCACGATAACGTTCACTGCCCTTCTGTTTTTTTTTTAATTTTTTTTTAATTTTAATTTTAATAATGTGAATGCTTTGGACACACACAGGGTCACTCAAATTAAAATACCAAACCTTAGATTTTTTTATTTTGTTTTTTAAAAAGAAGCCATTACAAAGTCCACAACAACGAACGATTTTATTACACACGCGCTCAAGGAAGAGACTGTAATGCAACATCCTAACTCCTCCGCTGCTTCTGTTTCCACTAAGTTACACGTGTTAACGCGTCAGGAGCCTCATCCACGTGGTAAAAAGCCAACATAGCTTCTGTCTCGACCGGTCCAAAACAAATTCAATCTCGACCGTTCACCTCGTAACATAGCTTCTGTCTTGACCGTTTGTGGAAGTTTAAGGAGGAGAGGATAGTACAGTATAATTCAGTCCCTGCATGTTTCAAAGTATTACAACTTAGTAGACCATATTTTTAAGAAATTCAATTTAGTCCTTTACTTTTTTTTTTATATATCCTTTCTAATAAGTTAAAATAGATTTGGATTTTTCATAATCCCAAATTTATGATTTAAATAACTTTAGTTTATAAATAAATATAAACATCGTGAGAGCCTTGAGAAAACCCAAGTATGCAAGAGTCAAGGGATTAATTTGTAGTTTCATGAATAATAAGTACTAAATTATAGATCTGATCAAAATCCAGAGACTAAAGCATAATTTAATCGGAGAGAAATATAAAAGAGAGAAGAAAGTCTTTTCCTTTGCTTTTGTTATTTTGGTGGAGAGAGAGAATGAAGCTCTAGGCTTTAAAGAGAGAAAGTCTCTCAAAGTTTTTAGCTTCTTTCCACACAAACATACAGGTATGTTTTTCCCTTTGTATGTTTCCAAATTTGGTTTCTTTTCTATTTTTTTTTTCACTTGTATGAGGTGAATTTTATTCTTCATGAACTGTTTCTCTTGCTGTTGATTTCTCTCTCTCCTGTTTCTTTTATTTTTTTGTTTTATGGTTAAAGTATATAACAGTCATTTGAGGTGGTTGTTCTTAGGGTTTTCTTGGTTTTGTTTGTGTTTGTTTTTGTGTGCAATTATGACGTGTCTTTGTGTTTTTATGGGTTTTGATTGGAAAGACTTGAGTTGACTTTGTTTTTCTTGGTGTTTACTTGAGAGTTATGGTGGTTTTTATTCTAGTTTTATGGTCTTCTATGATGTGGTTAGACTATCTTTCTCTTGTTATTTGAGACTTCTTTGGCTTAAACGCATTCTTAAAAGTTACAACTGAAGAAGGTAAAGCTTTCTCTCGAATTGTGATCTGGGATATACAAGTAAATATCACAGAAAAAAACTCATCCATGATATAGTTCATCTTGAAAGAATTTTTGTGAGCATGGCTTGTTGTTGTCGGTGTTTTTTTTTTTTTTTTGCTGAGTTAAATTTATAGGGTACTGTGTAATTTCTCGTTACCCTTTTTGCAAGTTCATGAAACACAGTCAACCCTTTTTTTTTCTAGTTTTTTTTTCGTTTCGTGTTCTGAATCTCAATAGCAAAGTTAAGTAGTTCATGTTTTTCCAGTCTTTGATTTGCTCATCACCTTTTGATGTGTTAGCCTCTGAGAAAACTGTCTTGTTCCCTTATGACTTGTTTGACCTGTCCTTGTTGCAGGACTGACATGTTAATCTTCTAACCTAGATTTTCCCACAAGTTTCATAAATGGTTTTTATTAAAAAAAAATGGAATTTGCAACCTTAAATCAACATAATTGACAGGGGATTACATTTAGCATTGATGAACACATTTCTTTTTAGCATTGTTAGCTCTTATTCTGCAATCTTGCGAGTTACAGATCTACAAGTTACTTTTATTGTGCTTGGATGATGCTAATTGTTCCTTGTACAGCTAGTCAGTGGCGGCAGTTTCAGTTAGCTTTTGAAAATTTTCCTGTCTTCCTTTATTGTGTTATCACACTGAACCCCACACTCTCATAACACAACAAAGTTATGTCGCTTTATTACTTTTTTTATGCTAATCTCTGTCCTTTTCTCATAGCTTCTCCACATCTCTGTCTATTCTAATATCCTTCTGATTTCTTTCACAACAGTCTCGGCCGGTTGTTTTGATCACCGAAAGGGGTTTTATTTCCCCACTGATGTTTCCAAGTCGAGATTGTGGTACATATAAAAAAAACAGATCAAATGCCATCATTAAAAATGAAGACCAACCTAAACATGAGCTCTCTAAGAGAAAAAAAATGTCTCAGTGTGTGTCAAAAGTCTAATATAATATCCAAAAAATCATGCTCCCAAGTCTCAGTTTCTCGACAAGCAGCAGAATCTGACAAGTGTGTTCAGAAATGTCAGGATGGCTATGGTAAGCAACTAGCTCCACTTGAATTACGCTTATGTTAACTACTCTCTTAGACAGCTGTGAAAGATTGCTTGGTGATTTGTTTCTTTGTTTGGAAAATTCACAATTTTGGCCTAGTGCCCTAACCATTTTCCTCATTGCAGCAACTTTAATTTTGAAGAACTGTAAAATATTTTGAATGTTGTTCATTGAAGAAGTTATATTTGTCTTTTAATGTTTGTATATTTCATCTTCCATTGTGTACCCCAAAAAATGCACATGCAATAGTTCTGGACCTTACTCTTATAACGACTCCATTTTGGATACATTACAAGCAGTTTGATTGCCAGATTTGTAGACTTGCAATCAATACTGCACATTTGATTTTGAAGAGATTTTTGTTTATTAACTAAACTTCTAATGGTTCTTTCTAGTTGCTTCGAGTATGGAAATATACACCCAGGGGGAGGACATTAAAACTGATGAAGCCGTTGACCAGCAAGACTTACCACGTGATGGAAATTCTCAGTTTCTGAAGCAGCCACCAACCTCTGTAGATTCTGGCACAACTGGGGATATGGTAAGTTTTGAATGTGGAGACTCTAATGTTCTGCTTGTCATTTTTCAATACCTGGACATCAATTACTGGATGTGCTTGCAACACATTTGTTATGGTCTAAACAGAACCTTTCTTCGTTGATTTACCTTTCGGAACTTTGGCATGGATTTCAAGCATGTGCTGCATGCGTAATTATGTTCATTTACACCTGGCATTTATAATCATTATCATTGCTAGAGTTCGTTCAAAACTTTAACTTTTTACAATAATATGATATTATGAATTTGAAGCATGTAGACAATGTCATGCTAATTTTACAAGTGCTGTTTATAACATTTATCATTAGTTGAGTGCGTTCAAATTTTTAATATCAAGTATGGTAGTAGATTATATTCATCATTATTATTTTTTTCAAATCTGTACGTGTGGTTTTGTTACAGTTGTTGCCATCCCTAGCATCTTTCTTCTCCCTTTTGATTTGTATTTTGTACAGATATAGTAGTTTATCTTCTATCAGAATTTGGTTTTGGTTGCATTTCCAAGTACTTTTTAATTGCTGTATCTGACTAACTCATAAACTTTTATGATTTGTTTTCAGACTAGTTGATATTTCTTTCTGTCATTTTCTTTCATGATTATGCAATTCAAATATTCTTTCTGTTATATATGTTATACTTTACATTTTGTTTCATTCAACTATTATTCAATGGTACTATTTTAATGGGAAGTTCACTGATGATGTAACTCAATTATCTTTCTTTTAGTATCCGGAGTTTGTACATTTCAATCGAGCTTTTGCCACCTGTTGTTTATTCTTCCCTATATATTTCTTCTGCATTTCGTACTCTTTTGTCAAGGTTGCATCCCATCTCTGGTGACTTATTCGATGTTCTCTTTTCGGGTTAAGGAGAATTTACCCACACTGCACTATAGAATAAAAGAACTGATATAGACATCTTTTCCAACAATACATTACATAATAAACTCATGCAATGTAGTAATTCTTGGCTGCACTTGTCATATCTTAGTACCACGTGTTAACAACTCCGAATACTTCCTTTTAAGCCAACAAGTGATGCCTGAAACTGCATTAGGTGCAAAGGTTCTTCCTTTTTCTTCACAGGCTCATAGAATGAGGAAGCCCATGGAAATTGGTAGTCTTTAGCGATTAAGGAGACTCTTCACTACCTAATACTTCCCTTTGCCTAGGAAGTTAAAGATGCTTAAAATTGAACTACTTTTGGATAGATTTCAATGTACTCATGTTTCCCTCGATCTATTTCTTGAAATGCTTTCAGTAGCATCATCACTGTGTTTTTAATCATTTTTTTGGATGGTTTCTTATGATAGTTCATTTGATGCAGGAATCTATATATAACTTTGCATCAAACTTGGAGACAATTTTTTCTCCTGTTCTGGAGCTCATTGAAGTCCACAGTGTGGCAAATATTTATGATGATGCAGGTATAGCTCAAACTTCTGCATCTAAATGCATAAAAAAACTAGTCATTAATGCACTTTCAATACTAAAGAAATGGAAGAAAGCCGTATCCCTATAATACCTGCAGTACTATTTTTCCTGTTCAGTTGCCTGCATGACAGCCAATTCTATACAAATGAATGTTTTATTGTTTGTCTCTTGTTTATGCTATCATAATGAGACAATTTATTGTTATATGTGGTATTGCAAAATTTATTTTGAAGAATGTTGGTTATTTGAAAGCAAGGACTTCGAGGACATGTTTACCTTCAAAGCATTTGCTGGCTAGTAGAAGCAAGGATTACATTGGACATCAGTAACAATTTCATTTTTTGCTCTGGTATCCAGCTTTGCTAGGATCTAACTTTAATGTGCTTGTATATGGCAGCTAACATAAAGTCAACAACACTGATTATTGATTAGTGTATTGGTAAAGATAAAACTTTAATGGAAAACTCCAAGTGTTTTGCATTGGAGCTACTCATTGTTAGTGACTTTTTCTATGACAATATCCAGTTTGATTAGTTTTTCTTTTGTAGGGAGTAACAGTGATCTTAACGTGCCAGGTTTGGGTATTGATGACAGTGATGATAACAGAAGCTCATGTGATTATCAAACTTGCAACATATCAGATTTCTTTATTTCTGACATGATTATTGCTAGCTTACCATTTGATGGGAGCACTGTTGTCAATGATTTCACCGATGCCAATCCTTTTCCTGATTACAAGTATGCTGAGCCAAGTATGTTGTTTGATGTGGCTGAAGAGTGTATGATACTACCTTTTCTTGAGGATACTGCAAAAATGAGCGACTCTGATGATATGAAATCATGTGAAGAAGCCACGATAGATTCAGATAATAGTAGCTTATATCTAGCAATTAATCAGATAAGATCCTGTGACCGGGAATCTGATCTAAACATTGACTCAGACCAAGCAGAAGACTTTGATCCTCAGTTCTTTATAAAAAATTTACCTGAATTATCTGATGTGGTTTCAAATTTTCTGCCCTCTATCCACCCTAAGGAGTCTTGCAGAAGAAAGTCCGTAACCCTAGTGCTTGATTTGGATGGTAAGAAATTTACGTTATTTATGTCTTGTTACTAGTCCATGTAATATGCCTTCTCCTTTCATATTTTTTAGTTTGTTTCTTCAACTTTTCTATTAATCCTGCTGCCTTTTGACAAAACTATTTGAATCATAACAACTGAGATAAGTTAGTGGATAGGTCAGTGGGTCTGAATACAATACTCCGTGTTTCTAATATATGTGGACGTGATATTGTTGAGTTTGATCCTTCGACTCTTTTACTTGTGCTTCTGCTTTATCTGAAGTCTAAACACTATTTTAATGGCCACCTCTGAGAAGATAGTGATAGGTTGGTTGGTTTGAAATTCCGTCATAAACTTTTTGGTTATAATTGTGTTTTCAGTATCATTTTCTCTTTAATTAATTTAATTGAAGAATTATGTCCCATGTACAATACGAAGGTTGAGTCACAGATGGCTTTTCTATTCTCAGAAACACTTGTCCACTCAACATTGGAACACTGTGATGATGCAGACTTCACCTTTACTGTGTTTTTCAATATGAAAGAGCACATAGTGTACGTAAAACAGAGGCCTCACCTCCACACTTTCTTGGAGAGAGTTGCAGAGATGTTTGAAGTTGTTATCTTCACAGCTAGCCAGAGCATCTATGCTGCACAGCTTTTGGACATACTGGACCCTGATAGAAAGCTTATATCTCAGCGGCTTTATCGTGAATCATGTATTTTTTCAGATGGAAGTTACACAAAAGATTTGACAGTTTTAGGTGTTGATCTTGCTAAAGTTGCCATAATTGATAATTCGCCACAGGTATTTACATTTACCTGCCCATTTTGCTTTGATGGTTTTGCACTTTGCTATTCCCCCCCTCCCTGCCTCCCCCATCTTTCCTCATCTGTCCAATTTTATTGCTGTATGAGCTGCAGTTATCATCCTTGGTTATGATGGTTGTCTAGGTAAATGGGTTAGTGTTGTGTGGTCATTTTAGTTCGGATACCAAATTAGGTGTCAATCTATGTATCTAATCTTCTACAATTAGATTTGGGGATGTTCTGAGCTGACTGCGCTGGGGGTAAACTGTAGAAGTGGAACACATCAAAGTTCTTATCTTAGGTCAGGGCACTAGAGTGGAGAAGGCAGTAGAACTCATTACATCAAAAGTGAAAAGTGATGAAAATAAAGTCCTTTTTTTTTTATCAATGCTAGTATCATGGGAAGCATTGTCTAGCTTCCCCTTCCCTGAGAAAAAGGATTTTGGGTGTCAAAATGGCAGGAACAAAGAAAAGTCTTCTTATTGAATCTACTCTGATTTTTTAACTGTTCTCTTTCGGTGATTTCAGGTTTTCAGGCTGCAAGTAAATAATGGGATTCCTATTAAGAGTTGGTTTACTGATCCATCAGATTGCGCACTAATTTCATTACTACCCTTCTTAGAGACCCTGGTTGATGCTGATGATGTCCGGCCCATAATTGCAAAGAGATTTGGTAACAAGGAATAAAAGAGCTTCTTTTTCCTTACTAGCTTGAATTTTGCTCTTTCCTCTGGTTTATCTTTTAAGCAAAATTTGGTCTCTGATTTAGAATGTCCATTTTCTTTTCTCTTCAAGCTTTTGATATATTTAACTATAGAATAAACTAGTGTTTGTCTCATTCTTGGGTCAGCTCTTGGTGATTGGACCCTTTCCTTTTCTCCTCTAAGCTCACAACTCCATGGGGTGCTCTTTCTAATTTTCCCAAAAGGTAGTTGTAGTGAATGTCTCCCTTTCATTTTACTGTACAGTTGAAGTTGCAACCAAACTCATAAGGGCGTGTATATGAACTTTATCTTGTGAAATATAATTTTGCAAAACTCTTGTTTGCTATCTTAATTGGTGCTCATCTACATGTACTGCTATCTTTTGTGTTAGTTTTTCTTCAGTATGAAAATATTCAAATTCTAGGCTAGCAGTAATAAATTAGAACCTTGAACCTGAAACTTCTAGGCCCATTCCTTTCTACATGGCTTCTTTAGTCTTGAAATATTGTTGAGGCTTCATAGTTACTTCATCAAGCATAATTATTTATCTTCTGAGATCATAGTTTGACTATTGTTTAACTTGCATATCTTAACATGTTTTTAAGGCGAATGATGGTTGATAAGCAGGGAATGGTTTCTATGTATTTCAAGAAGCTTTGTGAACAGACTCGATCAGTATAGATAATTTTATAGTTTTTAAAGGAGTAGGTTAGTTTATATTTTTTAAGAGAGTAGGTTTAAAAGCAAATATTTTAATGATACACCTGATTTAATTGCATGGCCATCTATTATCACTTAACGCCATGGAAAGTAAAAAAAAACTTAAGTCTTATTTAAACAATACTATTTATATTGCACAATTTTATTTTATCCGTGTTATGGATTTTTTATGCACTGATTAATTTTCAAGATTTGTTATGGATTTTTTATACGCTGATTTAATTTTCAAGTTTTCTTATCAATTATTGCTCATTTATTTTTTACATTTTCATGTCCTCATATCTTTTAAGCATTCAATTAGATCTTGATGATTGGACATACCTTCATTCCTCTGATTAAATGTGCACTATCTCAAGTTGGTGTGTGGTTTGATAGGGGGTGGTTGCTTAGGCAGGATGATTGTGGGCAAGCTGTCTGCGAGTAAATTACACCTTAAATGTGGCTTATTAAATGTTTCTCCTCAGTGTTTACATGTTGCTTATTTGCAATGCATAACAATGCTTCCTTGATAATGATACTCGTCCTTTTGATAATACATATCATGCTTCAGGGCTTTCTTACTCCTTTCGGTACAAATTCTTCGAGAGATGATCATAGCCAGAGAAAGTGTGGATTTTAAAGTTGAGCACAACTAGGTGTGGTTCATTAGATTTGGAGGAATTAAGGTTATCTTTAGGTACTCAATTCACTTGGCATGCCTTATGAACATGTGGCTGTAGCTTATTGGTTAGAATCCCCCCCCCCCCCAATCCCGAGGATTATCAATAGCCAATGTGAAAATTTATGTGAGTTTTGGGTTTGATATCCTGAGACTATGAGAGTAAGGGATCTGGAGTTAGTGCTATGCATTTGAGTCTGAAATATGATATATAAGGGTGGATTATGTAAATATCCAAATCTGATTAGGGTGACCATGTAGGTCTTTTTGAAGGCCATCAAGTGGATTGTTAAAGGAACACGGGTTTGAAATGCTCCTTCACCCATGGTTTGGGAAGAAAATGGTGACGAAGTGTCTGATATACAAAAAGACCTGCGTGCCTGTCATATTAACATCTGCTGAATGATCTTTTCTCTTTCGTAATTTCGCATGCCTTATCTGCAGGTCATTTGAGGAAACATACTAGATTATCTGCTAATGGAAAGTATAGGTACGTTGGGTTATTTTGCTATTTTTTCCTGTTACTTTGTAGATACGGCACTTTGCTACAGAATGGACTCTGCTGACAATTCATTGTTCTATGAATTTACTAAGCAATGTTAAGAACGGATTTTGTTGTGTAGTCTTGTTTGTATCCTGATAAGAACGGATTGGATGCCTGGTCAGTTTCTGTTCTTAAACCAATGACTGATCTCTATGTAAACTAGCATAGAACATCCAATTGGTATAATTGCCGCTATACTAGTAGTTATTTCTCTAATATTTGCAAAAGGGCAGAGTGCATGATCTGATGGTCTCTATATGTGTTGCGCTAGCTCAGTTTCATTGCCTTTCTGTGTATCTTCACTGTATTTAATTTGAATTCTGGGATTGCCTTTTTAATTTGCTTAGAGTGAAATGCATATGCCAAATCATTTTGCCTACAGATTGTTGAAAAAAACATGTATTTTTTTAGCACTGGTTTTTCCTGGAGAGATGGAGGGTTGTGCAGCCACCAAATCCTTCATGCTTGTTCCAAAATGGGAAAACGTCTTGCGCTTTGCAGTGCTAGTGACAACAGTTGCGCTAGCAGCTGCCATGTATCTTGGCATATGACATGCAAATACCACCATCACTAACAATAAGAACTAGCGTCGGAAAGTCAAGCTAGCCTTAGTTTTGAAGGGAAAAAATGAAAATTGAACGAAAGCCTCGCTGAAAACTGGAAAGGAGGCAAGTGAAACTGACTGCGCGTATACATCCCAGTCCCAGACGAGCATATTTTTTTGGATCAATAATGTAGATGTCTTCGTGAGAAAGGCAGCTAGGTGTATCGCCTGTATTCTGCCAAGTAGAACCCCAGGGCAGCTGCTGCAATAATACATACAGACTACAAGATCTTGAACTCATAAAAACATCAAAAAAATAAGTCTCTCGCTGTTAGCAATTTGCATGATTTGTCCCTGAAACAAATTGGTCTTGTAAACGCCAGGATGGGGTCATTATGAAAGATGTATCCCAAAATTGAAAGATGAAGGCCATGCCACTGGCTGAAATCATAGACGTGCAAAAGCTGAAAGATTACAATTTCTATCAAATCAACTGTGACAACCCAACATTTCATGGCATCAATGAGGAATTTTCTTTTTTAATCTCTTTATACGAAAACTCTTCCAACCATTACACAAACGCAATCTGCACTCTGTAAGATTTTCTTTCCAGTTAAATCTATATTTTGCATGCATATCAATCACACAAGGAATTTTTTTTATCAAAACAAAGGATTTATCCCATTAAACAAAATTTTGACCCTTTGAATTAATAAAATTAAGTATTTGGGAAATCTTTTTATAGTTATGGTATTGTTGGTCTTTGAAGATTTTGACTTGTAACAATTCCTATTATTATTCCTATTATTATTTGCTCTTGTCGGTGTCAATTGATATCAGAGTCTAACAATTCTTAGTAGTTAGTTATTATGTGTTATTAAATAACCATGGTTGGGAGAGATGATCGTAGAATATAACATGCTCATGTAGAAGGGGATGAGGAGGAGAGTGATAAATAGAAGACATTCAAAGATAAATTATATAATTGACCTATCAATTAGAGATGATAAAATTATAAATGCAAGTTGAAGAATTATCATGTCAATTAATAAAGATGAAGAAGAGAAAATCGAAAGATCATGATGTGAGTGAGCATGAATCCATGACCAGTTTTGAGAGCTATTTTTAGAGTCATGCTCAAAGGAGAAAAATCAATTACTAAAATTTGATGATAATGAGAAAAATGTTGTTAAAAGAGAAGATTTTGATGCAAAAATATTGATTTGTGAAGATGCAAGAGTATGCAAAAGATGTTCATGCTATGTTAGTTGAGATGGACTCAGATCTTAATAGTGAAACTTCCACAAGAAGAGAACCTAATTAGGTATGGTTCCAGAGGTGATTTTTGATGAAATATATTGCGAAGGATACTTTATATGAAAATTTTAGAATTGATAGGATCAAAGTTGATTCTTTGAGTCTTTAAATAGAAGTTATGAAATAGATGTTGAAAAGTTCTCTTGGTAGAGAAATTAGCACATGGCTTATTAGTGATGATATAAAAAAATATATTGAAGAGGTTTTTCTGATCCTTATAGTGCTAAGGCTTTGGTTGAGTTAGAGTTTGAAAAGGCTGTTGCAAGAGTTGTTGTACATGACCATTAACATAACGCTAAGATTGGTTTCGTTTTTAAAAAAGAATGAGTGTGTTGCACATGGTCTTCAACATAACTGCAATAGCGATTTGAGTTTGAGGATGAGTTATCTCTACCTCAAGAAAACTGATGAAAGAGGATTATTAGTAGAAATTATTTGTTTTCTAAGTTATTTATTTTCATTCCTATTTAGTTTAGATTTTTTTTCTTTAATGGTGATTTTGTTTTCCTATTTAGTTTATGAAAATAAATATTGATAGTAGTAACTTTCTTTTTCCTATTTAAATTATGAATTCTATAATAAATCTATAGTTATTTATTGAGATTTTTTTTTTCAAGATAAACCTACAACTAGTACAAATAAGGATGTTTATCTTGTATTTTAGCAGAGTACTAGTATAAGTAATTTTATTAGTATTCATTTTTACTAGTATAAGTAGTTTTATTAGTATTTTTAGTACTGAATATTGTATTTAATAATATATTGATATTTGATTTTAACTAACAAAACTCTAAAAGTATTTAAAAGCAAGCCAATAAAAATGAATACTAATAAAATTATTTCAAATTATTAAAGTATATGCAGTTGTTTATTATAGGTTTTTCTTTTGTTTTAAGGCAATAATAAATCAAACAAGATAGTTTTTAATTATAAATTTATCAAGCTGTATACAAAATTATTCAATTTCTAAAAATAAAATATTGTAATTTGATAAGTAATATTAAAATTTATGTATTAGAAATATATCAAAAATATCTATTAAATATTATAAAAATAAGAGTAGCTTTTACCATCTAGTATTTTTTTGATATTATAATAGTTTTTGCAGTTGTGGTTAAAAAAATAGGTTTTAAAAAAATACTTTTAGTTGTGATTTTTTTTAAAAAATAGATTTTAAAAATATAAGTTTGGTTAGACTGACGTGCATGAAATGAATTTTTACATGCAAAATAAATAAAAAACAGGTATCTATTAATGAAATTATTTTAATTTTTATAAAATCAAGATTTGAAACGTTATTATGTATAAACCCGATGAAAAAATCAGAAGCTATTTGACAATCCAAACAAATGTTTTTTTTTTCTATGGTTAAGCAGAAGTTACTACGATATAAAATGCTCCCAAAGAAGAAAAACAAAAAACCACCATTTCATTGGACAGCCATGCAATCAGCTTTTGTTTTTCCTGGAAAGAAAGGAAGAAGAGGAAGAAAAACCATGGGAGCCAAACACACATTTGGTAGTCTTTCGCTACAATAAACCACCATTTCATGGATGGTTATTGTCTTCTGGTCTTTCCATTTCCTCCCCCACGTTCTCTCATTAATTTGCAGCCTCCTCACTTTCAAGTAATATAACGTTCAAATTAATTGGACGCCATGTCCATCGATCCCTGTATAAATCACTCAGCAATCTACAACAATCTCAATCACACGTTACCTGACCAAATACTGCTCTCTAGCTACAGTATTACGCACGAAATTAATGGCTTTTAACCTTAAGCTCTCTCTTTTCATTGCTTTCTTGGCATGCAGCAGCTTGGACTGCTACAAGGCCAGGGCACGACCATCGGCCTCAGTCTCAAACCTCATGGCTCGCTTAAAACTAGACGGAGACTCACAGAATAATTGCTGGGACTCTTTGGTGCAACTACAAGCATGTTCAGGGGAGATTATTCTTTTCTTCCTGAACGGCGAGACTCAGCTTGGTCGTAGCTGTTGCCAGGCCTTGAGGACCATCGGTGAACATTGCTGGCCTAACATGATTGACACACTCGGGTTTACAGCTGAAGAGGGACAAATTCTTGAGGGATACTGCGACAAAGCTGCCGATCCCAC
>Ga0307510_10005654_pt1 | contig 14906 bp, 16 predicted proteins | sample 12_EM_MG_FD_207224 | JGI IMG/M metagenome (GOLD analysis project Ga0307510, IMG submission 207224) | Populus trichocarpa ectomycorrhiza microbial communities from riparian zone in the Pacific Northwest, United States - 12_EM | ecosystem: Host-associated > Plants > Roots > Unclassified | place...
CATAGATGCGAGACCCGATTGAGTAGACGGTGATCGATTCGGGACACGAAGTCCTCCAAGTAATCGCTATCGCTTTGTGACCGGAAAGGTGTGAGAGCAGGGAGGGCTCAATTGCACCTGATAACGACACCTCGCAGTCGCCGCTTCGTAAGTGGTCTGGGACCAGGCATCCTCGTTGAGATATGCTCCACCTTGCACAGCGCGTGAATGCCGTCAAGGAAACGTCGGCACTACCATATCTGAGACAGCTTCGAACGTGTCTGAGATTAGTCGCAGAATTTGAGAGGAGTACGATTGAGGCCAACGACAGAACTGATTTGAACGAACGACAGGTACTAGGGCAGCCTTCGGCCCCGAGGTCAAAAAATGTGTGAAAGGTTAGCCTGAATAGTTTTTTTGGGCGCCTCACGCTTTGGATGGCGATGGTCCAGAATCTATGGCAACGGGAGGAAATACAGTATTATGTCATCATACCAGACATCATAAATCATGTGCAGTCTGGCCCGTCTTTCATGTCAAATGTCAACAACTTGTAATTGCACTAGCCCTTACCAATCTACTGCATTCTTACGCTGAACTTCCAAATAACTTTTAACTTCGATCGATGAGTCCAATCACCTGGCAATGGCGCTAATGGAACTTGAACTAAACTTGGTGCTTGTCACGTCGCGGGTCCATCGGAGATCTTCACGCCGATAAGTACGCAAGGATGCGGAATATCTGACTGGGACACCCACCTTTGACAGAGGCACAGATGGCAGATTTCATCATTATGGCCGTGGCACCCCTATCTCCAGGCACCGGGGGGATATCAAGAAGGCGAAGTAGCTCAGGCAGAAACATTCGAGAATTTGCTGACCATAAAGGACCAGTTGACGCGCGGCGAGAGCTCTAATCGTGGACAACGGAGCAAAGCAGATCAAGGAGGGAAATCCATGATAATTTATTCGTAACAGTCGTGGCTGGGGTTGGCAGTAGGTGACGGTAAGGACGGTGTCAGCGGCCTGCGACAGCTCCCGTGCCACGCGTTTGATTGGTGCCGATGATTGCGAGAGGACATCACGCCATGCCCTCAAGGAATATACGCACAGAGCGCTCAATTTCTACAATTCTACAGCAATACCCATCTCCTTTGGCACATCGAGCAGTGCCTGTGTGGAAACTGTACCCGCGCACCCGCACACGTTGCGGATCGCAAGCTTGAGGTGAGCATAATCAAAATGCATGCAAGTCATTTCTTACGTAACCCCCTCTTGTTCCGTGTTCGTTGTGGCAAATCCCGATCTGGTGGTCGCCAAGGTCCTGGCACGTTCAACGGTTCGCGAAGTCTGGCGAAATGAAGGCTTCGACTACCAGGTGAACTAACGATTGTAGCGCTGGTTGCATCGAATTCATACTCGAGATGACGAAACAATGGTGGACGGCCGCTGAGAGTGGCCCGAATATCAGCACCGCTCTCTTGGCGGGTCTTTGGCTTGGACGGACTTGCTGGCCATCTTTAAGTGCCATTATGCCGCAACGACGTTTAGCGAAGGTCGAGACTAGGTCGAGGCACTCTTCTGGATGTCTCCACATTCAAGCAGACTTTCCTGACAGGCACAAAATAAATAACACACCTGCCACAATTCGGGTCTTCTCGTGGCCTACACTGTCGGTATATATAACGGTACAGTGCAAGGTGAGCAAGGACTACACCGCCCTCCTCTCCTTTCTTATTCTTCTTCTAAACACCACCTCCCCTCCCAACTCAGACGGCTCCGTGTTCTCGAGTCTCAGACCGGCACGCTCGGTCCAGGCACCATGGCCCCTACCCGCAGCACGCTCATAATCAAGTTTGACCCCGAGTTCTCCTGCCTGCTCTCTGCCGAGTCCCCTACGCCAATCCACATCTTCGCTCTCCTCACACAGCCTCTCTCTGGCACGTGCCACACGCTAAACACCCTCGCAGCCAAGGCACGCCATGCGGGTAGCACCAAGGGATCTAGCACCAGCGCCAACAACAATATACAAAGTCGTGTCTTCGCGGCGGATGTCACGGTCATCGGGGCAGAGCCCACCGACAACGCCGATGGGGGCGCGGCGAGCATCGCTGCCGCCGCTGCTATGCCACAGCAAGCCTGCCTCAAGTATGCCATGGGCGTGGAGGAGGTCGCCGCGCTCCGGTGCGAGGGGTTACTCTATAGCCGCGAGCTCGCTGCGCTTGCGGATGTTGCGGTGCCGAAGACGTATGGGTTTTTCACAGGTGGCACGGAGCTTGCGCCTGTCGCGTGTCTCGTCATGGATCTCTGCGTGAGCACCGAGGTACTCCGGAGCGCCAACGAGTTTTGGTGCGTGTTGCTTCCCACCACTTCGGCACTTGCGTGCAATTCTGATTGCGTTTGTTTTGTGGATGTGTGGGGTGCGTTGCACAGTCGCTTGGCGATGTTAGCCCTCTGTAAGGTCCACGCGGCCGGCGTGCTGCACAACACGTCACTCAATCTGCGCCATTTCGTCATGAAGGGGAAGAAGGTCTTCCTCGTGGACTTTGCCCTCGCGATGGTACACCAGTGCGAGAATGCCCATCCTGCCCTGTGGAATGAGGCGCTCAGACCTGCTGCGGTCACAGAAGACTGCTGGGCTGAATGTGGCGAGTTGATTGTGGCCGAGCGAAACATCTTTTCGCAGATCGGCGAGCAGCTGCCCTTAAAAATCAACCCGTTGCCGGGTTTGACGACCGTGGTTCTTTGAAAAATCTGTAGTGCGCACATACCTTGCATATTGTCCTCCTTTATATACCCCGACACGTAGATCTATCCCATAACCATGTAACTGACGTTTAACCAACTCGAAGCCTGCGTAAGGTTCTTGCCAAGTGCGCCTGTGGGATGTGGGATATTACGGCCTCTGGAGTCTGGGGAGTGTGCATCATCTCCCATCTGCGTATTGGAGCCTGATGCGAAGCTCCGGGTCATAGCCGGTCAGCTGAACGACGCGCGCTACTGGGCAACGCATTTCAAGCACTGAGAGTGCACTGGTATATGGCAACGAGATCAACAAGACTAGCAATAACTACAGTGACGCTCACCGCCGTCAGTTCTTACTAGCGCGCCACTTACGATAAGTTGATAACTGCCAAGTGCCACTCGGGCTGACCCTTTCGAACACAGATATACGGAGGGCGGAGCGTCCGGTCTTGGTATTGGCCACGTTGATTAGGCGGTACGGTACCTCTCCGTTGAGCGCAGCCATGGGACGTTTGTGAATTTCATACCGTATACTGTATAGCCTTAAGGAGATTCGGCCAAATTTGCAAATTAGGGGCGTCCATCGCTCCGATCCTTGTCAACTTCATGAACGAGGACGAGAATGGGTATCGCGGGCAGCGAGGCAGGAGATCAAGATAATGTTTGCTTATATAATGGCCTCTATGACTCACGTGATTACACATCCAGTGCCGTTTGAGTACTCGCTGATCCGGGAACGCCGGTGTGCATCATCTAGGCATCCAGCCACAGCACAGGATATGAGGACATGTAGGAGTTTGTCCACAGAGCCATCTCTCAGCTGAATTCCGTCTCCAGCGGACTCGTCAGCCTTCTTCCTTTCAATATCTACCCTCACTGTCATTGTCTGTCAACAATCGGGCCGAAGTCGGTCCACCGCACACTTGTCAGTATCCCGCATTCATCCGCATTCAGGACCAGTCAGTGCATCACTCGTTGCGACGCGCCCGTTGACTCGGAGTTCCGCAATTCGATAATGGGAAGTGGCAGTGTCGCGCGCTCACCCGCTCCGGGGCAGTAATCCTCCTAGATTACTTTATAACCTAGTCTAACCCGGGATCCATTCGACCTTTCCTGCAAACCTACATCACTCTTCCCCTCACGACAATGACGATTTCACTTTCATCTCTATACCACACTCTCACTGTACAATTCAGTGACACGGTCGAGTACCAACTCTTCCCCTGGTTCGACGAGGCGTTCTCCGCCCGAGTCCGTCTCAACTATGCCCTGAACGGGATCTGCAAACCGATACACAGACTTTTCCCCCGATACGTTCCCGCCGACAACCCATCTGCCAGGGTTTTCTCTGCGACGCTGAATTTCGAGAAGCCAGACGACGACGTCCCCTCGGACGTGTGTCTCAAGCTTGCGCGTGGTGTAGACGAGGTCGTACGTCTGAGCCACGAGGCTTCCATCTACCGAAAGCAGCTCGTCAATCTCTGGGGAATCGCCGTCCCCAGGATGTATGGCTTCTTTCTTGGACATCACGAGGATACACCCGTGGCCTGCCTTTTACTGGAGTTTTGTCCCGGTCCCAGTGCGCCGCTACGCGATTCGGAGACGTTCATGTGCGTCCATTCTTCTCGATCCTTTCCCCCTTTCCATTTCGTGCTGACTGTGAGCAAAAATTTTGTCAGTCGCACCGCCGTGCAGAACGTACGCAAAGTGCACATGCTCGGCATAACGCAGAATATGCCCCTCGACTTGCGCCATTTCGTCATGAAAGACGATAGGCTACTACTCATCGACTTCTCGCGCGCGGTGGTACATCGGTGTAATAACGTGACGCTTGTATACAGCCTTCAGCGTTTCTGGCTCAACCGGGAGGGCGAGCAAGAGGTCTACAACTTGAAACACGACTGTGGGGAGTTGATGACGACCGCTAAGCGGAAAATGCGTGCCGCATCTGCGCCACATCGTCAATGACCATACGTTATGTCTAATTTATGCCAGTAAAAGTATACCAGTATAATATTATGGTTAATGGAGCCCACGTTTGGCTGCGCTCATGGTCACATCGTGCCGGACTCGAAGAAGTAACAAGAGATTGCCGCACATTCATTATGATGTGAGATGCAATCGCACCTGCGCTCTGATCGAGAATGACTTTGTGTGATCAGCCAGACACGGAGCGGGTATATTGTTGACAACAAACATACCGGATAAATCTCGGACATTATCAAGCAGCACCCTTCTAATCTTGGAAAGGATACTCAAGAGCCGGTGGGTCAAAAGCCAAAGTGCATTTCGAGTTATCCACTGGAAGCCCTATGTTCTGGACAAAAGCCCCGACGACCTCAAGAGTCTGCGCTCCGGTATTCTGGGCCTGTATTCCTTTCGCAGATTTACCGCAGGGCCGCGAAAAGAAGACGGGGAACTCGAAAGCTCGAAAGGTAGACTCGAAGAGGCAGAACAGCGCTAGAAAGTGACAAATTTGACAATCACCCATATGACTATAAGCGGAACGACATGTCGCTGTGGAAAGGAGAGCTGCTCTGTTGTAAAGGAGAAATGCCGAATGCAGCGGCTATGAATGGGACTGGTGTGGGTGTCAGTGCACTGCGCCTTACCCATATGTGTTAACACTGTACGACAGTACAGTATGGCTGAGGGCCTGAGGCTGAGGGCTGCCAGTGAGCGCTAGTGCCAGTGAGCGCTGATGCTGTGACCGATGACGCAACATGTATGTTTGGTTGTGTTTGTAGCTCAATTTGAATTTATTGGTCTCAGTGACGTGACTCTGTACTGTACTACAGTAGTGCTGTACAGGTGAGGACGCCACTTAGATACCCTGGACAGTCGGATATACTTCAACCTGAGGCTCCATGTACAGCTGACCTACTCATGACGCATAGCCTCGATCAGCCCTATAAAGCTATGCATTATGAGGGGATCAACTACTGTAGTCACCGAAATTAGCTGTCTAACCATGAGGCCTAACTTACCACTGTAGTACCAGTGAGGCCCACACATTACTAGCCTGGGGCTGCTCTTTTCGCTCAATAATTCTTTTCTTCCAAACAGCTAGCACTATATCGGAATGCCGGGAACTCGGGAGGACGAAATTGTCGTAGGACGGCTTGACGTAGCGAAGATACCTTCTAACGTGGGATCCAGGATTTGGGGGACCGTTGGGGAGGGCTTACTGCTCCAATATGCCGTCTACCGAGCGTCCTCGCTCTTTGGTATCACGTGCTATGCGACGTGCAAGATGGGCGATCGGGATGACTCGGTGAATACCTTTCTTGCCATGGGAATTGTATGATGTCAGGGACGTCCCTCTTTCTTATCTGCGCTGACCTCTGTGATGGGCGGACCTATCGCTTTGGCTGTAGGGGACAGCAAACTTATTCTCGCAATTTGTTTTAATTATGACCGACCCAGGGCTACCTGTCGTAACGGAAGGAGGCTTTTCGAGTGGACCACCTCATCGTCCGAAGCTACCGCAAATCATGTCATATTTGCCTCTCCATTGCCCCGTTACTCTCACCCACCACCCGTAGGTGCTCGGACGCGATTACTGCCGACCAGCGCCTACCACCAGATATAGGGGTAGCACCTTGGTTGTCTGGTAGAGCGAATGGGAGGGACGGGGGAAACTGTATTTCGTGGCTGGGTGTTTGGTCGGAAGCGTTGGCTGCGAATGGGAACCTAGTATCGTTGGGCTCACATCGTCCGAGGTTACCGTCAGGGTGGCGGCTGCTTGTCTTCATTAATGGTAATATTCAGTGGGTGGATGGTCATTGCTAGTTATTGCGTGGAGGAAACTGACCATCAGATATCTGCTATGGTACTGCAACTGGGCCGGGGTTCCCGATGACCCAGCCACGATATCGTTGATTTCATTTTCCAAATGAGTCATTATCCTGTCTACCCGGCCCCGTAAAACCTGTGGTTGGGTCATAGACGATGTGGAAAGCGAGGATGCTCAAAACGCGTGTAGGTCAGACACGGGAACTGAGGGCACAAAGTCAAGTAACGACGGTGTATAAGGTTCTGGGTTCGAAACTTAACAAGCGTGCAGTGTGCAACTGTCACGGCTAAGGCCGCATGGTCCAATTAACCGATGTACAGAGGGCCAGGCCAGTGATTAGCATCCTAACTAATTAAAATCATCGTTATCCTCAATCTCGTCCGCATCTACGTCCATAACGTCCTCTTCCAGCCGCATCGCCTCTACCCGCTCGTAGGGGGTCCTATCCCGGAACCACCTCCCTTCCAAAAAGTCCACTCTACACAACCCCGACGCAGTCGCAGACGCAAGCAATCCCGCAGCGGCAAGCCCAGCCCCACTATGCCACACGACGCGCTGCACCCCGACAGAAGGGTGCCACGCGCCGCCGCCGCCCTCGGGTCGCTCTGCCATCTCGCGCGGCTTGAGGAGGTCTAGCATGCGGAAGTGCCCTTCTTTACGACTGTAGTCCAATTGATATACTCGGTGCACGAGGAACGGCTGTTTATTTTATTTAGCTTTCTTTTCACACTGGTACCAGACGCCCGACGCCACGCCATGTGAAGAATACAGAGGAAATAATCTCACCACATATCCTCCGCGTCGTGCGGCTCTCAAGCCGTTCGTCGTGCAGCACGTGCCGTCTGCAGAGCCGACCGCAAGTTGCGGGTGATAGTCCGATGCGCTCACGCTCTAATAATCCAGTGTGTAATTATTAGCCTAAATGACCGCCCAAGCAGCAGATGAGAGGCATTTACCCAAACCGGTCCGCCAGGGTCTAAGAGTGCATGCCCTCTCCCGAGAGTGCTTGGTGACAACGAGTAAGACTTGATCGTGTTCTCGTGATCAATCGTCACTACCGCACTCAAGTACGGGGCATACGCGACGCTATTGATGGCGTCTTTGACGGGTAAAGGTATCGGCAGATCGTCAAAACAAAGGAGAAAGCTGGAAATGTACCTCGGGTACGGTTAAACACATGACCACCGAGTTCTCGGATGTCCGTGAGGCACTGAAGGCCGTCATACCCGCCACTGGCGATCACGGTGGGGCCGTTTCCGTGCATATCGGGTACACGGACCCAGGCGAGAGCCCGGATCGCAGACTGATGGACACAATAGTAACCGACGGGCAAGACGGATGCTGCGTGGGGATAAAGTTAGGTAGCCTTTTGACCGATGCCGAAAGGGATAGCTCACGCTCCGCAGTTGATCGTAAAGCCCGTCGGAGATTATAGACGGCAATGACACCTTAGACGATTTAAGTGGGTGGTCAAATGTCATCGGAAGGGGAGGTGAGATGGCGTACCATTTGACATCCCCGCTGCGATCAGTTCGCTATTCCCCCAATCGAGGGTGCAAAAGGCTGCTTCTTCGAGTTCAATACGGACAACAGGCTCAGGGAGTCTCACTGTTCGAGGTTAGCTAGTCAATGATGCGACCACCCGTTTGAAAAATAACTACCATAGATGGGGCCTGTCGTCGATGAAGGTTGTGCCGACGCCAGATCTTGAGGGTACGGAACCACATATACCGACAGTGAGCCGTCTTCAAATACGCCTGCAAGTAGACCCAGTTTTCTTGGGGAGGGAGGTGATTGACCTGACAACTTTCAGGGTAGTTCCGTGAACTCAAGGAGCCAGCTGCTGGAGGGATTTGGGAGACATACGGAATCGTGCGAGGGCAACGGACACCACTTGAGCTCCAACGCTGGCCCGCTGTCTATGCACATCACCATTTCACAACGCATCTCTCCCTTGTCATCGTCCGATGTCTCGGCACCTTCTGACGGGCCGAGGCTCCACAGTTGCACACAGGCATGCGAAGGGCGGGGGACTTTGATGCCGATCTCAGGAGAATGAGTACGCGATGGCAGCGGCGCGACCGCAATGTAGTGCTTGTAAGAGCAGTCTGGCTCGGCACAAGACGTCAACGAGACCATAACACCAAACGAACGATGTCCTTACGCGGTCGATCGTCCGGATGGATGGGACACCAGTCAAGGCCCCATACAGACGCACCGGCGTTGAATACATGGGCACGGCTTTCCGGCAGGAACTGAGCTACGGAGGAAGCAACAAAAGTAGGGTTGAATCAGTGCCTGGAGAAGAAAAAGGTCCCGGCGGGGACTGCGCAAGAGTGGTGGGGTGGCGACTGAGCTCACATAGTCTTTGTGTATCTAGCGTCTTGAGATCGACACTCGTCTGCTCTCCGAACGGACCAAAGTCGCAAGATACCGGCGGTGCAGGCACATCGGGACCAGAAAGAGAAGCGCTGCCTCCTCGATCCGTCGGCATATACGCGATCGCATCTCTGAACAAATACAAAACAGAGTCAATAAAATGCAAAAGCCGACACAAGGCTGATCGGCAAGGAAAGGAAACAAAAATGGGGGGAACACACACTCGACGCGACGGAAAACCGTCCATCCCTCTAGGAGCGCAACATCATCGTGCACCCTCGGCCTCCGCGCACGCTCGTCGCACACGATCCCCTGTCTCGCCGCCGCCTGCCCCTGCCCCAATTCTTGCGGCGCGCCTCGATCCAAAAAGCCCTCGGCCTCCCTGAACCACCCAAGATCCTCAACGATCTGCCACACCGGGCCCGCCCCAACACTCGCGCTCCAGCCCTTGCCAATCCTACGCGTGATCGACGCAGCCGACGCATACGCATTCGTCGGCACCGTCTCGTTCGGCGCGAAGAGCTGCGGCGGGCGCTGCAGACGCTCGACGCGCACCGTCGCGGCAGTCGACGCGGCTCTCAGGGCTGCTGCGGATGCGGTCGGGCCTGCGAAGAGCGGGACCGGGCGGTGGCGGTGGTGGACGTTTGGGTTCGGGAGCGCGTAGGTGTGTCGTGTTGACGTGGCAGTGGCATGGAAAGGCGCGGTCTGTAGAGCGGGGGTGGGCGGCGGGGCGGTGATAGATTGGCGCGTGGTAGGGGTGGGGGCGGGACTGGGAGCAACCTCGGAGGCCTTCTGCTTGCCCTTTGCCTTGGTGCTTTTGTTTTTGGCCTTGGTTTGGCTTGCGGCGCCCCCGCTCTTCTTCTTTGAATGCGGTGTGTTCATTTCGGGGTCAGAGTCGATCCCAACCGCCATGTCATTCCCCATAGACGAAGAAGGACCACCGATGCCATCGTTACCATCTTCATCCAAGCGAGCGGCTTCTTCATAGGCGGCAGGAGGCGCAAATTCACTGCCGTTATCGTCTTCGCGTGGTTGAGAAGGCCCCGGTTCCTTTTCCCCCTCATCTTCACTCTGAAATAGATTTGTGTAACTTTGACGCGTCCTGCGAGGTCGCAAGTCGCGAGGCATGACGACTGACGATGTTGCAAGTGAAGAGAGAGCCCAGTCCGCGTTGGATGGTTGGCGATTTAATCTATGAACACGGTAATTGCAAAACAGACATGAGAGCACATTATATATATACGACAACGATGGTTTGGCAACTCTATAACTCAAAATATGTCCGACCCGGGTAACAACACTGAGGTTGTCATACCCTCCTCATCTTCCTCATCGTCGCTGTGTTGGCCAGCCAACGCGGGGTTAGGGTTATCAATGTCATATCCCCTCACGTGGGTCGCACCCGGCTCGGGCTCGGGCTCTGCGTCTAAATCGGGCAAGAATGGATCCAGTTCACTGCTTTCCTGCCGCCGCAGGGCCTGTGCCACCGGTTGCTGTGTTTGTAAAGACAGAGGCGGATGATGCTGACGCGGCCCCGCTTCGAGGTCGATATGAAAGTCAGCTGGGCTAAGCTCCGGCGAAGATTCTGGAGAGGCAATCCCCTCTACACGCTGGGAGATCGGTTGCGGTGCGTGCGGCGGAGGGGCTTGCGGAGGCTGCGGACGATGCACTCGGGGGGTCTGCTGCGGTCGCTGCTGCCTCGGCGGTTGTTGCTGTTGAGAACGTGAGTCATACTCGAACTGTGCAAGGACAATCGTAAGCTGTGTGGGGAAAGGAATTAGATATCAGGGGGCGTACAAGCTCAAACACCTCCGCACGGCGCCGATCACCAGTTTCCTTGTCGATACAATAGCACAGATATAAGGTATCGGCGCTTATTTTCGAGAGGTGAGTCAGGATCAAGCTCCGAAGGTAGTGGGGACAACTCACGCGTCAGAAACAAGGCCGATGCAGAACATGCCAACTAGAGCAGTGACGGTGCCAGCAAGAAAAGCAGCCGCGAGCGCTTGATCAGGAGCTCCGAGAGTATGTGCGACGAATAGATATGCTGTCAGCGCGAACGGCAGTGTCAACGTCAGCGGGGCAATCCTCAACAGGGCCAGGGGTGCTAAAACGAAGGGGTCAGTCGAAAATTCATGCAGACATACGTGGCACGCACGCTCCAGCTTGAAACTTTTCCTGAAACGCCCCGTGCCGCTCTCTGCACCGGCTACGAGCGCCCTCGCGCGACGTGCGCTGACCCAGAAACCCTCGCCCGTAAGCCCAACGTACACAAGCGCGTACTTGCTCAAACTTCCCGCCGCGTCCTCGAGATAACCCGCCGCAAAAAGCAGCGGTCCTGTGTACACGCGCATTGTAATGGGGAGATAAACTGGCACGCGCCGCAGGAAGACGGTGAATAGAAGAAGCATGCGTGTGAGGGTGAGAAGAAGACCGGCGAGCGCGATGCTGCCGAGCGAGGGCTGGGACGCGCGATAAAGCGCGGCGTGGATACGGTGCGTATCCATCGGAGGCGGAAGAGGGATAGATGAGCTGTACAACAAGTGGTGTGGTCAATGGTGAGTTCGTCATACAACAGAGTAGAATCGGACTCACTCTGTAAAGTACCATGCAGCGATAACCGCAGCTGTCGTCACTCGTAATACACCGCGTGCAACTGCCCATGTCCACAACCACCACGAAATGGTCCCAGCAATTGCCCAATTGGCCCATCCGTTTAAATGCCACTCGAAACCTGAACTGGGATGAGACATGTAACCCACAAGGAGTAAGCGAAATGTAAGCGTCAGGAAGGGGATGGATAGGAGAAGTGCGGCGAGTAGGACGGCGGGTGATAGAAGGAGTAAAAGGGGATGTGAGGAGAGAAGTTGGGTGGTGAGAGTGAGAACTGAGGATGTCGAATGGATCTTCTGTGGTAGTGATAAGAGGCGTCGACCTGTGATAAATGCAAGTGCAAGCGGAATAAGCGCGAAGAGACGCAAGCTAGAGTATTGGTACGTCAGTTACATAGTCAAGTAGGAGAGCTTGCTTAACGCACCCCCAAGTTTCACCCCAAGTAGGCACCGTATCAGCCTCCCACATGAAACTCCCTACAAACGACCAGATAGAAGAGATCAAGAGTGTTGCAGGGATGAAGACACTTGTGCCAATGAGGACGGGCTTGACAAAAACGCGTAAAAGGAGGATGTGGGCGTATGATACCGCAGCGCTGGTGAACGTTAATATGACAAGAAGCGGTATTGTATGAAGAAATGTAGTATATGGGAGTGGGAAACTGCGTGGCGCGTCAGAAGGCTTGCGAGTGAGAAAAAGGGAAAGAAAAGAGGAGAAGATGCATATTGAAAGGCCTGTGAGCCAAACCGAAGTCCAAATTGGATCATGAAACTTTCGTCGCGAACGGGAGGATATGTAGCGCGGATCGGGAAGCGAAAAGAGGTCGATGGGGCGCGTGTGGCCGTCGCGAGGAAGGAGGGACTGAGTGAGGGATAATGAAAGAGGTGGCGGCGGTGGCGGTGGCGGTGGCGATGCTGGAGACGGCGCGAATGCTGCGCGTATTTTCGGGGGAGGTGGAAGTGGGGGGCTGTCATCGAGTTCTGAAGAAGAGGTGGACAGGGGTCCGAGCTGCGGAGGTTGGTGTGCGAGCCAACCCCGACTCTGCTCCGAAAGTGCATGAGAAGCGTCAAAGTGAGCAGAAGATGAGGGGTAGTAAGATCCGGGATCTACTTCATCGAGGCGAAGGTAGGGGTCGTCGCCGTCATCAGGCATTTCCCTACGGGTGTTCGCCATGCTGGTGAGTCCAGCTGTGTCGTCGCTACTCCGGAGATGGGGGTCACCGCCATCATCCAGATCCGAGGCATGTTCTCTGTGCAGATGCCCAGAGCCATTCTGGGACCCATCTTCTGTGGAGAAGGAGAAGAAAAGAGGTTGTTCTGGTGATAAGGAGGTAGCCCCACCAGGGCTCCTCTGTCGATTGAGGAATTGCGACGCATACGTCGAAAATGACGATGCCATGAAGGAAGAAAAACGATGCTGCGTATAGATGAAGGAGAAGAGGATTAGTGGCACATAAGACCGTGACTGAGAGAGATTGAAGTAGGTGTAGGGGCAGACGGACGAACCTGGCTGGTCGAGTCGACCTGAGTCGATCAAGGCTGGCACACGGACACGGGAGGAATGCCAGGCGATGACAAACCGTGAGAATTACTCTCCACTTTAGTAATCCATACAGTTCACATCGTCGTCTACTAGTACACTATCCAGTATCCTGTGTATTATCCATAATGTGGCGGCGGACGTGGATATTCTACCCTGCGCCAGCCTCGGAAATGCTCTATCCGGTGGGCTCCTTGAACCGCTACCACCACCATCGTTGGTTTTTCTTAGCCCCGCCCAACCACATATTCCCCGACGTCGCCACACCATGCAACGCTGTAGCTGCCTGGGGGAGTCACTCAACGCACTACCGCAGCACCTCAGAACCATAACACTACCATCATCAAAGGCCACCCGAACAATGCCACCCCTTTCATCGTAAGATCCCACCCACCACAAGATCCCTTTCCTTGCAATTATTTGCAAGTTACCTTTGTGTGTCAGATCCCTTTCATCACCACCCTCATAAGATCCTTCCTTCCCTACACTAGTAAAAGCAAATTGGAAACCTGCCTACTATTAACAGTGCATGGGAGACCCCCGAACAACTAGCCATTCCCAAGTGAGGTTTATAGTGGGTAGGAGAGTGTAACAACTCTGAGCCCCACACTGTCCCATACATGGTAAATCTCCTGCCATTTGACACTTGGTTACGGTAGTTAGTACAGAAAGAAGACTAATTACTGCGAATGAAGTGCTTCCAAAAAAAAAAAGGAAATACTCTGTCCACGAATTGGCGCTGCGGGGCCGTTCATGTCCATGCCATCCCTGTAATGAGCAGACGACGGGCCGATGACGTGCTACAGCGCAGCACTGGCACAGTATCACAGCATTGATGGTGCACCCCAATCGATGCGCTTCGCTTCAAGGCCACGTTGATTTGCGCGTAACATACAGCGCTTCCTATGAAATTGAGGTTTATATCACGGATGCCCTGAGTGCGCGTAGATATTGCATCTCCAACGGCCATCGCAAGCTTGTGGGTAATAATGGCCAAGTGTCGGGTGCGGCATTTCCTTAGGGAGCTGCTTTCTGTGCCCTGTGACTCATACTGCCGCTGCGCCTCAGTTTTGAGTGCTTCTTTGCTTCAATGTCAGGAACACACGGGAAAATGGGTGAGCCACGGATCGCGTCACGTTAATTGACAGAGGGAATACCGAGAGGAGACCTGCATACTGTAACTACGGCATTAGAGTCAGGAGTCCAGTTACCATATGCGTGGCATCGTGGTCATATCAACGACGGGAGGGAAAGGCCGCAAGACAACTCGTATTTTTCGTTTGACGGGCCACTACAGTAGAAGCAAGCTTAATGGCCAAGGTCACCTACGCAATGACTTTGAGCTTGTCTACACTTTTTGTTTACGTGGTAGACAATATGGATTTTCATATCCTTTATCATCGACGTCTCATAACTCCCTGTAGATCAAGCGGACCTAAAGCACCTTGGTTTATCCCATGCTCGTGGGTGTGATCTTCGGCCATGCATTGCAATAATCTTTGTGGCATTTATGGCATAGTACGGCCTGCCTATTGTTGACTAGGTGTATTCACGGATGGACTTTCAGGCAAGCAGCAGTCGTGGCATCACTTCTCGCCTCTTCAATGGCGCATGTTAACGTTACTAATTGGCCAAAGGGATGTCACATACTTTTTCAAGTGCAGAGGCAATCAATACTTTCTGCTGATCAATAATCGCGGCTATGTTTCCCGTCGTAACTTATACCATCCATGATGCAACAGGCAGGAAATGGGCGGTTGGTCGGTGCCTTCCCTACCCAATTCTATCATTGACTGACAGTTTACTTACGCTCGACCTGCCCCCCCATCAGTGTCCATCTTCGCATTCAAATCCCT
>Ga0307510_10005656_pt1 | contig 14906 bp, 10 predicted proteins | sample 12_EM_MG_FD_207224 | JGI IMG/M metagenome (GOLD analysis project Ga0307510, IMG submission 207224) | Populus trichocarpa ectomycorrhiza microbial communities from riparian zone in the Pacific Northwest, United States - 12_EM | ecosystem: Host-associated > Plants > Roots > Unclassified | place...
CGGGTGCAAGGGCGGGGCCTGGCGAGTGTAAACCCGCCGGCCCCGCCCCGCAACGAACTCTAGGCCGATCACCTGCTTTCTCCAAACATCCACCTATTGCACTCTTATCTGCAGGCCTATTACCCATACCGCTCAATATTCACAATCTCACTATTCGCCACTCTTTTCTTTTCCTAACCAAGATCTCCGTAGCGTGATCCTTCCCTACAAATCCAAGTCATGATATCAACATCCCACAGGACAAAACAGGAAGTGAGGATTATCCCAAGACCCCCTAGCACAACCCTGGCGCATCCACCCCCTTATTCAACTGTATCTAGTAGAGAGTGGGGCTACGGCTCGCCTCTAAGCACCAGTCAATGAGTGTGCGAAGATCCAAGAAAGAAGCCAGTGGGGCCAGACGAATATACGACCTTCGAGCCATTAACAGATAATTGCTCTCAGGAAATGCCCTTGTCCACTAAAAGCTCTGATTTTTTTCACTCCATCTATCGACCCCACTAAAGGCTCGGGCTGCGCATTAACCATGATGAGACTTCTTTGCTCGGAATATGATAGTGGGGTATTCACGGGATTGCTGTCTGCGTTGGAAGCAATAAACCAGACCCAATTTTCTGTGGATTTAACCAATGAGTATGGTACAAGTCTACAGGGGCGGGGGTAGAGCCGGGGACCCAGGTGGAGAGTGTGCATAAGTAAGAGTGGTTCCCCATGCCCACTTTATTCTTTCGTCAATGTCTAGTACCTGCCCCTGCTTGACCGGCCATTCTCTTGACAACTAATCCATAGGGCTCTAGGGATGGCCCCTCCCCTCCTCTAGATCAAACTTCTTCTAAATCTTTGCTTGTATTCACACACTGTAGCCAGGCCCTTTCTGGGGGGTTACACGGGAGTTAGATCCAGCTTCCCCATCAGGCACAATGCTGGGCTCCCCAGGCGTAGGCAGGAGGGGAGATGGAGAGAAAGAGGGGGTGGTAAGGCTATCATAAGTACAAACTTATCTAGCATCACATACTGCTCTAAGAATTTAGGCTGTCTCTCGTCTCTAGAATGCCTTCACTGTGGATAACCACTGTGTACGGTAGAATCTCAAGTAAATAGTGTGTATGTGCCCTGTGTCATAGTCGACAACTTCCTCTGAAAGTTCGAAAGGTATAGCAAAAGGCGAGCTCCTCAACTCTTCTGAGACAAGAGAAAGCAATCAAAAGCTACCAGACTCAGCAAGAGGAGGCAACTCCAACAACAGTCAAGGTGGTTTTCAATCATAATTTTTAGATTATAGATCGACTCATAGACCCTCACTCGATCATTTGTACCCTTACTCCGCTAGTTGCTCCATGGCCAGACGGGGGATTCTTCCTGATTCTTCTTTGGCGCATAGTACTAGCAAGTCTACCGTCCTGGATGCATCTTTGAGACCATTCTCTAAAATGAGTATCTCCATGCTAAAGTGCAGGTTCACGGTATTAGACCTAGGTTCGGAGAACATCTACCAGATTCCGTAGCACCTAACTTTCTGGCCTGGTCCAACGCTCTGAGCGAGGTTACTATAGGTGACGAATATCGTATAATAGTGCTCTTCTGTACGGACACCTGAGGGTCCTCATACCTACTATAATTCTGCAACCCAGAAACCCCCGGCCAAACTCACCGCTCACCGCAACAAACTCACACTCCGGCCTTGATTACCCCTCTCCATTGCACTCACGCAAGGTTATTTTTGGCGGCATCTGTTAACTTAGTGCCTGGTTTTCATAATTTCTCTTTTCTTGAGGATGTGTCTGCACTTATAATGCATTCAATGTTTGATAATATAATGTCATTGTCCTTAACCTTAAGGGAGGAAAAAAAGAAGGAATCCACCTGCTGGCAGGATAAGCATTAATTGCCATCGTAACATTAAGTGAAATACCTAGCGCAGTAGCTAAGATGTCAGGAACTAAACTAACCACTTTTGTCTCGTAGGAGTCTAGAAGCTTAATCCTCCCTACTACGGGTTATTACTGGATACTCTACTACGTAGGTCAAGGGAATTAAGAACTCTTGCTCTACGGGACCTAGGAGACTGAAGCACTTAGCTTTGTTCAATAAGGCTACAGAAAAATTTGCGCCTACTATGAGGTGGCGGAATCATCCTCTAGACCATACCCGACCAGTTGGCTAAGGTTTGCGATTTGGTAGGGTGGCAGAAGAAATAGATAAAGACGGGCAAGAATCATCAGCAAGAAAGAAAAGGATTTGATTTTCCTCCTCTTATCTGTAACTATCTGTAACTTAATAGGAACAGCAACTTCTGAATGCGGTACAGACTCCCCAGAAAGAGCAGGACTGAACCGGTTATGAGGGTGACCATTTACTAGTGTTGTCTATGGATCCTAAAGGTTCGCACAAATGGCTGCATCGCATGGGGAGACCATGGGGAGTCCCCCACCAACTTTTACGTCCAGCTTCTATCTCAATGTGTATCATAGTAGTGCGTATTTGTCAGCCCGGATCAAACAAACTTACTCCTCCGGCTAGCTGAAGAGACCTGGGCCTGGCTCGAGATCTCTAGCAATTGAGTGACCTCAGTTTAGAAGAATGTAGGAATTAATTCGCCGGGATATTGGGATAGAGGCGTGCTATGCACGAAGACAAACGTGGCATACCGGGTACTAGCATAACGGACTTTGTCCCCTTGAGAATTTATGTTAGTGCACTGTAACTATCCACCTCAGGGCCGTGGCGAGTTACATAAGGGCATGATTGGAAATAGTATTAAGCTGATGGCGAGAGAGATGAAGCAGAGGTAGGAATTTTCTGAAATTATGGAGGTGAAAGTCGGTGTTGATTAGGTCACAGTAATGGAGCGATAGACCTACTGGGAACTCAAGGGCAGGCTAGTGTGAAATCCTTCAAGCACCCCCTAAGAATTCTGATGCCGTGAGCGAACATCAAATCCAGGCTTTGGTAGAGTAGCCATAAATCAGTAGGGGAAGGTGGGAGAGGAGTAGTAGGCAAAACACTGCAAAGTCTTGGTTTCTCCAAAGATCAGAAAGGTACTAATTTCTTTGGGGCCAATTCCTAAATACAATAGAAAGGTCTGCATACATCTGGAGTATAGTTTATGAATTTTGCAAACCCTCGTGCCACGTATATCCAGAATGATCGACCTCTCGAAGTGGGTGCTTCTACTCTAATAGATATATTTGCTATACCAAACCCTTTGGATTAGCATTTGCTGGCATCACAGCCCGAACTTTATCGTCCCGCGGTGCACTGCAGGAACCGAAGCGAAGAATCCCTACTCTTTAGGTATAGAGGGGGGGCCCTTCTATCCCTTCCCCAGAAAGCCTTGCCTCAAAATGGTTAAATGACTACTCATCGCTCGAAGACATCAGTTTTCGGCATGTATTGCTTACTCACTCCCCCATCCTCCACACTCCCTTGCAGGAACGCAAAACAGGTGACTATATATGAGTACAGTACAAGTATTATGCGGCTCGAATGGGCCTGAACCAAACACCACTTGCTACCTCATTCCCAGGGAAAGCGCTCGCAAAGGGAAAGCTTTATCTGACTACGCACGATACGTTTCCGAGAATGCATATTTCCATGGGCGAGACGAAAACCCATGTTCAAGTGAGTGCAATATACTCTCGCGCACCTAACCACCAAACTTTAGTGCACAAGTGTGCTTGTACTGACAATTATTACCAGGCACCTGTGCTTGTATTTAGCTAGACACTTGGAAAGGAGACGGAGTGACGCTCGAGCATTGGTATTCAAGTCTTATAAAGAACAGAAATTCACGAGCGTAGGGCCCTCATCGCGAACTGAAACTAGCGTTAGTGCATGCCTCGCCGGCAACGCCATTCATGTCGGGGAAGTCCTTGAGCATCGCCGACTGAAAAGCATCAACTGCTCTTACTAGAGACTTTGCGGTGGATGTATCCAGCATCCTTGTATGCCAAGAGCAGGGGATTTGCAGCGAGATGCAGGTTTGACTTTGCGGTGAATGTGGTTAAAGAATCCATGATGTCCAGCCAAGGAATCAAGTACTAGTAACTCAAAGTTAGGTTGTGAAGTCAACACAGCTCATTGTGCAGCAACTGGGGTTTTTGGAATTAATGTTTCTTAGTGTCGAGAATGAAATCTTCTCGAGTTTCATGAATCACAGAATTCTTTGAAAATGAAGTAGTATTGGCGGTATAGGGATAGGTCAAAGTTGTTGTGGTCAATTTCGCCGAATTTGCTCTCGCCCCAGAGTCAAATCGAGGTCTGGATGCAAAAAGACTCTGGATGTGTCCACCGCAAAGTCTCTACTTTCGATTAATTCCTGGCTCTAGGACCTTTTCTAAGAGCTACGTACAGTACCGTACCGTACTGCTTGTCGTGGTTAAAATGTCTCGGCGCGGTATCCGCATTAAAAGTACTAAGTTAGTCTTCACTACCGGTAACTCCCACTGCGACAATCACAACGCTCCTGACGGTTTCTTTAGTACTGTACAAGTCGATGGCGTGTTATGCTCGGGATATAATGTTTACCAGACCTATCAGACTGGGGATGCTAAATAACCAAGAAATAGAGGTACGATAGAAGGGACAGCTGGCTACCATGTCCTTTTATGGTGCGATATCATAATACAAAACCCCAAGTTACTTTAAAGGCCCTGGACACGCCCACACTAACACAGACTCCAATTTTTGTTCGTGCACTAGCGACAGCTTAAATAGTAATTCCGAACTCTATAGAAATCCCAACTACCCCGAACGAGATATTGGCACAAGTGCTTGGGGGGTATTTCCGCTCGGTTAACTGGCGAAATCGCCTCCGTCTTGTACGAAAACATCTCCCTGAGTAACTGTGCCGGTCCCTTCAAGAAGTTATTAAATAGTTATTTGAGGTTAATAGCAAAATGTGTCCCTGTAGGTTCAGGTCAATTACTCCGAGAAGAAGTTGTAGAACAGTTATTTAGGTTGACACGCCAAATATATCCTTGTCTGTCCCGGTTAATAGGCTCCTACCCTTGTACCGCTGGAGAGTTAATGAATTGCCAATTTAAGTTAACCCGCGAAGTAATCCCTGTCTTGAGCGAGGCATCCCCTCTACTTGTACCTTTGTGCCAGCGGTGTCAAGACTGACCTCCTAGATCAAGACACCAACATCTCAAAACCCCCATCGAACTGCTAAATTCGAATAGGTGACCTACGAACCCCCCCAAACTCTCACTAATGCGAATCAGTGCACCCTGGTTGCCAGCGGTTCAGCCTCCAGACCAAACTCGGCATCAGTGCCGGGGAGGCGTTGGGACAGTCGCCACCCATAAAGCCATTGCAAGCCATCCTGCGGAGAAAAGAATCTAATGGCGCTGAACTCTGGGGCTGAGATTGGGAACTTGCGTTTCCATGCCGGAGCGCGTGGGCGGTCCTGCAGTAGGGCATATACGCGAGCATTGGGAAACCATATTATTCAACGACAGGGCGAGTGGAGTACCGGTATCTGGGCTCGTAGAAAGAAGGAAAAAGAACATCATGATTTGCGATTCGGTGTGCATTCCTCTCAATGTTGACTACCATATCGCACCCCAACCCCCTCTCCGTCTGCAACTCGGTCTCGAGAAAAGAGTACTCTCCCTGGATGATACATCATGGGCCCTCTTGCGATGAGATGAGTTCTCTAGAGAAGGAGTTCTTTAAGATGGCGCTACCGTTTCTGTGGCACCACGGTGTCTGATATCATTACTGGTATTAGGAGTGAAGCCGAGCGCAACCGATCGTAGTGTAACTCATATCACAACGCTAGTAGCCGACAATGCATCGATGATCAGCAGGATGCAGCTGCCAAGTCAGTTTTGTACTTGAATATGGCACTGCCCACAAAAATCGGAAAAAATAACCCCTATCTCTATCCGAGGGAATTGTACTCGAGTATGGGATCGGTAGGAGCGGTTTTCCGGTTTTTATTGACACACCTGAGCACAGTATGGCGGTGTGATAGGATGGAAATTCCTGGTCGTGGTAATACAGGCATGATGATGGAGGGATGATGGGCATGGTTGTCATTCCGTGATGGCTACGCCTTTGGTTTGGTTTTGATATGATGATGTGGTAGCCATTGGTAGGAATTTGTTGCTCGCTTGAGCTGCGAGTTAGAATGATTGAAAGTATGCAAGATTGTGAACCTGGCTGCAACAATCCATACAATCCACGTAATGTACCGGCAGGCTACGGGGAGGTACTTTCAGTATTGTGAAAGTAATTGTCGTCAGGGTCCTATCAGCGTTAAAAGCGGATACGGTACAAGTAGGATCTCGTTATGTCGGGGGTGGGGGGGGTGGCGGGCTGCCAAAGGTTGACTTTCACAGGAGTAACCGGAGCTGAAGTTTTGGGTTAGATTGCGTGGACCGCAACATTATTTCTCCCGTAAAAATGCCAGAACAAATTTAAACTTGGCCTTGTTTTGCCACGGGGTTGGGAAAAGGGCTGGTTTGCAGGTTTTAGGCGAGGCACGTGCGCGAGTCGATCTACGAGCACTATGTTTGGTTGGTTTCATTTCATTTGGATTGGGAGGTTTGTCTTGTGTCTTGTAGTATCTCGGTCTGGACAAAGAAATGGGGAGCATAGAAATACTATTGTTAACACCAGGACCGGTGGCATAGACATGAGCATACTTGCGAGGGAGAGAGTGGGTGTTCTTGTTTCTCCCCTACTCGAGTATTGAATACCGGTATCCCCTGCAATCGATGGCACCAGTACTCGAGTAATGTATTTTAAACCCTTTCTCCCCACGTTCTCCACCATGATAGGCAGGGTTTCTTGGCGATCGGCGAACTGAGGGAGGGACTGTTCTTGTGCTTCTCCGCTAATATTTTCCGTTTCAAAAGCTTTGTAGCAGAGGCAAATGGATGACCTGAAACATCCTTTTTTGGGGGTTTTGAGGAGGCTTCAGCTTGAGCGTTTTGAAGTTTGTGAAGCATTTTTTCACCTTCTTGTGACAACTGGGATATGCTCTCGAGTGTAGGGCGAACGTTTAAACTGGGAGAAAAAACACGGCCAATAAACTTGGGGTCCACAGTTTCCCTTCGTACAAGTTAAGAACAGACATCGTGCTCAAGTGCGTGAGTAAAGTTGTGTCAGGAGGCACATAGGTCGCTGCGGGGGTATGTCGGGAACACCGATACTCCTAAGGGTCCTCAAAATGTGCGGTTCTTATCCCAAGTTTATTTGAGCTGATCTCCTAATGATATCATGGCGTCAACAACACCACTAGTAACAGTGTGCGTATTCCGCAGTCTGAGCTGCGTATCTGGCGAAACGGCATACTTTCCGACTGAATTTTACAGTAAGTTCCTTCCCACGACAAAGTGGGGAAACCAAATATTGGCGGAGGAGCACGAGCATAAGTGCCGAGACAGTATGGTGCCAAAAGGGGTCCTGTTATAGAAAAGGTAATTAGTGGTACCAGTACTCGAGTACACGAGAAAACAGCGGGCTTAAATACATAACCACTGCCCACAGTGTGTGTCCCATAAGTATAGTATTGTACAAGGTGTACCGGTGGTCAACGCACCTTGGCCGTTCTCTATGCCGTGGCTATTGGCGTGCCCGATGGTGCTGCAGAGTTCCTGCTGTCAAGTCCCTCTCCCTAAGCTCCACTCGAGCGGCCGAGTTGATGTCGGACAGCCTGCAGCTAAGGCGGCAGTTCCCATACGGGGTATCCAACCCTAATGAGGTTAAAAATAAGAGAAGGACAGTTGCTTTTTTTCTTTTCTTTTCAGAGCTTATTGATGACCTGCTCGATCTCGCGAATCCGTAGAGTTGGGTCTGATGGTGGAGAAAGATCTGGGATGCGTGGTACAGTACCGGTACTGGTGAAAGATCTGTGCTTATCGGAGCGCCCATACACAATATACCCCCGTTTTCTGGCACATCTTTTCCTGGGACGCGTACCATACAATACCGATGTGCTTTTTAGCCACCGTCGCCAGGGACCATACGAAGGCCAATTGGACACGCCTGCACCGGTGCTCGAGTGGAGGTGTCCTGGGAGATGCTTTCGTTCAAGACAGAGTATATTCCCCAAGTCAACCTGAATTGACTGTTCACCAACTTTCAGACGGGTACGAGGGTAGGAATCCATCTCGAGTTACCAGAGCGGACAGGATATGTTTTTTCTGGTTAGCCTCAAATAACCGCCATAACCTCTTGCCGGGCATTGTGCTATGCTTGTGCTCGAGTGCCGGTTGATGCCTTGGTGAATCAAAACAATACTGAACTTGGTCAATTCCACAAATCTTGTCTCACGATGTAGCATAACCTTTGCTCGGATACCGCAGTTTCACCAACAGGCGCTCTTGTGGGTCAGTTGAGGTATCGAAATGTAATTGAATGCTGCACCTGCAGCATCATACCGGCAATCCTGGTGACAATCCATTCCCCAGCGTTCCGCTTTATTCGCATCCTCTCTCTCAGAAACAGTCTTCCTCACCTTCTTCCCCTGATCCCTCCCTCTCCTTGCCTGGCTGCAGAGACAATCTTCACCCCAAACAGGTCATTCTTCGTCTAGCTTCACTCCTTTTCTCTTTCCAACTATCGGGCCCCAGCCACGCATTGAATCACCCGGACAATTGCTGTGTCGCTCATTTTTTTCCTTTCCTTTTCCCATCAACTTTTTTTCTTCTGTGGAATCCTCTTTGTTGCCTCCAGCCCGCGCATCTGTTCGTCATCGCTGTGTCCCACGCTTGGTCCATCCGATCCAACTTTCTCAAGTTTGCTCGCTCGGGATCCGGGGCTGTGCCTGTTTCGCTAGTATCCAGTCGACTTTCTCCCCTCTCAAGCTCCTCCTTGCGTGTTGGCCCCACCACCTTCTCCCTCGGTAGCCAGTCAGCGGGACCCTGTCGTACGCCGCACTATTTGCATAAACTGGTAAATAAACCCGTGGCTCCCTGCTTCCCTTTCTGCTACGATACGACAATCTCGGTGTTTTCTTTTCCTACACATCTCCCTTGAAACCATCGATTCTAGTAAACAGGGGGCAGGTCGCTGGAGTTTAATCGCCTCTCTAATTTTTTTTAGCGGCAGCCTCTGTGATTGTTGTCTAATTGGTAAGTTTGCTATAGCTTTCTTGTTTTGCTACAAACGTCCTCCCTATTTATTATCCCCTCACGGCTAATGACAAACCAAGGAGACTTCAATTGAGGATGGAGGCAATTCATGCCCTCCTTAAGCGTGATAACGCTACCGATCCTAATAATGATCCAAACATTGCATCTGCGCGGGGAACTTCCACCTCTGCTTTTCTATCCACCCTAGTCGTCAATCTGTTGATTTTCGTCGTCCTCGTTACCATCTTCGTTCTGCTTCGTCGCTCTAACAAGAGAATTTACGCGCCAAGAACTTATGTAGGGGCCTACTTCTCCGTTGCTACTATGACGTGCAGGTTTCTGACGGGCATTTAATTTAGGTTGGCGTTGTTGAGAAATGGAGGAAACTACATGTCTCCGGCGACGGTGGAAATGCAGACGAGGTTGAAGGCGTTTCTGGATTTTCGAGCTTGGTTGGGTGGATCGGCGGTGTTTGGAAGATCCCGTGAGTTCATCCGTCTGTGCGAACTCTCCATGAATTTATCTGGGGCAAGTTCTATCTCATCCAAGACCGCGCTGACAGCAATTTTAGCGATGAAACTGTTCTCCGAACCAATGGTCTTGATGGCTACTTCTTTCTTCGTTATCTCCGCAAAGCGCAGATGATTTGCTTTGCTGGATGTTGCTTGACGTTTCCGATTCTCTTCCCATTGAATGCTACCGGACAGGGTGGACAGACTGGGTTAGATCTTTTGAGCTTTAGTAACCTGAAGGATACGAAGGAAATTTCCTATAGGTAACAGGAGTCGACTAATCAATTGTGGCTCATACGTGTTCTAGGCTAACACAACCAAGGTTATACGCCCATGTCTTTGTTGGATACATTTTCTTCGGGTTTATTTTGTTTACGGTTTATCGGGAACTCATCTACTACACCACCCTACGACAAGCTTACATGCTGTCTCCTATCTACTCCTCTCGCATCTCCGCGAGAACCCTTCTTATCACTACCATCCCAGAAGCCTACTTGACCGAGACCGCTTTGAGGAGAGTATTTGAGAATATCAAGCGTATCTGGATCAACACCAATGCCGAGGAACTTGAGAAATTGGTTAAGAAAAGGGACAAAATCGCATACCGGCTAGAAGCTGCCGAGGTTGCATTAATCAAGACTACTGATGCCGCGAGACGTAAGGGAAGCCTTGGCCAGGATCCCCCAGAGGATGAAGACGAAGGTGAAGATGGAGGTGAGAGTGGAAGTGTTGCGGCCAGGTGGTTGGATAGGAAGAAGAGACCTTCACACAAGCTGAAGCCAATTATTGGAGAGAAGGTATGATGAAGTGTTTTCAATCGCATTTTATCGCCGTGGTTTGCTAACGCGCTCGAAATAGGTTGACACTATTGATTGGTGCCGTGGAAAGCTTGCTGAACTGATTCCTGAGATCGAAGAACTTCAAGCAATTCAGAAGAACGGTGAAGGAACCAAGCTTAACTCCGCATTCATTGAATTTACTTCGCAATCCGCCGCACAGGTTGCTCTTCAGGTTCTTGCTCACAACCAGCCTCTCCACATGGCCCCTCGTTATATCGGGATCACTCCTGATGAGATCATCTGGTCGAACCTTAAATTGCAATGGTGGGAGAGACTTGCCAAAGTTGCCACAACTACCGCTGCTGTCTCCGCTCTCGTGATCTTCTGGTCCATTCCTGTTGCCGTTGTTGGTGCCATCTCCAACATCAATTATCTTACTGAAAAGGTTCATTTCCTGAGTTTTATCAATGACATCCCACCTGTCGTCTTGGGTGTTATCACTGGTCTTCTTCCAGTAGTATTGTTGGCTGTTTTGATGGCGCTCTTGCCCATTGTGCTCAGGCTGTTGTCGAGAATTGCTGGCGAACCATCGCATTCCAACGTGGAGCTTAGGGTCCAGAACATGTATTTCGCCTTCCAAGTTATCCAGGTCTTCCTTGTCACTACAATGACATCTGCTGCGTCTTCAGTTGGCGCTCAGATCGCCGAGGACCCTATGTCTGCTACTTCCATTTTGGCAAATAACATTCCTAAGGCATCAAACTTCTACATCTCATTTATGATCTTGCAAGGATTGGCCATCTCGTCCGGTGCGTTGATCCAGGTGGTTGGGTTGATTCTCTATAAACTCTTGGGTATGCTGTTTGATAACACCCCTCGTAAGCAATGGAGTCGTTGGTCCAGTCTTTCAGGCCTCGGATGGGGAACAGTCTTCCCCGTTTACACCAACATTACCGTCATCGCTATCACCTACTCCATGATCGCGCCCTTGGTTTTGGGTTTCGCCGTTGTGGGTCTTGGGCTTTTGTACTTTGCTTACCGCTACAACTTCTTGTTTGTCTACAATGTTAACATTGACACCAAAGGACTTGTTTATCCTAGAGCGCTGTATCAAACTCTCACCGGCGTTTATCTTGCGCAAATTTGCATGATTGGTCTATTCGCTATTCGCAAAGCCATTGGACCCCTGGTTCTTCAAGTCGTTTTCCTTGTCTTTACTTTCCTCTTTCAACTTTCTCTCTCCTCCGCCGTGGAACCACTTCTCAAGTTCCTTCCTAAAAATCTTGAAAAGGAGGAAGAGGGGCTCTTGTCAGTTGAGGATGGTACGGGTGGCGCTGATGGTGCATATGAGCTCGAAGGTGCGGCTGGCCCTGCGAATGAAAAGAATGGCGCATCCAAGGGGACAAATTATCCCGAAGGTGCCGAGGGGGCGCAGACAAAGCCTGGTGGATTTCTCGCTCGATTTATGCATCCGGAAACGTATTACTCGTACGCCCACATGCGCAAAGTTATTCCACAAGATTACCCTGAGATCGTGTATACCCCCGAGATCGAAAGGGAGGCATATCTTAACCCCGCTATTTCCTCTAGACCGCCTGTCCTTTGGATTCCAAGAGATGAGGGTGGTGTCTCTCGACAAGAGGTTGCTCACACTAGTGGTGTGATCGGGATCTCCGACGGAGGTGCTATTATCAATGAGAAGAGTAAGGTCTGTTGGGTTGAGGGTGAGATGCCTCCTGACTGGCAGGAGAGGCCACTCTACTAAACATAATTCTGCGGTTCCTTAATTTCTCGTGTCCATTGATTGGTTTTAAGCCGTGTCTTTTGCACCACTGCTCTTCGGGGTTTTTTTTCTGGGAGGCTTTGGCTAGGTGCTGACATGGCGAGATCTAGGCTCTTGTATTCGTTTCCTAGAATTTTCTATCGCCTGAAGGCTGATTCTATTTCCTTCTACCTTTTATTTTCTTCTCTTCTAGTACACATGTATTGCTCCATTAAGCAAGTCGTAATTTTTTTCATTTATAGGGAATGGGGTCGGAGGCCTCTAAGTGGGAGTAATAGTATGGAGGCCGCTTTCGAGTGAGCAGGTGGGAGAAGTGGTGGTCCTAATACCTAGTGTTTATCTTACGAACGGAATCTTATGAGTTCACGGGAGTTTCTTTTCTTCATCGAGTGATACTTTGTGATTTGCTATAGGTCCCTCCGGAGTCCCTCACGGCGTCTGACTCGGAATTTGGGCCTAATGCCATTGTCCTGAACGGGGTCGTGGGCCATGCATATTGGCACCCTTCTCATTTACTTGCATGCCTAGTTCTGCCTGTATATGTGGAGGAGTATGCGGGGCAAGGGGGCTCTGGAGTGGCTGCTGGTGGGTAGGCTCCCGCAGCCCTGGGCGCACTTCTCGAGCTCCACCCACCCTCCTCCTTACTCGCAATTTGGCTAATTATTTCTCCCTTTTCCTGCGCAGTGGTGACACGATTAGATAGGTAGATAGGGAGACAGGGAGTGGTATTTCATCTTTTGCGTATGAATCCAGGAGCTAATAGACAGTGTTGGACCTGCAGGTGAGCTGGGACGCATTCTGTTAATGGGCTTGCCTGAGCATGTACTCCCCTCTCTCCTTCCTTCCTCCCTTCCTTCGAAACTTCGTTCCGTTCCATGCGCAGTGGGGTTATCCTTCCCCCCCCCCCTTTTTTTTTGAATAGGGTGCGTAGGAGCACTGTAGTGAAGAGGACTATCTAAGCACTATTAAACAAGGTGCCTTTGAGAACATTTCCTGGGCCTGTTCTCGTCTGAGAGGGAGAGACGCTATGGTGCAGGCTTTCCCAGGCTTCACGACCGAATCGAGCTCGGAATGAAGTAATCGAGCTACATGAATTTAGCTCACTTGTCGTGCTGACAGGTATAATAGTCGGATCTGCATGACTTGTATGATAATACCCTTCCAGCTAACTCGAAGTGTTGGGAAGGTCACCTTTCTGATATTGCGTGATGGGGAACTCTCGAGGGTGTGCATAGCGTCTTCTTCTTTTGGGGTTCTCGTACCCTGTCGGGATTGGGATAACTGATCCGCTAGGGTATTGGCGTGGGATATACGCCATCCCGGAGAATCGTCGGGTGGGGTTGGGAAGAAACTGGCTGGGCAAAGTTAGTTATGTTTGTTCCCGTTCTTATTCTGCCTCTTGGGAAGTCTTGGTGGTAGGGTAAGGGTGTGTTTTGGGTTATGGCAGGTTGAAAGTGGTATTTTAATGATAATATTATATTATACACTTGGGCGAAGAGGGTTTATATGTGGTTTTTTTATGTGCTGGAAATGGCAGTTTAATGGCCGCACTTGATGCGAGATGTGCCCACACTCTGTGGCCGCTGAGGTATACGTACACACTAGTCAAAGGACGCGCAAGCTCCGAAAATGTTTTCGCCCCTCCTGTTTTTCTTCCTTCTTACCTCTGCCAGTGCTCTGCACACACCTTCCTTCCTGTACACAACTTTTCTCAGCCTTTCCTTTCCATCAAGTTATCACAATCAATCATGATTTTTATTTCCACTTAAGCGGGTTCAGCCCACTGCGTAAAATCTTCACCGTAAATCATTACCTCCGCAGCCCAGATTTCAACAATATTATGGTGCGAATCGCAGTCGAGTGCAGTCTTGTGACTCAAGATTTATTCCCATGCGGGTCAGGGTTCTTATTTACTTGTATTGTTACAATAGGCCTCTGGAGGCGCTCTTGTGATTTCTTGCATTGTTCTAGATATACGCTTGAACCTTGTACTATACGATGTTGTCCCCTCTTGTTCCCAGAAGTTCCCGGGTGCTGCGTATGCACCCCCGGTGTTTGCCTCTCTACATAGTTTGTTGCTTTCTTTCGTTTCTTCTCTCTCTTTCTCTCTCTTAATTGGACAACGCTTCTTCAGAACCAATTCGCAACATGTATTATACGGTGCTCACTCGTTCTCTGCGCCGCTCCTCCTGGAGTGGTGCTAATTAAGTATAAATTTGACGATGGCTCAGTATGAAGTCAGCCCTGGGCCCGAGTAGCTGTGTAATGGGGTCTTAGATAAAGTTGGTACTTGAACTGCGCTGTAAATGGGTGTATATTTTCGATTCCCTTTGGGAGGCGAGTATTGGCTAGTGATTGGGTTTTAAATTGTGGTATCTTTGGTTGGTATTGTTGCTTCTTACTGTTTATATGAAGTTTTCCGGTATAGGTAGAGGCCTGTCTGTTTGTTCCTACCTACCTATATACCTGCCTGCCTACCTCTGAGTGCTTCAGATAGGAAGTCTAGTCCAATTCTAGTAGATATCGCGCCCGCTTTTGGCACAATTTCCTTTCTCCAAGGAGATCCACTCATAGAACTGACCTTCGGCACGCTGCTGTAATTACGTTCGGAACTTGGCTTATGTTTTAGTACACCACCGTGGCATAAGCAGGCCTGACAGCGAAGCATCTGCAGCAGCCCACCGTTTATCCGAATACGAGCGCACGAATGCATACTCGCATACTGTGCTGGAGGCAAACAAACCAT
>Ga0307510_10005657_pt1 | contig 14905 bp, 17 predicted proteins | sample 12_EM_MG_FD_207224 | JGI IMG/M metagenome (GOLD analysis project Ga0307510, IMG submission 207224) | Populus trichocarpa ectomycorrhiza microbial communities from riparian zone in the Pacific Northwest, United States - 12_EM | ecosystem: Host-associated > Plants > Roots > Unclassified | place...
AAGTCACCCACTCACCAAAACACCAGCACACAAATCCACTCACTCGTCGGCCGGATCACATGACCAATTGGGCCCTCCCATATTGTAGTTTAGGCCATTCTGAACACTTTTCTTGCTTACCGCTAACCTCCCAGAGCGTTCCCTGGCCTTATACAACACTTTTCGTTTTTTTCCGGAACTAACCCTTATTGTTGTAAAGATTCATGCACATTTGCTGCACTCATTTCATAAGCTCTGCTATTTCACTTGTTCCATGTAGCTTAGTATTGAATAAGTCATCAGGGAATACTTCAATCACTTTCAAAGTGTCAGAAGTGCGATAAGTGATGGGAAGTGCACAGAAGTACACTTCCAGAAGCCAAGTGGCCACTTCACGGAAGTGAAATGGTCATAAGCGCCCATTTTTGGCAGGGGAAACCGGTGAGAAAAGACGGGCGCTCATAAGTCCGCGAGATCTTCCTGATGAAGTTAACCCTCCATGTGAGAAAGTGTATACTGTGCTTGTCTTGTTTATCCCCTTCTGCTACAACTCAAAATCCATCTAATATCATTAAGAAGATCAATTTATGTCCAATGATGGATTTCTCATCAGTTTCACTTACAAGCCCACACTTAGCTTAGAACCTCTCCACAAGTTCTGAGTTCTAGTGTCAATTGAGTCTAATGACTTACTGTTTGTACATCTGAATAACAGTTCTTGGGTTGTGAGAAGCTTTGCAAGAAGGTGTGTCCTGTTAATGTGAGATAAGCTGATAAATTCCTGCATTGGCAATTTCTGTATTGTCACTCTATAGCACTGAGCTCATGGCAAGCCAATGTCAAAAAAAACTGACTGTAAATTCCCAGCAAGCCTCCCTAGATGCTTGCCATGCATTTTGGGTCATATTCCTGTGGTGGGTGGATCAACTACTGTTTCCTAATAGGGGCCTGCTTCTATTCATAGTGCACATCAGGCAGTCTGGTGTGTGTCGGGGCCACTCTTCACCCAGATGCTCCCACAGCTCTTGAGCTCTCTATAGCTCTCACTGAAGGATCTTGAACTCTTGCTAGTTCTCATCTGATTCTATCCAGAGTAGGTTATCCTGCTGGACAAAGGGATCCTACAAACACACAGTGGGTAGCCTCAAACAAAAGAGGTGAACTCTACCTCAGATGAGTACTCTGCAATAGAGCTTCAACTATCCAGACACTGTTGATGGAAGTAGTCAAAGGGAGTTAAGTCAGAATGAGGGATGAGCAGAGCGAGATCAGATAACGGGGTAACAAGGATCCCACAGGCACTCTTGCCAATTCTAAGTCCACGAGGCAGCTAGGGAAGAGGATATTTTGCGATAACAAAGCTGAGGAGATCCCAGCACTCTATCTACACAATATATACTAAGAGTAACAATAGTGGGATGACAGAGTGATATGACAGAACCTGACTCAGCCTATGATACAAATACAATGCAATTATGAGCACAAATGATGAAGGAATGGTGTGTGTGGGAATGATGAATAAGTCAAACAATAAGAGGTCCAGAACAAATGACTAAGAACAGGGGTAGAACAGTCTGGAGCAAAAGGAAAAATAGTGAACGTGTTTCAGATCAATAGAGACAACTGGCACTCATCAAGGACTGATGATGGACAGATAGGGGTACAGAGGTCTGTTAGACCATATGGAATGCTGATATAATGTAGCCCTGTATATCCTGAAGAGGATAAAAAGTGGACCACTCTGGATCAGAACATTCCAGCAACTTCTGTTAGCTTTCCTCCTTGTAGTCCAATCATCTTACCATGTCTCATCATACCTCTCCTCAGTTGGCTTTGACTTTTGGTACCTCTGCTAACCCTAACACCACTCATCCAACCTATACTCCTCAGGGGATCCAACATACAATTTGTCAGTTTGACAATTGTTTTTTCAAAACACAGAGGAATAATGGGTTGTGCCCATATCCCATAGTACGAGTGCAATCAGTAAGACCAGGGACTGCTGAGCACTGTCCTTGGCAATAATGCTCATACCTGTGTTTCCCAAATTATATCTAGGGCAGCTGTTGGGACTTTGAGCAAATGGGGTCAAGCTCTCAAAGAGGAAGAGAGAAAAGCTTATTGGATAAACAATGCTTTCCCCAAGTTCCATAATGACAATGCCTTTGTGGGGATACATGATTCAAGTGGAGCACCAATACCAAATTTGGCAATGGTTGGACATCAAGGACATCCCTTTCCTTTGGTCGATGGATATGGGCATGTACAACTGGGAGGAGCCTGATACAGAATTGCATCAGGCCACCTGGGCCATGAGGTATTCAGCTACACCAGCATCTCAGATGTTTCTCTGGATTCTCCAGAATGAAGAAAAGGTGGGGGGACTTCGCTCCTGAGTCTTTTACTGGAAAGCTAAAGCCTTCTGATAGCAAGACACTCTGGAAGCTGAGCACACTGTATTCTGAAAGGAATTGGAAGAGGCCTTTGTCAAGATCAACACATCTCATGAGGAGACCAATAAATACTTCGACCTCTATAAGAAGGGGTTTGCCGAGTTCTCACAATGGCAGGGAGAATGTCACAATGCCTACAATAATATGGTCCTGAAGATTGTGGCCTTGGAGAAGAAGGATGTAGAGAAGATGGAGCAAGTTGAGCTCTTGTTGAATGAGGTGGCAGAGCTCTGAGGGATGGTGGAGTCAATGAGGGATAAGTTGTGTACCTGCAATGATTGCAAGGTCATTGCTTCCATGTTCTTGGTATGTCAAGAATGCTGCTGACAATTTATAGGAACCTTCTCCCATTGTTGAGGAACCTGTAGACAATGATCTGGAGTACTATACTCCTCCTGATACTGATGCTGTCCTGAGGGAGATCTTAGAGTGTGAATCCTTCAAGGTCAAGCACCATCAGGAAACATAACTTTGTGATGTAGGGGTTATATAGCTCTACCATAGCCCTATATAGCTCTACAGAGCAAAGTGGTGTTTCCTGATGTCACTGTTCCTACTCCTCCACCTCCTGTGTCCACCGCTGAATACTATGACCAGGATTTCAGCACAATGGACTATTTATGCTGTGCCAAAGACAGGACATCTGCAGGAGTGCAGACCAAAGTTGAGTTATTGGTGGAGCTTCTGCCTTCTAGCAGCTCAAACAAGTCTTCCAGTAATCTGGTGTTGGCCCCATCAGAGAACTCCTCTCCTGCCCCTATTCCTCCACCTATCCTTGCCGATTCTCAATGCCTTCAATATGTCCTTAATCTCTCCATGAGTAAACAACATGCTGTTCGCTCAGGAGGTTGTAATGATGAAGATTATAATCACCACGGCTACATTCATCATGATCTATTCTGGGGTTTAGACTGGTATGCTCCCTCAACAGGGGACACCATTCATAACTGGAGGAGCTCAGTGAGACACAGGGTTGTGCTGCTCCGATTCCATCAAGTCATTGAGTAGTGGGAGGGGTAACCAGCTCATGGACCGGATTTTTTCAAGATGTGGTTGTGAGGTTGTGGGTGATGGAGGAAGTGACAGTGGCCACAACAGCCATGACATCCATGGCTCTGGGTCAGACCAATCTGGTTCTAGCTCACACCATTGAGGATGTTGAGGACACTCCTATGTCATGGTTAGAGGAAGAAAGAGCAGAGTGAAAGTATAAGTCTCAATCATCATCATCGAATAGTAGTAAAATGTATCCAAGACTTAGAAATGAAACAAAATTCATGTTCCTTGAATGAAAGAGTGTGAATGAAGAATAAATGAAAGATAACAATGAAAGGATATAGCCAAGAATGAGTTGTAACTGGTCATGAGAACATTAAACACAAGAGAGACAAGTTGAGCCTGAGAAAAACATGTTGTAAAATGAGTGGTCGTGGGTAAAGTGAGTTGCAAACATTGGACAAGGTTGGGAAAATGAGTGAAAAAGAAAGGTTGAAAATAGTACAATGACAGTCACGCGTGGGTGCAGCAACTGTGGGAAGTGACCTGTCAACCCCTGATAAGGTGTGGGAAAATATTCCCTTAGCATCCCCCCTTCCAGATGACTACCCAGCATCGGGAAACACAACTCTGCTGTGTAGAGCTATGTAGGGCTATAGTAGGGCTATGTAGCCCTACACAGCAAAGTTGTGTTTCCTGATGCTGGGTAGTCATCTGGAAGGGGGGATGCTAAGGGAATATTTTCCCACACCTTATCAGGGGTTGACAGGTCACTTCCCACAGTTGCTGCACCCATGCACCATCAGGAAACACCACTTTGCTCTGTAGAGCTATATAGGGCTATGGTAGGGCTATATAACCCTACATAGCAAAGTTGTGTTTCCTGATGTATCTGAGGCGAGTGCGAGCACTCGCTGGCAGGGGCAGGGACCCATGTTGCCCAGAAAGGCAACCCAATCACATGCACATAGCTACAAAACCCGCGCCAACCGTGATCGGACATGTCACACGCCTCTTTCCTCTCGCCACCAGGTTTACCTGGTGGTCGAGACCTGCTTCATCAAACGCTTATAACCTTCGGCTGCTATCTGGGGCCACTCTTTGACTACCAGGCAACTTACTTGCCATTGAGTTTACTCAAATGGTTGAGCCGGTCTCTGCTCTCAGATAGACTGATGGCCGTCGACGAGCAGGGCGTCAAAAAGAAGAAAGGAAGATCTAGTGAGGTGAGCCTCTCGCTCTTCGCCTCGGTCAATGCGCCACCGTCACAAACACCGGATGCTCTTTCCTCCGGCGGGCCATCTACTCAATGTATCTCACTACTCTCCACAGGCATTCATCGTCGTTCGACCCCCGCCCTCAAAAACAAACCACCCTCTCAACCTTCAGGTTCAGCTTGTACCACCCAGCTCTCGTGATCACAACAGATTGACCTCCTCCCGACGCTCGACCGATTCCCCGGCCACAAATCCGGAACTCGAAGGCCAACTTCCTCTCACCGGTACATCCTCCAATCGTTCCGACATCTCCACTTACCCTTCCTATGCTCCATCAGTCACCTCCGTTAACTCCTTCGGCTCCACGACGTCTACCAGACGGATGTTTATCCCACTCTATAACCTCCAGGCTCACAACGTCATGCCCAACGTCGTACTAGACGCCAGAACAGACGCGGGGGTCGCAAAGTTTTTGAAGCGTGGTCTCGCTGTTCTCGATCCAACCGAGGTCTGGAAACACGGGAGGTTACCTGGTGGTCCCTTTTCAACTACTTCCGACCAACCAGCCACAGGAAGTGTCAGAAACAGTCTGAACACTCAGCGTCTCGGTCCATAACCTCCCCAGACACCCGAGTCTTCTGCCGTCTCTCTCGGTTCTGCTGGTGATCCGATACCAAAAGCTTGGGATCTTACACCGTCCGCGACCACCACCCCAGAGCACTCCAACCGGCGTGAAAAAGTTCTTCGGAAAACTCTTTAGGCGGAAAGACTCCCCGATTCCTGGAGTCATCGAACCCTCCGATTCCCCCGATTCCTCCCCTCTGAAAAGCACAATCTGGCCACCCCGTGCTCTGCGGTCAAACATAGCTCCCTGTTGCTACCCGACCAGTCCCTCTCTCCATTTCCCTCCAAGGATGCTATTTTACAACCCGCCGTTCTCGCTATTCAACCCATACTCGATGATGCGAGGTTGGTCCACCACACGGTGAACCAACCTCTTACATATGGTCCGTGACCAAATGGCTCAAAGGTTCTCCAGACGGCCTCTTGGACAACGTAAAAGGCATCTTGCAAACCGAAAAGTCAATTAGGGATGATCCTACAGCCGGACTCGAGCGCCAGGTCGAGGTCAGATTCGAGTGGACCCGAACCGAGAGAGGCGGGAAGACGAAGGCCAGGAGAGCGGGAACCGATGCCACCGAGGTCAATTTCGGGTTGAGTGCCGCAGGCGCATCGAGCAGGAGGAACAGTGCTGTCCTGACGGACTCTAATAACCCTTCCGTCAACTCTCTCCACGACAAGGTTAAGAAAGCCAAACGATCGTCAACTGCCGAGGTCACCCCGTCTGGACGGGGCTTGATTCACAAGAGGAGTATGGAGTCTGCCAGATCCAGGTCCCCAGAGCGACCAGGGAGCATCACCACGAACACGACCGCGAGCGAGACCTGTGAAGGAGACGACGAAGTCCTCAGGTTGAGGGAAGATGACGGAGAGGAGAGTGACCCGGAGGACTCGGAAGTTCCTTGGACATGTACTCTTCATGTGGTCAGGAAATCTACCGGGCCCCATCTCCGTCAAACCCGAACACTCCTACAGGCTCAAGGTTTTCCCAGAAGAGTGGTCAGCAACAAAACCAGAACCTCTCAGGACCTCCGGTGACCACAGTTCAACAGCAACAACAAGCGTTGGGCGTTCAGTCACAAACCGCGCCTCCGCAATAGATAAAGCTCAAGGTCGCAACGGTCTCCCCGACTTCACACCACCCGAAAGTTGTATCCCTTCTCAAGATCCCTTTTCCTTTCCCAGATATCAATGTGTCCTCCGTTAACGTAAGGAAACGCATCGTGACCGCTGTCGGGATCGCCCGTCCGGCAACTATGTCTAGCGTCGGGAATGGAATGGGGAACTTGAACATGCAGTCGTTCAGTTTGAATGGAAATGGAGGGAAGCAAAGAGACTCTGGGTTAGTCTTGACCGCTGAGGAGATCAAGGATGTTGTTGCGAGTACGGCCCTTTGGTTGGTCGTGAGAGAGGCTATGGGTGGTGTAGGGAGAGATAAAAAGAAGGGAGACGGCTGGAAGCTGAGAGGGTGATTTCTTTGTCATTTGGTGAGCCTCATCTGACATTTTATGATCTGCCTTGCCTTGGGCTGACGAGGACTGCTTAGTTCCTCTACAGAACCCGTTTGTTACCTCCGACTTGAAGATAGAGATGGACTGCCTGTGCCTCCTCGTCACCACATCATCTTATTTGCCCGGCTCCATTATTGCTCGCCCTCTCTTGAAGGCGCTCCATGCACGTTGGTGCGCCTTCCCGAACTTGTACCCACTTATGCTCGCCCAACAAATAAACGCTACGTCAAGTACCCCTCCACTTTTCAGTCTCTTACTACCGTTTTCTTGAGTTCGTCTCTGTGCTTTTCTTTCTCTCCACTCTGCGTGCATTGTTTCCTATTTTTTCCCCCGTTCTTGCCTGTCATGGTCTTCATTGTGATGCCTGGTTTATCATTCCGCCCTTCTCTCCTCTCCAGCTTGTTTCCTGTGTTTGACTTACATCTCCCTCCCCATCTTCTGGTGTTTGTCAATTATGTGTCTAAGTATATTGACCGCGCACACCGCAGTTCACATGCGGCACCTACGTGTTGTGCATCGCCGTCATGTCGTCGGTGACCTAAGCTCGACGATGGACTTTGCCTACGCCTGCACCCTCCGTTTCGCCAACAAGCCGTTCCTGTCAACTGTTCCAAAAACCTGGTCGCGCAAGCCACTCAAGTATTTCGACACTCCGTTGGCACCCGTGTCCTCTCCCACTCATGAGCTCAATCCCCGGTATCACCATCCTCTCTCCAGATCAGCCTCCCCCTTCCCTCTCCCAGAGCCAACTGACCTCGTTCAAATCTACACGACGACCTAGAAATTCACCCAGATCAAAAACGCGATCAACTGTTCCGCATCAGCTCCAAATGCCAGCACTTTCCAGGTTCTCACCGCTCTTCTGTGGCAATCCACGGTTTGTATTGCGCTGTCTCACCCGCCGGAAGACGAGGTGATCAATATTGGGTTGGCTGTCAACTGTCGCGAGCACATTCCAACCCGTGTCACGGTCCAGGACCACTTCTACGAAGACTTTAACCCGGCCGTGCGCGTCTCTCTCACGCGAGGGCAGGTGGCCAATTCGGACGTGAAGTTTATCGCTACTGCCATCAACAAGGTGTTGAAGGAGCAGCTCGACCCCGTGCTCATCGCTAGAAAGAAGATCAAGACCCTCGGAAGCATGGACCTGTAGACAATTCCTGCCCAGCACCCAGTGCCAGTTTACCGGCTGGCCAAAGGATCTGATGCTCGACGAGGACCTCAACTGCAGGTTTACGTTCAGCGATGAGATTGACGATTTCTCTTCCCGCAGGGGAAGACGGGGGGTCAAGGTCTTCGCTGGTGACGAGATACCGTCCTGACACATCCCCAGTTGGTGACCAGTCGTCGAGGACACCGAATCGCGATTCGACCAGTATTTTGAATACGAGAACAGGGCCAACCGTCAAAAAGTCGTCGACAAGCGTGTCCATGCCTGCCTGTACTTCGCGCAGCCAGCGGGTCACTCGTGAGCTTCCGCTTCATTTGTTGTTTTCATGTATACTGATCGTCCGTATGTCTCTGACCCGTTGATATTGAGTTCAGGTCTTGTCTGTATACATGGATCAACGTCATTCCTGTGATCGCCAAAGCTGATACAATGAGCGATGAGGAAATTGTCGGTTTCAAGAACCGACTTCGTTCACGTGATGTTAGGTTTGTGGGCAAGCGTGCTGAAATTTTAATAGGTTCTTGCCGATATCCACTTCCACCACATTCAGATCTTCCAGGCCTCACATGAGAACGAGGATGAGGAGTCCCTGGCCGAGGCCGAGGAGATTACCACCAAGATTCCCTTTGCCGTTGTTGGCTCGGACAAGATTGTCATGGCTTCTGATGGTTATCAAGTTCGTGGCTGTGACTACCCTTGGGGTGTTGTCGAAGTCAATAACGAGGAGCACTGCAACTTCGTCATGGGATTTGCTTGGCAAACGGTCCTTGGAATACACTCAGGTGTCAGTGACTCCCAAGCCAGGAGACACCCGGGACCAAACGAGATGATGGGCTCAGCTCGGTGATTTTTCTCGAGTCAACGAGATCGCCCCAACTTGATTAACAACGAGCAGAGATCAATAAAGCCGGCACGAAAAAGCGTATCCACTGATGCGGGTCCACTCCATCATCAGAATATGAGGGTGACAGCTCTCGTTCGGATGAGGAGGACGGTAATTGTATCACCATGCTAACGTAGTTATCATGTCCTATTGCTGGTTAGGTTAGGTTAATTTACGAATCTCGTGTGAACCGGTGGGATTAACAAGCTATCATGAGGATCGATACCCCCTCATGAGTCTATGTCCGTCATCATAAGGAACCCCCCCACCTCATGTGCCCAATGTTATCTCATGTGGCGCGCACACCCTCATAAGGTTCATTTATCCATATGTGGTGCGGCAGCAGTTCGTAAGTGACCTCCGAGGGCACATATGGCCCATGTGGCTGCAATCCACTCGTAAGCGTTGTTATCTCTGACGACGCTTATCACGGTGCGTATATTGCACGACAATTTCATAATAATTGCAGATACTTGGTAACGTACATACCTCCCTATGTACCGAGGGAGGTCATTCACGAGCCCCGTGGGTCCTTACCGCACTTATATGGAAAAATGGGGCTCATGTGCCACCGGGCTTTTTCCCGATCAGTGACTCCACCAAAAAAAAAAAAAAGCAAAAAAAAAGAACCCGTTGACCAGCCAGTGGCAGGAATCCGCTGTGGGAAATACTGGACCTGTGGGAATCCACTCCGATGGTCCTGCCCGACTTGCCCGAGGACCTGTCTGGCTTGCCCGAGTCCTACCCGAGTCCTGGGTGCTCTCGCTCTCCTTACGTTTATAACCTATCTGAACCTAAGGGCATTCCGCCATGCCCGCGACACCATGGATCAACGCGTCAAAACCCCCGTCCTCACGAAAGCACAAGTCAGATGAAATTGATTCGGACAGACCAAGAAAGCAGTCAAAGATCAATGACTACTTTTCACAACTGTACCCCATTTCTTCAAACTCGAAAGAGAGCGAGAGTCAACCTGTGCCACTCAACGATGAGCAGAAGAGGGTGTTGGAGATGGTGGTGGACGAAGGGAAGAATGTCTTTTTCACTGGAGCTGCTGGTATGTGATTTGTCCACATTCATGCTGCCTTTTATGTCTTCTGCATACCCTCTCGCCAATCGTGATGTTTTTGTTGACCAGGGACTGGAAAGTCATTACTGCTCCGAGCTATCATTGCCACCCTCAAGAAGAAACATGTGAAGAAACCGGGTGTCGTCTCTGTCACAGCTAGCACAGGTATGGCTGCTTCAAACATTGGCGGTACGTTTTTCACCTTCGGCCGGTATATACACTCGAAGCCTTTTACGGCATCAGCGACCATGTGGAGGTCTGACTCGGTTGCACCATGTTCGGCAGGTATGACTATCCATTCTTGGGGGGCTGTAACACCAGGTCAAAAGAATCTCGATAAACAGATCAGGTGTATACGGACGTGTAAGCCCGCGCTTAATCGGTGGAGGACGACTAAAGTTTTGATCATTGACGAGGGTGAGTACCTCAATTCCAGATCGCCACTTGGCAATGTTGGAGTAAATCGGACGTAGTTTCCATGGTGGACGGACACTTATTCGATACCCTCTCGTCAATCGCCCAAAGTCTACGGAAGAACACAGAACGGCCGTTCGGCGGCATACAGGTGCGTCGCGATTGTATTAGGGTCCGGTGTGTAGACTTGACGTGTGTCGCCCACAGTTGGTCATCACAGGGGATTTTTTCCAATTGCCTCCAGTGACTAAAGGCAATGCTGAGCCATTCTTTGCTTTCGAAAGTCTGGAATGGAAGAAATGCATCGAGCACACGGTCAGCCTTGCACATGTATTTCGGCAGAAAGATCAGAGTTTGTCATTCATTGACCCTTGGCATTAGAAAGGTTCCTGACACACTGTTGTAGAGTTTGTCGACATGCTTAACGGCTTGAGAATGGGTGTCACTTCGCAGACCGCCGTTGCAACGTTCAACGCATTGAGGCGGCCACTTCCTATGATGGACGGGATCATTCCAACAGAGTTGTTTCCGCTCAGGAATGAAGTCGACAGAGCGAACAGGACGAGGTTGGATGCACTGAACACGGCTTCACAGGTCTATATATCTAAGGACACGGGGAATGCGTCTGACGAACACAAAGCAACGATCCTCAAGAACATGGTTGCTCAAGGAACCCTCAAAATCAAGGTCGACGCTCAGGTCATGCTGATCAAGAACGTGGATGAGAACCTCGTCAATGGATCCATTGGGCGAGTGTTAGGGTTTTATCTGGTCTCCGAGGTTTGCGGCTCAGGGGGAGAAATCTCCAAGGGTGGTAATGGGTTCATTCGGAAGGTGCTACTTAAGGATGATGAGAGAACCCCAGTACAGTGGAAGGTAGCGGAGAGGGAAAACGAGGATGCAGACGAGAAACAAAAGCCGAAGAGTGGTTCCCGGGACTCCACTGAGAAGTTCCCCCTCGTTGAGTTCCGGACCCCGTTAGGCAGGGAGGTCGTGCTCATAGGCCGAGATGAGTTCAAGGTCGAGGAAAACGATGGCACTGTTGCTGCTAGACGCGTTCAGGTAAGTGTCACATTCATATTTGGATTCGAGATAACTGACAATAGGGCTTAGGTCCCATTGGTACTCGCTTGGGCGATGTCAATACACAAGAGCCAGGGTCAGACGCTGCAGTATGTGAAGATAGACCTTGCCAGGGTTTTTGAAAAGGGTGCGGCTCCCCTCCTGGAGCATCGTTATCAAGCAGTGGCTAACATCATCAATCGCAAGGCCAGAGCTACGTTGCCTTGTCACGGGCATCCTCGTTGGAAGGTTTACAAGTCATCCATTTCAATCCGATGAAGGTGAGCCTCTCTAGCACCTGGGAGATTACATGAGGGGCTTATATAAGGGGCCCTGCTAGGTAAAAGCACATACGAAAGTCATTGACTGGCATCGGACATTACAACTGCAGGCAGAACAAGACACCAAAGGTGCTTGATACTAATTATTGATGTAAGCTTATTGCTATTGTACGACGTGTAGTCCTCGAAGCAGTAATAGAGAACACGAAAGGTTGGCCCATTCTGTGAAACATGTTCCACTAGCTGTTCAATGAGTTGGCTGTTTTGGCGACTCTGTGTGTCACGTTCAATAGTGGCGATTCGAAAGAGTGCATGTCTCACGACCGTAAGGGAGGGGGGGTCTTTTTATTTTTGGGTCATCTCACGTCCAACGTTTGAAGGGTGGGGCTAAGAAGAGGGATGAGTGCGTAGAGCCGTGGCCCGAAGAGCGTCGTCTTGTCATCGGAATCCAACTTGCCACCGAGACCTTCAGAGTCACCGAGTTGGGACCTGAGACTGTACTAAACGTAAGAAGAGGGAGTTGAGAGCTTCGATGCGCTTCTTCTGGGCTTCATCCTCAGCCGCGACTCTTCAGCCTCGGCAACCATACAATCAATCTGGTCCTGAACGAGACATCCCTTGTCGTTGGTGATAGTGATCGACTCGGATTTACCGGTGCCCTTATCTGCAGCGGAGACGTTCATGATACTTGCGTCTGTGGCCACTCGCGTGGCACAGTTACGAAGCCCGGGATATTTGGGAAATCCCGGGAAACCATACAGCTGGAATTACGTATACCGAGCTGGTACTCAATCCAACCGAGATACATAATTCGATCACATAAGTTATGACTGTTGACTCTTCGACTCGGCGCAGCTCCGGCTCGCCATTCGATTTCGTGGGGTAACCCCCACCTCGGATCCACATGTGGCATGTGTTTACTTCACCAAAATCCAGTAAATTGTTCACTGGAATGGACGGTGGCTAGGCTATGATGTGAGTCATTACATAACAGTACAAGCGAAGGGGGTGAATGCAATGATAATAGTTCAACGAGAGGGGACTTGTACTGACACTGCACGACAGCCCCATGTCATATACAGTGCTCGAAAGCCGTGAGCACTCCAGGTTAAATGTGGTAGAGCCAGACGTGCAACAGGGAACGGCGAAAGTTGTCGTGGGCCGAAGTGGGTGATGTGAGGGGGTGATCTGGATGTTGATGTTGTTGGGGTTCAGACCGTCATCGGTCACTCCGATTCTGGGGTCGTGTCCGGGCATAAATCTAGCGAGGGCAGGAGTGGGGGTGGCCCAGAATTCGGCGAGTACGAGAGCCTTAAAGCCGTACGGTTGCATGATGATCGACTCCGAGTTGATGCACTCGGGGGGCGGTGAGAAGCGGGGTTTGTGACAGTGTCGGGACCGGATCCGGACGGCCTGTTGCCATCGGGAACTACCAGATCCTCTTGTATGGTGGCGGAAGGTTGAGTGGGCCGAGAGTGTAGGTAGTGAACTGTAGAGAACGGGTTCAAGGTCTTCGTGCCTGCGGCACGCGGACAAACGACCGACAGGAGTGATTACGGCCGCGGCTGGGCCCTGGCCTGACGCAGATGGAGAGTTGAAATTGCCGGTTTTCAGGGTAATTATGACTCTTGGAGCGTAGACAAGTATAATTTCCCTCGGTTGGATTGTACCCATACTAGTGTGTGAGATCCGGTCGCCACAACGTTCACCGCTCCGACAATGGAACACGTTTAGTTACGGTACGACCCAACATCGAATGACCGAGGTCGTGTCTGTACCGATGGGCTGCCATAGCAATTCCGCGTGGCGGCGCAGTTCTAGTAGTCCAAGTAGAATAACAAACACATCCGGGCGGGATGGCTCCAGAACCAAGATTTGCGTTGCGAACATTCGAGCCGTCCACATTGATCCAGCTGAGCTCGAGCTTGGGATGGGCCTGGCGGGCAACTTCAAGCGTTCGGTTCAGTTGCACGTGAAGTTCACGTGAGGAGGGACAGATGTTTTGATGCTTGGAACAAGGATCGGCCGAGGGGATGCCATTGCAGACATCTCAAGATCCTCGCGGAGCTCCCTGCCAGAGGAAGAGGTTCACGTGATGCACAGATGCTCAACCCCTAGATAATGATTTGGCTAAAAAACTGTATGTAAAGTACGAAACACTACGTGCTTCGTAACCATTGACGTCAATCTCGAAGGCAACCTCGATCTGGGGAACACCGCGTGAAGTGGGAGGGATGACGGTGTGAGCTCGAACTTGCCAAGGGGGCTGTTGTCCTTTGTGAGGGAGGGTTCACCCTCGAAGACCTGGATTAAGACGGCGGGTTGGTTGTCAGTAGCGGTGGAGGAGATCTGGCTCTTGCGGGTGGGGATGACGGTGTTACGAGGGACCAGCTTACTAGTCGTGACGCCACCGGTGGTCTCGATACCAAGAGTGAGGGGGTTGACATCGACAAGGATGACATCACCCAAGCTCTCGTCACCGGTAAGGATACCACCATGAACAGCAGCACCATCAGCAACAGCCTCGTCGGGGTTAGGTTAGGTTGGAAGGCTCCTTCCCAAAGTACTCCTTGAGGACTCCTGCTGGACCTTGGGGATACGAGTAGAACCACCGACAAGGACGACCTACGATATACATCAGTTAAGTTTGCAACGACAGATCAGCAAGAGGACTGACCTCATTGATATCCTTAGGTTAGGGATTGGTGTCCTTGAGAACCTGCTCGACAGGCTTCACGGTCTTCCTGAATAAGTACGTGTTCAATTGCTCAAACTTGGCCCTGGTCGATATCTGGGAGAAATCGTTGCCGTCCTGGAAGGACTCGACCTCGATCCTGGTTGATTGTTGAGAGGACAAAGACTTCTTGGCCTTCACGACCTCCCTCTTCAACTTGTCCATAGCCCTGAGGTTCTTGGAAACGTCAGTGACAGTCTTCTTGTAGACCTCGACGGGGTGGTCGATGACGCGGGTTTCAAAGTCCTCACCACCAAGATGGGTATCACCCGCGGTGGCCAAGACCTTAGTGACACCGTCATCGATGGAAAGAAGGGAGACATCGAAAGTTCCAGCACCGAGATCGTAGACAATGATTTGAGATTCCTTGCCCTTCTTGTCAAGACCGTAGGAGATGGCAGCAGCGGTAGGCTGGTTGATGATACGAAGGACCTGGAGGGCGGAAATGGTACCGGCATCCCTGGTAACCTGACACTAAGCGTCATTGAAGTAGGCGGGGACGGTAGCGACGGCA
>Ga0307510_10005658_pt1 | contig 14903 bp, 19 predicted proteins | sample 12_EM_MG_FD_207224 | JGI IMG/M metagenome (GOLD analysis project Ga0307510, IMG submission 207224) | Populus trichocarpa ectomycorrhiza microbial communities from riparian zone in the Pacific Northwest, United States - 12_EM | ecosystem: Host-associated > Plants > Roots > Unclassified | place...
AAAACATTATGAATCCCGTTAAGCTGTTTCTCCTATTCCTATAAGGCGAAGGTGTAGGAAGGCGAGTGAACGCGGCTACGCTCAGTCCTAGGTAAAAACTCTGAGATTCGGAAAACGAACTACTGCACTCAGATAGCTGGCTGTTAATTGACATGCCGACGGAAGAATGAACAAGCGAAAGTAGGAAGAACAATGCTGTATGGAGTGGGCGCCCATGAACTCGGAGCATACAGTACTATTCCTTACTCGGACTTTGTGAGCCCAAGATCCGAAGACTCCGAAGTGGGCCTCTCAACCCAACCGTTCAGCGTGCGGTTATACCACACACCATAAATGGTAGTGTATTGCGTTGGTGCAGGCCTCGTCAGCCATCTTTTCAGACCGTGACATTTAGCAGGTGCGGCCGGGCCTTCTTGTCGTACTTTGCTTCGGTGGTGCGCGCCGCAATACCTCTTGTCCCCGTGGAACCCGTGCTTAGGCAGGGCGGCGGCACACGAAAGGTGCCACAGCGGTTAGGTTGGCTGCATTGGCCCTCCGAAAGCTTTCTTGTTCTGCTCTCCACTCAGCGCAGTCAGCCTTGGCGGCCACGTGTCGGGAGTTTAGTGTTTGGGGTTGGGGTTGTGCGGGTTGGGGTGAAAGTGAGTGGTGAGTGGTGGTGGGTTATTCCGGCCACCCGGGCCGCGTTTAGGGCTTTGGGGCTTTTTGTGTTTATGGTCGTGGCGGTGGCGATATTGTTTGTATGTACGTCTTCCCTTCATGCCGTGATGTCTGTATGCGCTACCTTGGGTCTTTCTATTAATTGCGCCACTGAATCTACCCACTCAAGAAATGGCTAGAATGACTTGTCGAATGTCTTATCTTCTTAGCTGAGTACAAAAGCATTGAACAGCGCTGAGCGCTGAATTGCAATTAGCAGGGACAAACTATGAGTTTGTATGATACCCGCATTGCATCCGCATGTCACTTTCTTATCAGCGGCACTTGGCTCGCCCCATATCAAAGTTCTAGGCCTAGACATATCTGTGTGGGCCTTCTACTGTGCTGTCTAAACACCCACACCTCACTCACAGGGAATCCAGGGATTTTACTGACTATGACGCGTCTTATAATTGCGAATATGGAAAACAACGGCGGAGCGTGCCATAGCACAAGAGCAACCACCTGCTGTCTCTGAGTTGGGCCGACTCTGACTCTGGTATCGGTATCATACTACATAGTACTGTACCAAGACAATAACTAGCTTTCGTTCACAGGGGGACAGGTGCCGAAGTTCGTTTACGTGTAAGACCATTGCTTCGCCACACCTCCATCATTCATCAGCCAAATTTTGCCATGCCGTCACAAGCTTGTCCCTTAATTCTGTTTATATCCTGACCGCCCTGCATGATCTTTCCTCGATAAGCTCCATACAGTCGCACCCGCCCATAATCAGTTGCACATCTGGGCTCCTGGCACCAGTTAGTCTATACTTTCTTCGGATTCAGGGTCGTTGCGGTGTGAAACGATTGGAACTTCATAATACCTGATGAGGATACAGCTTCCCACATGGGTAATGTCCGTACGCCGACTGGCTCGCCTTAAAACACTTCAAACCTCATGATTGAGACTCATCTCAGCAAGTTGTGGTAAAAGAGGTACAAACAAATCTATCAAAAGGGGTATTACCTTTCTCTACGATACACTACAGATAACTAAATAGCGATGCCATATCCAACCCCTGCGTGTGTGTGAAAACCAGGTGTCTATCATTCTGTACTCCAACAGGGCGTCCTCATGCTCTAGGCGTGCCCTCGACAGCCGCGCGTAGTGCCTGCTCAACGTCCCAAACGAGATCTGCACCCTCCTCAACACCGACAGAAAGGCGAATCAAATCATCACCGATTCCAAGGTTGGCACGCTCTGCGGGAGGGATGCTTCCGTGGGTCATGAGAGCAGGCAACTCTGCAAGACTCTCAACGCCACCGAGTGATTCCGCCAGTGTGAACAAACGGGTTGCACTGAAGAAGCGTTGAGCCTCCTCGAGCCCGCCGTGAATACGGAAAGAGACCATCCCGCCGTACGGGAATGACCCGTCTGGGTTGTATTCCGATTCTGCCTGGACGAACCGTGCCGCATGTGGGGAAAGCGATCGCCGTGCAAGCTCATGTCGCGGGTGGGAAGCCAGACCTGGGTAGATGACATCCTTCACGTAGGGGTTCTTCTCTAGTGCTCGTGCGACTAATAGTGCGTTGCGCCCGTGTTCCTTCATTCGCAGATGCAACGTCTTGGCACCGCGCTGAGCCAACCAGGAATCATACGCGCTCGGGACCGCACCGATCGCGTTCTGAAGGAAAGCGAGGCGTTCAAGGAGAGAGATGTGGTGTTGGGGAAGGATAATGGCGCCCATGACGACATCGGAGTGACCATTGACGTATTTAGTGAGACTGTGAAGTACTATATCGGCACCTTGAAGTAGGGGTGACGAGTAGAATGGTGACATGAAGGTATTATCCACCAAAACCAGCGGACGTGAAGGGTGGTTCTTTGCGATAGCCACGACATGGGGTATATCGATCAAACGAAGAGTTGGGTTTGTAGGAGACTCTATCCATATGAGCTGGACCGCAGAGATTCAGAGGGATGGACTAAAATACAAGCCGAATGGACATACCTTGGTGTTGTCACGGATGGCGTCATGAATTTGGTCTTCGTCAGCATTCTCAAGGTCAAGGAATGTTGCTTCTAAACCCTGGTTCTCCTTTGCAACGCGGGTCATGTAACGGAAGGTACCCCCGTACACGTCATTGACGCTAACAATGTGTGCGTTATGACCTAAAGACTGAAGAACGGTGGCGGTGGTGGCTGAACCCGAAGCAAAGGCGAGGGCGTACGCGCCGCCCGATTCGAGCGAAGCCAGGGTCCGCTCCAGTGCGTTTCGATTGGGGTTCCCCGATCGCGAATATTCAAATCCCTAATCAGAGTCACCATCAGCTCCGTTAGAATTCCGGTTTATCGCCGATCCAGACGTACCTTGTGTCTTCCAAGGCTTTCCTGCTTGTACGTCGTGCTCAGAGAGATGGCGGGTATGACTGCGCCAGTGCTCGGATCTGGGTCAGACCCGACATGGATGGCACGGGTACCAAAGCCATCTAGTGCTCCATGGTCGAGCTTCTTGGGAGCATCGAGGTGAGTGGGGCGGTTGAGAGGGGATCCCAGTGCAATTGGTGCCATGGTATTTAGTGCGGACCAAGGTGGTATGGAGTATGGAGTGGTAGATGGTATTTCGTCATACTTGCGTGCAAGCAGGCTTTTTATACGGCGGTGTTGGCTGGGACCTTCTGACTGTACCGCTGATGAAAGCACGAAATGATGACGCCTTTCCATCGTATTTTTGTCAATTTTTTTGCACGTGACCGTTTCTGACACACAGGCCGAACCGACACTTCGGCCCCAACATCACCCACAACCCACGGATGGATCCCCGAGTGCCGAGTGGGACTGACTCCGAGTGGGACTGACTCACGCGTCTTGCTGACTCAGTAACAACAGTCCCAGCTCAGCACACCTCCCACTGCTTCGAGCCGAGCATATCCACCCACCGGCTTTTCCAATTACCGTACTGCCGCGGCGGTCTCACAGCATGACATACGCCGAACTTGCTGCGAAATGAGGTTTCATTTCAAAACGTTCATAGCTAAAATTTATCGGCGTTGACATGGCACAAGTCTCCGGGGTGGCGGCAGGTTGTGAAAAGCGTCACCGTTTCCCTCTTTTTGCAACGTGCCGCCACCCCCGAGCCAGCGGGACTTGTGCCATGTCGCTACGTGTGTTCGAAGTCCCTTGCTAATTTATATCTTTAATCGCTTGATGAAAGCCTGGACCGCCTTACCGAGCGTAACATTCCTCACTGGGTTTTTTGCAGCGCCTCTCGATACATCCATCCTAAATAGGTCAATCCCCCCTGCGGCATTTTCCTCCAGAGCTGAGATCCATCTCGGCAGCACTTTCTTAGGTTAATGGTATCTACGTCATGAAATGCACCTCTCATTTTGGCTTTCATCTCCCCAAGCCCTGTACTTCTGGCCTTCCTGGGCCCTTCTTTCATATCTGAGGTCATAGAACCTCTACAGCATTAGGCGGGTCGTCCAATTGTGCACTAGCGACTGCCTTACCGTGCATGGATACGCGGCCTGTGCCGTGAAAGTAGACGACTCCCGCCTTGGCGTATTTTAAGCGTCCTCGATTCTGTCTCTAACCACCTGACCTGGTTCTCTCGAGGTGGTCTCCCTGGAGATGGTGAGATGAGGGTTGTGACGTACTGGGCGGGGACCCCAATCGCACAGACGGAATCAACCAGCCATATATAGAGAGCCAGATGAGTTTTCTGGAGTTTGTCAATGCAATCGAGTGGGGTCAGGAGAAGAAGTGCATGCCGTGGAGATAGGTGGTAGATCGAGGAATAGGGAAAGACAGGCTGGCGATGGACACAGCCATAAGCGATCTCGTGGGATATTCGTGGAGAGCTACTCAAATGGCAGAGGAGTTCTTTCGATAGCTCCAATGCCGTCGTTTTTCTCGCTGCTAGCGCTGCTGCAGACCGAAAACAAGGAAATAATTCTGGAGTATGCTCCTCAGATCGTTTCCCTCAACACACACGCGCGCGCAAGTACCTGCCAGTCATGGACGGCGATGTGTGTCTTCTGGGACCACATCCGAGTCACATCCGAGTCCGGCATGCACTCACGTGCACTCCTCACGTGATCGTGAATACAATGGTGCTGGCAATTGCCGACCCAGAACATGTATCGACATCGATGAAGTCGGAGAGACACGTTTCTCAAGTATGGCCAATTTCATGACACGGCCACCTCGGAGTGCTTTTCAAATGCCCTGCTGGTGAGTAGCCTAGAAAACTTGTTCTCTATCTGATTGGTGCTCGTTTCACTAGCGACTCTTCCAACGCATGTGGGCATACGCTCGCGTAGCCTTGAAATGGCCAGGCGGTTACATGGAGGAGTGTAGGGGAAGCACCTCGATGTGATGGTAGGGCAACCCCCCCGATTTCCGCTCAGAGAAGTATCTTTCTCAAAATCAAGTCCGAGTCGCTCAACCTCGATTGCAGGATCTCTGTCATGATGAAGCAGCCGCGGCTCTGCTTTCTGGCAATCAGGATATTGCCGCTCTGAAATCTCCAGTGGGAGAGTATGGAAACCCGAGAAGATGTGGGGGTGTAGCCGTCACTGCGATGCAAGCCTAACTTCCCAATTCCTGGCTGAGAATCAGGAATGGTAAGTCAGGCTTTCCGCGCATGGACGGACCCCTCACCGTGACCCACGTGAGCGTCTAGATACTGTGTTATTTAGGTAAATCATGTGTGTTATTCTGCACCTTGTTATGCGGCAGTGTGCGCAGTCCGAGCAATCGAGAGCCATCCTCCACCAGCCAATTATCGTCTTCAAACGCGGCCTCGATATGTATGACAACACAGGTCCAGACACAGCAGCTCTCCCAGTGCTCACATGCGCCCTTGCAAATTCTGACGTAGTATATATTGATATCATGACCACAATTCAACGCCTTCCTTATGGCTTCCGAACAACGCTGGGCCGCATGGATTAATGCTTCCCTGGCTCAGATAAAATCGCGTATAAGTCTGAGTGAAGTTCTATTTCGCGTTTCACCTGAGTCGTGGATCACTTCATTTCCTCTGACTTATCTTGCCCAGGTCAGACCGACTTAACTCCCATACTAGGGACGTTCGTTCTCGCGGATAATTGCCATCCACAATCGAGACTAAGCGCATCGGACTTCAAGATCCTTGATTTCGATTGGGTGCGCTCACTGGTCATTCTGAGAAATGGGGTCTTTCCGCGCAATTGAACAGAATTGTTCTCTTTGAAAGATAAGTCCACTCATATTTGAAGCGAGAATTACCGCAACAAATTCGTGACCAATTTTGGGCGACCATCGGGCTTGGGTGCGGTAACCATCTCGGACAACCCCGTTATTGCCATACCGGGGCGGGTATGCCACCGAATCAAAACGGCAGCCCTAGTAACGCATTACCTCGACCAGATCCTTGTAGAGGCCACTATTTCCCCCACCGACACGCATGCTAATTCGAATTCCACAACATGATAAACAAATGGATGATTCGAAATCATCCGTGCTGATCGATGGTCAACGCTCAGCGGATGGGTGAATTTTGATAACTGTCATTAACTTAAGTCCTCAGTGATCTGATATACTAAAATCTAAAATGAAAAGCGCACTGGCATGAGCAAGATATCGTGGTCCTCGTGTCACGTGCTACAAACTTCAACCACAAACACGACGTGACGGTGACCCAGACCAACTACGTCCTGTACTGTGCTGTACCGTGTACGCGCTCGCAAAAAATTTCTACGTCATTCTTGGGCTCTCTCAAGTCGCCAAAACTGCACAGTTTCACTGGGCCTGGTGCAATGCTCAGGCTGAAAGCCAAAGCCATACCATCTGGCGTGAGAGTGCATCGAATTGCGGAGGGTGACTGGGCTTGATAGATGATCCAGCGAGTGCGGGTGGAGGTGAAGTTGCTGGCGACCTCCGGGCACCTCCGACGGCAAGATGGGACTGTGGTTGTGGTTACCGTCTCCATAAAATCGCTGGCGCGTGTGACAATGTGGCGTCGAGACTGGGCATAATGCCCTTTCCGGGCACATCCCACGAACGGTTCGGTCTCCTCGCGCTCCCTCACCTTATCCCTCTTCGAGTGTTTCGCAGAGTTACTGTCGAGTAGTGCGCGAGGGTATGGCCACAGGGACAAACCCTCATGGAAGTGCACGAGCGCACGAGGCGCAGGAGACGTACCGAGGCGAGGAGCGGGCACAGTGGGGGCGGGGGGGGGGCGGCCGCCGTTACGATTGGAGCGGGTTCGGAAGCTGGCATACAAGGCGGGACCGAAGCAGCCGCAGCTAGCAGAACGGACAACGCGGAGTGATGGGACGGCAAGGGGGAGAGGAGCGGCGCGAAGCACCTTCTCAGACGACGCGAATCCACGTAGCGGAGGGTGTGGCGTGACGTTGCCGAGCTCATCCTTCCTATCCCGATTTGCATGCGGTTGCGGTCGCTCTTCGATCGGCAAGTCCACCTCATGCGGATCGTCGCTGCGAGGACGCGGCGCTGCCCGTGCGACTGGGCTGCGTATCGGGTAGCGTGAAGATCACGTGAGAACTTGAAGTCGGGGTGGACGAGGCAGATGCGGAGGCAGAGGCGAAAAGGGACCCCAGGGTCACTTTGCCGTTATTGGGGGTTGTGGCCGGAGAGGCGGACGGGATGAGTTGGGAGAACAACTTGTTCAAGTCTGACACAGTTCAATTGGCGGCCGTAGTCGGGGGTTAACTTGCGCTGCTTGGTTGTGTGGGGACGCAGAAGAGGCATCTACAGGCGATGTTGCGCTCGCCTCCTGGGATCCCACATCAGTCGAAGTGGGATGTTGTGCGTCGGGCGGAGGCCGATCCAAATCATACGGATACGGCTCACCTTTACCGTGACGAATGAAGGTCATCTGTCTGGAAGGGGAGAAAGTTGATTCAGCTCGGAGGTTGAAAAAAAAAACAGTCTGGGGAGTACTCGTCGCTCTATGGTATCCGACAACGGTTCGTGTTGGTTCAGAGTCGGAGCTCAAGAACCAGACCTGACGGTCTCGTGCGGACCCTTGTCCGGCTGTTGATTGAGCAGATAGCGCCAGTTGCTGAGCGGATCGTTGGCGGATGGCGGACGGTGGTGGGCATCCGTCCAGCTTTCCGTGAGCGGTGGGATTGGTATGATCATGGAGGTGAGGATAGTATCAAGGAGGGCAAAAAATCTGTTGGTGGTGATCAACGGTGGAGTTACAAGTTTGGAAGTCGGTGTGGACGAGGCAGGTGCCGAATCAGAGGCGAAAATATTTCGGGTGACTTTGTTGAGTCGTTGAGACTGGGAGTCCACGCGGAACAGCCGTCCAATGGACTTATGGATGCTGGTGTAAAAGGGGATGAGGAACTTGAACCCGGCCTCGGATAACCCAGAGCGTATCTGTCTGGTGTCCGCCATCACTGTCTCGTTGACCTACTGTAGTGTTGACCATTTCGTGAACATAGTTCGAGTTAATGCCGTCCACGTGAGTGCCTCGAGGCTCGAGCGTGGGATATGGTTTGATTATAAAAACGCGATATTGCCCTTTTGCGAAAATAGACTACCGCCACAAACATGGACTCTGACAAGTACGTCTCATTCCCTCCGGTGTGCTAGAAAGGCCATAGTGACTGATAAATATCTCTTTCTATATACGCCAAATCCCGTTGACAACTTTTTCTCTCAATCAAGTGGCCATTTCACCAACTATTCGCCCAACCGTACCTCCGAGAGCTTTGTGCAGATTATCGAGGGCTCAAATTCGGGAGATGGCCTTATACATTGCCCAGATGAGCAATGTGTCGAAGACAGCAGTGAGTAGTCAACCGCCGATCCCTTTACAGACTAATTATGGGCGGTATAGGCCAACTTCACCAACCGGTGACAATCGGAACTCTCCCTGATGACGTTCTCCTCAAAATATTCAAAATCTTCGTCGAAGAAACGTACTGCTATTACACCATATCCGAGGAGTGGCGTATGCTGGTACACGTATGCCGAAGATGGAGAAATCTAGCGTTTTCATCTCCACGTCACCTGAACCTGCAACTCCGCTTCAGGCCCCCCAAAAGATCGGTGAAGAGGATGTTGGATATCTGGCCAGAATTACCTATATACATAGACGCCGTCGACTGCTCAGTGAAGGAGGTTAGAGACAATGTCGCTGCTGCACTCGGGCTCAGTCATCGGGTATCCAGGATCCGCCTCGAGGGCACTTCAGATTCAGTATGGAAAACGTTTGGGTCACTGATGAAACATCCATTCCCCACGCTTACACATTTGTTGGTCCGGCATTCGGATCGTTCAACCAAGGGTGCAATTTCTCGTTCGCTCTTGGGGGGATCTGCTCCATCTCTACGAGACCTCTACTTGGATCACGTCCCGTTTCCGGCATTACCAGAACTACTTTTGTCTTCCACCAACCTTGTCCGCCTTCGGTACGATAATATTCCGCGTTCTGGGTACATTTCTCCTCAAGCAATCGTCACTGGCCTCTCCATGCTGACCAGGCTTCAATCACTTTCCCTTACATTCCGATCACGTAGACCTCACCCGGACAGGGAAATTCAAATTCCACCTCCGCACACGCGCACTCTCCTCCCTGCCCTCACCCATCTTTGCTTCTGGGGTGTTCCTGGGTACATGGAAGACCTCGTGGCCCAAATTGACGTCCCATCACTGGAGAAATTGGAGATTACATTTTTCCATCAGGAAGTGCTAGAAGCAAGGCTAGAAGTTTCAGAACTGCCAAAGTTCGTTGGTCGTGCAGATAAGCTCTCGTTGGTCGATCGAGCAGAAGCTTTCCTTTCGAGCGGCGGCATTTCCGTCGAGCTTTCACTACACTCTTGGGTACTTTATCCTAAAACTTTCACGATCTATCCCGTATGTGATGAGTGGGATTTGCGGCTTTCATACCTTGGGCAATTCTGTGCATCATGCTTGCCTACCCCCTTCCCTTTTGAATGCCTCTACATTTGCCATCCCATTGACCACGCGTGGCCAGACGTCAAAGACGACCCGGACCCCCAATGGCTGGAACTCTTACGCCCTTTTAGCACTGTGAAACATTTGCGGCTATCACACCCCGTCGCCTCCCGTGTCGCAAAAGCTCTGGGAGGTCTTCCAGCGGAACGGGTCTTGGAAGTACTACCAGCGCTGGAAATTGTTTACGTATCGGGGCTCAAGCATTTTGGATCTATGAAAGAAGCCATTTCTGAATTTGCTCATGCGCGACAGCTTTCTGGCCACCCAGTTTCTATCTACGACTGGGGAGGGAGGGAGAGGCTCATTATGTAGGAAAATAAGGAGATTGGTCAAGGGGTTGATGATTCATAGGCGCTTTCTGCCTTACCTTCCATAAACGTTTGATCTCATCCTTCAACTGCTACAGTACCCGTTCTCCTTTGCACTTGTTTGGCTCAAACACTAGTTAAGGTATACCTTTTTGCCACCATCGTCGTCTTCGAGCTCGTTCAAGTTCCATGATATCTCGCATTCGCTTTGAGTCGTGTATTTAGGACTGGCAACTTTGATGACCCTACGAATAGAAACTTGGACGTAGGTGCAGCAGATGATCGATGATCAGTCGCGGATCTTGATGTTGTCCGCAAATGGCTCGTCTACCTCGCCATTAGGAAGTAGTCCATATGGCATGTAGTATGCTTTGTGATATGATGTCGAAGTTGATGACTGTTACGCTGGGGGCGCATCACTCATCTCAGCTATTACTATAGTACCCGGTGACGGATGAAATTAACCTGTCCTATTGAGACGTTAGGAGGGTGTATGACTAGTAGCAGGACTTTGGAGGCGGGACCGTGTAATTTTCAAGCATATCTAATGACCGGTGAGTGTAGTCAGGTATCGAGAGTTTCCAAGCACAATCGCAATCCCCTTATTCGTCCACTCCAGCGGTCCAAAAGTTCTCTCGAAGCACGCAGGCACACCCACAGGAACTCTGCATCGCAAGTCAATACATGTCAGTGCAGGTGAGGACATCGCGCGACAATACATGGACACTGATATCTCGGAGAAACACATGGTGCACTGGGAAACGAGGATGAGAGAGAGGAGGGCAGAGGCAGGAGGCCACAGCAATTAGAACACAAAGGTGATTAGATACCCTACGTCCACGTACGGTACTCCGTCCAAAGCCGATCCACGAACGAGGGATCAGCCTATCGAATCGAACCAATTTATTATGATCCGTCGTCGGCAACAAGCCGTTGCTGTTCGGATGCGCATGTACGGCCTCGACGATCGCCACACTCGCCGCGGACTTGATCAGCGTCGCTGCGCCATTATTCTGCACCTGCGTCGTCGCGAGCGTCGACGCTTTGCCATCGGGTCCATTGGGGACGGCCTTGGCCTTGGATTTGGATGTGTTGTTGCTGGACAGAGGCACCGTTGCCGGCCCTCCCGTGGACGATGATGGCTCGGAGTTTTTCACCAGCGCGGATTCAGAGCTAAAGTTGTTACTAGTGGCTTGACTGGGCTTGACACATGATCCAGCGCCGGATTGCGAGTGCGGCGAAGGCGAAGCTGCTGCCGACCCACGCCTCCGATGGCAAAAATGGGCCTGTGGATGTGGTGACGGTTTCCCCCAAAATCGCTGGAGCGTACGACGGCCCGGCGTCGTAATGCTCTTTCCAGGCACATCCCACGAACGTTCGATCTCCTCGCATTCCCTCGCCCGATCCTTCTCCCAGTGTTTCGCACCGTTCCTACTGTTTAGTAGCCGGGCGTTCGAACAAATCGACATCGCTGAGTGCGCTGGTATCGGCAAAGTCGAGTTCGACGATATCGTCGTGGTCGTCGAGTGGTGGGCGCGATATGGCCACAGGGACGAATCCTCATGGGGGTTGCACGAGCGCATGCGGCGCAGGAGACGTATCGAGGCGAGAAGCGGGCACAGTGGGAGCGGGGGCAGGGGCAGGGGTGGCCGCCGCTACGATTGGAGCGGGTTCGGAAGCTGGCATACAAGGCGGGACCGACGACGCAGCCGCAGCTAGCAGAACGAGCGGCGCGGAGTGATGGGATGGCAGGGGGAGAGGAGGGGCAGGACTTCTCGGACGACACGAATCCACATAGCGAAGGGAGAGGCGTGACGACGCCGAACTCATTCCTCCTATCCCGATTTGTATACGGCTGCGGTCGCTCTTCGATCGTCGAGCCAGCCTCACGCGGATCGTCGCTGCGAGGATGTGGCACTGCCCGTGCGACTGGGCTGCATACCGAGTAGCGCGGAGATCACGTCTTGCATGAGAATCTGCAGGAGCTGTGATGTTGCGGGCTGCCGAGAGTTGATCAGTTGCGCCGCAGCATGATAGCTGGGAGATTGGGTTCGGAGGCCTCGGGTTCAGAGGACGATATATTCGCAACAGTGATGTGCTTGTGCGAACGTGAGACGCGTGGACGGGGGTGCAGATGGAGGTGGAAGGAACGACTTGAGCCCACGTGATGGAGTGAGGGGAGGGCAAGACCTTTGTTGGTGGCAGTAGGCGGTGGGTTGACAAGGTTGGAAGTAGGGGTGGACAACGCAGATGCGGAGGCGGAAGCGAAAAGGGCCTCCAGGGTCACTTTATTGTTTTTGGGGCGTTCAATTGGTGACTGTAGTGGGGTTAACTTGCGCTACGTGGTTGTGGGGGTGTCGCAGAAGTATCCACAGGCGATGTTGCGCTCGCCTCCTGGGATCCCCATGTCGGTCGAAGTGGGATATTGTGCGCGGAGAGATTTGGAACTGTGAGCAGAGGGAGAACAATCCGGATGATAGGTCTTTGGTACGCACAGCTCAAAGATAAAAGATGCGCCCTTGAAACTATCCTTTTGCCACTTGACTTTGTGACGTCGGTATAGACAAATGTGGCTGAACTGGTCGAAGATGGAGACTATGGTCTGGTCCTGGAAAGGATGGTATCAAGGAGGGTAAGACATCTGTTGGTGGTGGCAAAAGATGGAGTTACAAGTTTGAAAGTAGGTGCAGTAGCTACGGCATACCGATTAGATCACGAATGGCAGACTACGATAGATACGACGGCACGCCCGGGCACGATACTCGGTCCATAGTCGATGCACGAACGAAGGGTCAGTCCATCGGATCTAACAACAAGGCGCGGAATAAAGGTCATGGATGAGAAGAAGGAAATACGGCGTACGTGGATCAGAGTGAGCACCTCTCTCACAAATTCCTTACGATCCGTCGTTGGCAACGACCCGTTGCCGTTCGGATGGGCATGTAAGGCCTCCACGATCGCAGCGGTCATCGCGGACTTGACGACCGTCGCTGCTCCATTGGTCTATACCTGCGTCGTGGCGGGTGCAGGTGTAGAACTTGTGAGGTTGACTAGGCTTGGCAGATGATCCAAGGCCCGATTGTGCGTGCGGGGAACGCGAAGCTGCTGGCGACCCACGGGCACCTCCAACGGCAAGATGGGCTGGTTGTGACGGTCTCCCGAAAGTCGCCGGCGCGTGCGACGACCCGCCGTCGAAATTGGGAGTAATGCTCTTTTCGGGAACATCCCACGACCGCTCCATCTCCTCGCCCTCCCTCGCCCTAACCCTCCTCGAGTGCTTTGCACCGTTCTCGGGCCTGCCGTTCCGTCGCCGGCGTTCGAACGCATCGACATCGCTGAGTGCGCTGGTGTCGACAAAGTCGAGCTCGACAATGTCGTCGCGGTCATCGAGTAATGCGCGCGGGTATGGCCACAGGGGCAAATCCTCACGGAAGGACACGAGCCCACGGCGCGCAGGGGTATCTATGTGGGGAGCGGGCAAGAACGGACAGCGCCGAGTGATGGGATGGCAAGGGAGGACTCAGTTCGAGCTACTGTAAACTGTAATGCCGTCCCAGTCCGCCGCGCCGTCCCAGTCCGTGCGACGGCTCACGTGAGTGTCTCGAGCGTGGGATATGTTGATCACGTTTATCATAGCATTTCAACGAAATTTCAACTTTCAGCGTTCAACGTTCAACCCTCTATCAAATCTGCGGTTGATTAACGCTGCAAACATGGACTCTGAAAGGTACGTCCCATGTCCCTCCAGTGTGCTACTGAAAGGCCATAGTGACTAATAAATCTCTCTTTCTATATACTCAAAATGCCGTCGACTACTTTTTCTCTCAATCAAGTGGCCATTTCACAAACCATTCGCCCTACCCTATCTCCGAGTCCTTTGTGCAGATTATCGCGGGCCCAAATTCGGGGGACGGCCTTATATATCGCCCAGATGAGAAATGTTTGGAAGATAGCAGTGAGTAGTCAACCGCTGGTCCCTTTACGGAGCGATTACTAAGTATGGGCGGTATAGGCCAACGTCACCAACAGGTGACAATCGGAACCCTCCCTGATGATGTTCTCCTCAAAATATTCAAATTCTTCGTCAATGAAACGTACTTCGATGACATCGAATCCGAGGAGTGGTGTATGCTGGTACACGTGTGCCGAAGATGGAGAAATCTGGCGTTCACATTTCCACGTCACCTGAACCTGCAACTCCTCTTCAGACCTCCCAAAAGATCGGTGAAGAGGATGTTGGATATCTGGCCAGAATTACCTATATACATAGACGCCTTCGAGTGTTCAACGAAGGCTACAGACAATGTCGTTGCCGCACTCAGGCTCAATCATCGAGTGTCTGGGATCCGCCTCGAGGACACCTCAGATTCAACATGCATATGGGAAACATTCGGCCCACTGATGAACTATTCATTTCCCGCACTGACATATTTGATTGTCGACCGGTCGTATTGTCCAATCAGGGATGTAGTTTCTAGTTCATTCTTAGGCGGATCTGCACCATCTCTACGACATCTCCACTTGAATGGCATTCGATTCCCGGCATTACCAAAACTACTTTTGTCTGCCACCAACCTTGTCCGCCTTTGGTATGACAATGTTCGGCGTTCTGGGTACATTTCTCCTCAGGCAATGGTCACTGGCCTCTCTGCGCTGACACGGCTTGAATCACTTTCCCTTACATTTGTAAGATCCCGATCACATAAACCTCTCCCGGACAGGGAAATTCGAATTCCACCTCCGCACGCACGCACTCTCCTCCCTGCTCTCTCCGATCTTCGTTTCCAGGGCGTTCCTGAGTACATGGAGTACCTCGTGGCCCAAATTGACTCCCCATCACTGGAGAGGTTGGAGATTACATTTTTCCATCAGCAAGTCCTAGAAGTTTCAGAACTGGCAAAGTTCATCCATCGTGCAGACAAGCTCTCATTAATCGATCAAGGAGAAGTTACCGTTGAGTTGGAATGTATTTCCGTC
>Ga0307510_10005659_pt1 | contig 14900 bp, 5 predicted proteins | sample 12_EM_MG_FD_207224 | JGI IMG/M metagenome (GOLD analysis project Ga0307510, IMG submission 207224) | Populus trichocarpa ectomycorrhiza microbial communities from riparian zone in the Pacific Northwest, United States - 12_EM | ecosystem: Host-associated > Plants > Roots > Unclassified | place...
TTTGTAATTTTCATCAATTAGAGTTTAATGGGATCTAAGTCTTTAATCATAACTTATAAATTTTATACAAAACAAGATACATTAATTTTAAAAACATAACATGGTATATGTAGTGAACACTTTCCGGCTGCAAAACATGATGCAGTTAGGGGTGACAAAAAACCCGAAAAATCGGTTACACTGGAAAACAATAACAAAAAAAACCAAATTGTGAAAAAAACTAATTAGAATTTTGAAAAAACCTACCGGTTCGGTTCGGTTTTGATTTTATAAGCCTAAAACAAAAAAACTGAACCCAAATAAAAAAAAAACCGGGAAAAAACCGAGTCAAACCGGTAAAACCGAGCCAAATCAATTTTTGTTCTAAAATAACCGAACCGAAACTGGTCAATTGATTTGGTTAATTTTTTGATAAAAATCAAACTGAATATAATCACCCCTAGATACAACTATTTCACTAAGATTTGCCCGCAAGGTTACTAAAACAACATTGTCATTTAATTTAGAGTTTATTTAAAAATATAATAGCGGTTGTTTTTTAAAATATTTTTTATTTGGAAATGTATTAAAATAATATTTTTAATTTTTTAAAAATTATTTTTGATATTAATATATCTATATAAATATACTAAAAAAATATTAATTTAAAATAAAAACAAATTTAAATTGTTTTTTAAAAAACTTTTAAAATACAAAATCAATATGACCACAAATGCCCTTCTTCACATTTGAGCCCACCCACACGCGAGTGCACTGTCATCAAGCTCGAGCTGACAGATTCTGCAAGTAAGACGCACAGAAATGTTTTGTTGGGTAGCGCCCAACAACCAAAAGTCATGATGGCAAATACAAAAACAAAGAACTTTGTATTACGCACCCACGTGATGCTTAATCACTTTTTAGGCAAAAACAAAATTGAAAAAAAATTGAAAAGTTGAAGGGTATAAATGTGCTTTATTTTTTTAAGAAAAAAAAGGTTACTACTACTAGATTTGAATCCTAAACAATAAGACCTCAATTGAAATCATACATAAACATCGAGGACTGATATGTAGTTATCTCAAACTTTTCCAACTTGCACTACCGTTACAGCTCAGACGAAAGGCCCCACCACAAAATTAAATTAAATTAAATTAAAGAAACCACAATCAATAAATCCGAGACATTCCCCCATAACGTCTATTTTTTGAGTTTCACACTAGATCTATCCAATCAAAACCAGCCAGATCAGCATGTTTTCCATCTCTATTATTATAAGTAAAAAGGATTAAAGAATATCCCCCATGCATTATTTTATCGTCCTTTCTCTTTTCTCCTTTTTAATTCCTAGAAAATCCCGTCAAGGCAAGTCCTTGACTGGTGGGCTCCCACATGATTCCCCGCTCTCACTACCTCACTGATTGCTCCGTGCACGTCACTTCTTTAATAGCGCGTGCTCTAACATCACAACATTTTCAGGTAGCCTTAGCCACGTATCAGTTCCCATACTTTTCTCTATACTCAAAATCAGTACACAAAAAGTATAAGTATTTCAATTTTACCATCCAACATCCATTTTGTCCCTCTTTCTACAGGGAAAAGCTCATTACATTTGGTTGGGCTGCAATGCCCACTATCTTACTAGAGTAAAACAAGCACTTTGAAAAAGTTAGTCATGGAATAAATATGATGATTAAGGATCAAATTAGACGATTGGTGTACGGTAAGGACTATAATTGTATGATTTAAAACTCTAGGGACTTCTTTGAAAGGATCTGAAACCTCAACGAAAACAGAAAGCCGTGATCTCCACTTTCACTTCAACTTTTGAAAATTTCTCTTCTTGTGTTATCCAAAGCCAAAAACTGGTGCAGCGCTTGCAGCTTTCCTTTCTCCTCCTTAAAACAGTGCTTAACCAAAAAAGAAAAGAAAAGAAAAGGAAAACCACCAGCTTTCTCTCTCTCCTTAGACTTCACTCTCCTCTTCTTCCTTACCATAAGAAAACCAAGCTGAGATGAAGTCAGCAGCGGCTACACCGCAGGCATTTGTAGACTGAACCAACTCAGCCAACCTGTTCCTTACCATGGACGTAGGGCAGCGGCCTTATCCCACGCGCGTTCGGAGTGATCTCCACGCGCGACCTCAACCACCACCACCACCAGAACCGTCAGTCTACAACATAATCCCAATCCACGACCTACTCACGGACCACCCTTCTCTCCGGTATCCGGAGGTCCGAGCAGCTGCCTCTGCCCTCCGCACAGTCGGCGACCTCCGTAAACCGCCGTATGTAACATGGGACCCGCACTGGGACTTGATGGACTGGCTTGGTGTCTTCTTTGGGTTTCAGAACGACAGCGTTAGGAACCAGAGAGAACACCTAGTTCTTCACTTAGCAAACTCCCAAATGCGGCTTGAAAAGCCGCCGCCTGTCCCTGACGCTCTCGACCCCGCCGTTGTCCGCCGGTTTCGGAAGAAATTGTTGGGAAACTACACTTCTTGGTGCTCTTATTTGAGGCGTAAGTCGGAGGTGATTCTACCGAAAGCTACGAATGATAATAGTCTTCGCCGTGAATTGCTTTATGTTGGGCTTTTTCTCCTTGTTTGGGGAGAATCTGCAAATCTGCGCTTCGTGCCGGAGTGTATTTGTTATATTTATCATCATATGGCAATGGAATTGAATAAAGTTCTTGATGATTGGCCTGACCCTAATACGGGCAGGGCTTTTTTGCCTTCAATTTCTGGTGATTGTGCGTTTTTGAAGAGTATTGTTATGCCATTTTATAAGACTATTAAGACTGAGGTTGAGAGTAGTCGAAATGGGAGTAAGCCGCATTCGGCTTGGAGGAATTATGATGATATAAATGAGTTTTTTTGGAGTAGGAGGTGTTTTAGGAAGTTAAAATGGCCTATTGATTTCTCGTGTAATTTTTTCGCTGATGTTGAGAAGATTAGGAGAGTAGGGAAGACAGGTTTTGTGGAGCAAAGGTCATTCTGGAATGTGTTTAGGAGTTTCGATAAGCTTTGGGTTCTGCTGATTTTGTATTTCCAAGCTAGTCTGATTGTTGCTTGGGAGAGGACTGAATATCCGTGGCAGGCGTTGGAGAGGCGAGATGTTCAGGTTGAGTTGCTGACTTGTTTTATTACTTGGTCTGGGCTTAGATTTGTGCAGTCGGTGCTTGATGCAGGGACGCAGTATAGCCTGGTTTCGAGGGAAACATTGCTGCTAGGGGTGAGGATGGGGTTGAAAGGTATGGCTGCTTTGACGTGGACCGTGGTGTTTGGAGTCTTTTATGGGAGGATTTGGAGTGCAAAGAATTCTGCTGGGTTTTGGTCTTCTGAGGCAGACAGGAGAATAGTGACATTTCTTGAGGCTGCCTTTGTGTTTGTTATCCCTGAGTTGCTGGCACTGTTGTTTTTTGTTCTTCCTTGGATTAGGAATGCCCTTGAAGAATTGGATTGGAGTATTTTGTATGTGTTCACTTGGTGGTTTCACACTCGGATTTTCGTGGGACGTGGACTGCGGGAAGGGCTTCTTAACAATATCAGTTATACATTGTTTTGGATTGCAGTATTGGCTTCGAAATTTGTGTTCAGCTATTTCCTTCAAATCAAGCCCCTGGTTGCCCCAACGCAGGCTCTTTTGGATCTCGGGCGGGTGTCTTACAATTGGCATGAGTTTTTCAGTAGCAGTAACAGAATCTCAGTTGTGCTTTTGTGGCTGCCTGTTGTTCTAATTTATTTAATGGATTTGCAAATCTGGTATGCTATTTTCTCTTCATTTGTTGGTGCAGCAATTGGGTTGTTTTCTCACTTGGGTGAGATTAGGAATGTTGAACAGCTTAGGCTTAGGTTTCAGTTCTTTGCTAGTGCTATGCAATTTAATCTCATGCCTGAAGAACAGTTGCTAAGTCCTAAGATGACACTGGTGAAGAAGCTCCGTGATGCAATCCACAGATTAAAGCTAAGATATGGACTTGGCCAGCCTTACAGAAAGATTGAATCAAGCCAAGTGGAGGCAACTAGATTTGCCTTGATATGGAATGAGATTGTGACAACATTTCGGGAAGAAGATCTCATCAGTGATCGGGAATTTGAACTCTTAGAACTGCCACCTAATTGTTGGAGCATTAGGGTTATTCGCTGGCCATGCATCTTGCTCAGCAATGAGTTGTTGCTTGCCCTGAACCAGGCAAAAGAGCTGGCAGATGCGCCTGATAGGTGGATTTGGTTGAAGGCAAGTCAAAGTGAGTATAGACGGTGCGCTATAATTGAAGCATATGATAGCATCAAGTATTTGCTTCTTACGGTTGTTAAACGGGGCACCGAAGAGAATTCTATTGTTGCAAAAATTTTTCAAGAAATAGATGAGAAAATACACATCGAGAAGTTCACCGAGTCTTACAAGATGAATCTTCTAGAAGATATTCTTTCAAAATTAATATCACTTGTTGAGCTTCTGATGAGACCATGGAAAGATCTTAGCAAAGCAGTGAATATATTGCAGGCTTTGTATGAGATTTATGTTCGAGAATTTCCAAAAAGTAAGAGGAACACTCTGCAATTGAAACAAGATGGTTTGGCCCCTCATGGTCCAGCTTCTGGTGAAGGGCTGCTCTTTGAGGATGCTATTGAGTTTCCTGATGCTGAGGATGAATTCTTCAATAGGCAGGTACGTCGTTTGCACACAGTTCTTACTTCTAGAGACTCAATGCATGATGTCCCAAAGAATATCGAGGCAAGGCGACGTATTGCCTTCTTTAGCAACTCAGTGTTCATGAACATGCCTCATGCTCCCAATGTGGAGAAAATGATGGCTTTCAGTGTTCTGACGCCTTACTATGAGGAAGATGTGTGCTTTGGCAAACAAGACATTCGAACCCCCAATGAAGATGGCATTTCCATAATCTTTTATCTGCAGAAAATCTATGAAGATGAGTGGAATAATTTTATGGAGCGCATGCGCAGAGAGGGAACGGAGAATGAGAACGAAATCTGGGAGAAGAGGTCTAGGGATCTCCGACTTTGGGCTTCGCACAGAGGCCAGACACTATCCCGCACTGTGAGGGGAATGATGTATTATTATCGAGCACTTAAGACACTTTCCTATTTAGATTCGGCATCTGAGATGGATATAAGGATGGGCACACAAGAACTTGCTTCTCATCACTCATTGAGAAACAATCGTGGTTTGGATGGTCTTAACTCAATCAAGCCACCCTCTGCACCTAAACTGACCAAAGCTAGCAGCAATGTCAGTCTTTTGTTTAAAGGGCATGAGTATGGGAGTGCTCTGATGAAATTTACATATGTAGTCGCCTGCCAGTTGTATGGACAGCAAAAGGCAAAGCCAGACCACCGTGCTGAAGAGATTCTATATCTCATGAAAAACAATGAGGCCCTTCGAGTTGCTTATGTTGATGAGGTTAACTTGGGGAGAGATGGAGTGGAGTATTATTCAGTTCTTGTGAAGTATGATCAGCAGCTGCAGAGAGAAGTGGAGATTTATCGGATCAGATTACCTGGTTCCATAAAGATTGGAGAAGGGAAGCCTGAAAATCAGAACCATGCTATAATCTTTACTCGTGGTGATGCACTCCAGACCATTGACATGAACCAGGATAATTACTTTGAAGAGGCACTGAAGATGCGGAATTTGCTGGAGGAATTTAAAGCCTTTTATGGTATCAGGAGACCAACCATTTTAGGAGTCCGTGAGAATATCTTCACTGGTTCAGTGTCCTCACTTGCTTGGTTCATGTCTGCTCAGGAAACAAGTTTTGTGACCCTGGGGCAGCGTGTTCTTGCAAACCCTTTGAAGGTGCGAATGCATTACGGTCACCCAGATGTGTTTGATAGGTTCTGGTTCTTGCCTAGGGGTGGAATCAGCAAGGCTTCCAAAGTTATCAATATCAGTGAAGATATATTTGCTGGCTTCAATTGCACGCTTCGAGGTGGCAATGTGACTCACCATGAGTATATACAGGTAGGTAAGGGAAGGGATGTTGGCTTGAATCAGATTTCGATGTTTGAGGCAAAGGTTGCAAGCGGCAATGGTGAGCAGGTTTTGAGCAGGGATGTATATCGGTTGGGCCACAGATTGGATTTCTTCCGGATGCTTTCTTTTTACTTCTCAACTGTTGGGTTCTACTTCAACACGATGATGGTGGTCCTGACTGTTTACACATTCTTATGGGGTCGCCTTTATCTTGCTCTCAGTGGTGTTGAGAAATATGCGCTGAAACATAGCAGCAACAACAAGGCTCTTGGCACAATTCTGAACCAGCAGTTCATTATCCAGCTAGGACTCTTCACTGCCCTCCCAATGATTGTAGAGAACACACTTGAGCATGGATTTCTTCCAGCACTGTGGGACTTTCTGACAATGCAGTTGCAGCTAGCCTCACTTTTTTACACGTTCTCCATGGGAACTCGTTCCCATTTCTTTGGTCGGACTATTCTTCATGGGGGTGCCAAATACCGAGCAACGGGTCGTGGTTTTGTGGTGCAGCACAAGAGCTTTGCTGAGAACTATAGACTCTATGCACGAAGCCATTTTGTGAAGGCAGTTGAACTTGGAGTCATTCTAACAGTTTATGCTGCCAACAGCCCATTGGCTCGGAATACTTTTGTTTACATTGCCATGACTATATCTAGCTGGTTCCTTGTGATTTCATGGATAATGGCCCCCTTCGTGTTCAATCCTTCTGGTTTTGACTGGCTAAAGACTGTATATGACTTTGGAGGTTTTAACAATTGGATATGGTATAGTGGTGGGGTGTTCACAAAAGCAGAACAAAGCTGGGAAACATGGTGGTATGAAGAACAGAGCCATCTGAGAACAACTGGTCTTTGGGGGAAGCTACTGGAGATTATTTTAGATCTTCGTTTCTTCTTCTTCCAATATGGTGTCGTATATCATCTTGACATTTCTGGTGGAAGCACCAGCATAGTCGTTTACTTGATATCTTGGACATACATGGTTGTGGCGGTTGGGATTTATGTGATCATTGCTTATGCCAGCGACAAATTTGCAGCCAAGGAGCACATCAAATATCGTCTAGCACAGCTTATAGTCATCGTGCTTATAGTACTTGTGGTTGTTTTAATGCTGAAATTCACTAATTTGACAGTTCTTGATCTTGTGAGTAGCCTTTTGGCATTCATCCCAACAGGGTGGGGCTTTATTTGCATTGCCCAGGTACTTAGACCATTTCTGGAGTCCACTGTTGTGTGGGATACTGTGGTGTCCTTGGCTCGGCTGTATGATTTGCTGTTTGGGGTAATTGTTATGGCTCCTGTTGCATTGCTGTCTTGGTTGCCTGGATTCCAGTCAATGCAGACAAGGATCCTATTTAACGAGGCATTCAGCCGAGGACTCCAAATATCTCGTATCCTCACTGGAAAGAAGTCTAACTGATATATAACTTGAGGTGATTTCTTCTATCTCGAACATTTCATGGACTTCTGGAGTACTCCATATTGCTATTTCTCATTGGCTGTATGTCCATTTAAGTGAATATTGTGATTGAGTTGGATTAATTTTGTGTTTCATGTATTCTTAAGTTAATCTTTACTGTTGAAGTTTAAACCATAAAGATTTTTTTTCAATTATTGCTCTTTTTTCCCCTTGAAAACGTGGGGTTTGTTTTTTGTGAAGAATCCATGGGGTGCTTCGCTGATCTTCCACGGAGATTCAATTATTTGTTCCGTCATGAATATCCTGCTGAATGACATTTTTTGGTTATATTCAATGACAGCTATTTCTCTGTACCGTTCCCTATAAGAGCATTCACTTTCACCCCTTGTATGTTCGGATATAAAGAGTTGTGTTACAAAAAGTTGAGCTAATCAGTAGCCTTAAGCTGGGCTTTTCTTGTGCAGTCTACTAATCTACTTTACTTGATGGAACTCATATCAGCTTGAGACATCCTGAGGGAAATCTTGGTTTGTTTAAGTTATGAGTATCCCAAGTGGGAATTTTATTAGAGTGAATCTCTAGTTTAACCGAAAAATGTCCTAGGTGAGCCAAGAAACAGGCTGCTCAAGATGGACTGTCATTCAGTTAATCCCAAGCTGACACCGACAACTTCCTGGAATGCCAAAACTATCATAATTATCAAGCCATCAAAGGGTAAATTGTATTCAGACTTAAAAACCTTGGTCATTCTGTATATGCTATTACTCTGATTGTTGCTGGATCCTACCTGTCCTATCGTAAATGTTTCCCAAAGCAGATTTGGGAAGAGCCTATTTTTGTTGCTTTCTTGCTTTTCGTGCTCACAGAACATGACTTGTAATCTTTTACTGCCAATTCTTGCATGAATCATAAGAACATCACATACTGCACCCTTCATATGTTTGCTGGTTCCAAATCAGCAACTTGCTTTTGGCACCTGTGCTTTGCCTGCTGTCAGTGCTTTTTCACATTTAATGTGCAATTTTTATGAGAATTGTGTGTGATCCTGAGAGTTACTGCCAGAATTGCATATTGAAAATTAATGAATTCTCGGACTTGCCTATTTGATTCAATCTATGACATTGCTCAAACAAATTTTTTATTTAATTTTGAATGATGCAAACAAATTTTTGATTGTCAAAAGAATGCTTATTCCAGCTGTATGTTAAATGAAGTTGGAGATTCCTCACAACTGCTTACTGGATTTTGCAATGCGAGCACTATAAATTGTGCACGTAAGTACTGCCATGCTTTATGACAATTATGCATCTATGCAATTCATTTTTTTCTCTCTCTGCCTGGTTGATTGTTGCTATTCGTATATGAAATTAACAAAGATTTTATTACATCTCAGGTTTCTAGGTCGGACTAGAGAACAGAAGTAGACAGGGTGGTGGACTCCTTTCCCACAGACCAAGGGTTTTATTCTATGCTGCTGCTGTTACCTGATCTTTACAACTGTCAACTTCATCTGCTGCTGCCATATCAGATCATGTTGTTGCATTCGACTCATTTCAAGATCTTTCTGCTTGTACAGAATAATTAGAAATGATTCACAGGAATTTTGATCCAGCCACGCTTTTATTCTTTTCATGACTTCGTAAATATTATTGATATGGTAAGCTCCAGTGCTAGCTTGTTAGGAGTAGTGCCAAGTATATTGCCAGTAATTCTCTTGAATTCCTTGCTTGTTATTCTGTTGCACTTGTGAGCATCGAATATTGATTGAATTGCTTTAAATATGAATTCCGCGTAAAACATTTAGAATCTTGGCTTTGAAATACTCAAGTGTTTGCATAGGCTGAGCTAAGAGCTGCATTGTTTGTGTTATTGAATCTTCATGATCAAAGCATAAAAAAGGTGATACTTTAGGGTTCAGATTTCAGAGATGAGAACTCTTAGAAGCAGGGGCTAAATTCATTGTTTAGCATAAATGATATGACCTGCTCTCCTTATCCCCTGTTGATGCCATAGCCAAACTCCACCAGCCTAAACTTGAAATGTGAGAAGGAGTCAAATTTGAACTGCAGTCTCATCGAGTTCATGTTGGCAATTGTTTTTTTTTGCAGCAGGAACTCATATAGCGTAACGTATTGTTCCACCCTTGTGTTTGTAAAAATTTCTCAATTTCATCACTCTTAATAATTTTTCAATTTCTCATGTATACAATCCATTTTTTTTATTTTTTTATTTAAAAAAAAAACTCCTGACGATTAGTCTAAATCACAGCCAAATAATATTTGACTTGAAAAATAAGGATGTACTGAAAGCATACATGTTAAGTTAGTTGATCCCGCATTGTAATTTTAATTTGGTGAGAAACTCATTAATTCCACATTTTTTTTTCGACATTCCTTTATTTTCCATATCAATATTATTGACAGTGAATCAAATAGTTGTTTTCAACCTGTTATCTTTTTATTTTATTTTTATTTTAAATTAATTTTTTTTGATATTTTTAGATTATTTTGATATGTTAATGTTAAAAATAAATTTTAAAAAATATTATTTTAAAATGTTTTCAAGTACAAATTTTTTTTGGAAAACAATTATTAGCTAAAAACTGGATTACACAAATAACTGAATAAAAAATAATTAACACAGATGAAATTCTGAAATTGTGAAGAAAACACAGGTAAATGATCAGTTAGGGCTCTATCAAATCCAACCTAACCATTAAATCTTCACTAGATTCAACAAAAATGGTTGTTTTATATTTAATTTGCATTATTGTACTTGAGATTTACAAATAAGGTTTTTAAAGGGTGGCACAATTAATTGAGTAAAATAATGCTAAAACATTTAATGATTCAATTTCAGAAATTTCACTCAGAACACCATAAAACTTCTCCCAGCAGTCCAAGTTATTAAGTCCTTCAGTTGCTTTCTGAGGATAGAAGAGATATGGCAGCTCTTTTAGACAACATGATGTAATGCTCACAAGAGAAAAAAAAATAAAATTAGAGCTGGGAGGAAGAACCATGTTTAGTTTAAATTATCTACACCATTTCTCTGTACGTATCAAAGCCTGCACAGATTAAGTTCAATATACATCAAGTATCGAATGATGCTTCATAGATGACGAAAAAAAATCAGTTGTTCCTATGGATAACTAACACTTGAGGCAACGCTTTGTTGGTTCATTTACAGCAAATACTGACTTGAGAAGCATTCTTGAGATGCAAAGGAAGAAGTTCCATGGAACAGGTAGATGAAGAAGGTAGTCTCCAGTCCACAGCTTGCCCCCGTCTTCTTAATCTGCTTTCGGAGATTTCCATGTGACTGAGATTTCCGGTTGTCCCCTAGCAACTAAATTCAAATCACCATGATCAGAACAGACTATGACTTCTGAAGATCAAATTATAATTATAAGCTTTATTGGCTGCAATATCAAATTTAAAGAATGTCAATATGCCTGCAGTCTGCAGAGAATCAAAGAAATGCCAATTAAATATTCTCCTAATTAGCTCATGTGCAGGTAGTAAGATAACCACCAACCATTCACTTTCCGCATCAAAATTTTATGGAGCACATACACATGGTGGACATTTATCCCTTGAAAGAAACCAAAGATTGATAGAGTGCACACAAACATATACACATGTAATATGATGCAAATATGAAGTTTAATTTGCTCCATGATGCTGTTGAAGAACAAAGCAAAAACACAAACATGCAAGCAGCTTAAAAAAAATCCAGATATCGGTGTTGGCATTCGCCGTTAAAAAAAAAAGCTAGATGACCAAGAACTCAATTTCCAAGAATAGATGTGATAATCTCAAGAAATAGTGCTATGGTGGATCTTGATACCAGGCTCAGATACTCTAAATCACCAAACAAATAAGGTGATCAAATTCCATAATCGTGAACTTGTAAGATAACCAAGACAATCAGAGTATTTAGCAGAACTTTACCTCAGTTGTTTTCATGCATCAAAGCAGTCATTCAGTGTCACAAAATCTTCAATGAGTTGTTATCTCTTGCAGTTCCTCGTTGCTAACTATGGGAACCTTTTCATATGCAGGACCCCCTCTAAATCTCTTTGGAAGAAAGCAACGACCACCAAATTGCTGCTGTAAGTAAATGAGGATAGCAAACAACAGGCCACACAAAGGGATTATGATGTCCCATGCAGTAGAATAAAAATCATATGTGTGATTTGCATACAAGTATGACAAATCAAGGTACCATGTGGAACTGTGAGCCCTGTAAAGGTCATATGCATGAGGCAGCAAACGAATAACAGTTGTCCCAGCATAAAACGAAGGGGCAAGAGCTTTTTCACTAGAGTTCAAGAATAAGTTAAACATTATCTGTGGGAGTAAGAAACCATCCAGAACCAAACCAGCATATGATTTAAGATCTGTCCAGGGATAATGTTGTTGGTAAACCTTATGACCTTGTAGCAGGTGTGGGCTCCTAGAAGTGTTTTTCCAGTGATGCACATACCATGCAATGAGTCCACCAACAATGTACATCGGTAAAGACAAATAAAGAACTCTTTTCTCAGAAATCCACACGTTTTTGTTGCTTCCATCGCTCGGCCTAGCAGACCAAGTGAGTTGGAGAAGCCGGAATATCAAAAGAAAGGCTACCATCTTTACCACCCTTACTGCTACTTCATTGACTTCAAGCCATCCACCACTCTCAAGAAAAACATTTTGTTGGTTACGGTTTGACAAAAACAAGGCTTCGAAATTTAACAATAGAGGTATCATATGACCCAGAGTAAGAACAAGAAGCATCATAAAAGAAATGAAGGTTAGCACATCAGGATGCCTTTTCACATGATAGAGCTGCAAACCCACAAGGATACAAGCAAGAGTACTAGAAATCAAAACCATGGTTATTTCCATATCCATTCTCCAAATGGATTCCGCAGCTTGGTGCCTATAAATCGAGTTTGAAGATATCTCAAGCTTCTCAAAGTGAAGAGGGTCTGAGTTTTTCCTTACGCTTTCAATGGTTCCTTTGATGTTACCGTGACCCTTTCCATTCAGTGGAGAAAACTGGACATTGACAAGAATCTCACAGTCAGTTGAATCATTTTTCATTGAATTTCCCATACGTGATATCAAATGCCGACAACCTATCATGCATAGAACCCCATTCTCATCATCGTACGTTCCTTCAGCTGAAATTGTGCCAGAGTCATTTGATGGAAGCATACCCGTGAACAACATCTTGTAGCTAATATTTAGATGACCACTGTAGTTGTTGGTCATTGGATATGGCTCAAACAGCTGATAACCCACAAACAATGGGGTTGAAAAGCCCTGTGCTACGTGTCCTTTTCCATTTCTCACTAACATATCAAACCGCATGTCAGATGAATAACCATGTGGGTATGTCTTTCCTTTACCTTTCATGGACTTCTTTTCTGCACAAGATTTATGCACCTTGTCAAGCATAGTATACTCATAAGCCAGACCTCGAAGTCGCCTTGTCCGAAACTCAGAACCATGAAACCCAATTCCAGGAAAGTAGCTCGTGTCATTCACAGTTTTGTTGCTATAAATTTGCCCCACTACAACACTCTGATCTCTAATTGTCAAGGTTCTGGGGAACCGCAAGGTCAATTGAATCGAGCAATCACCAACAGTAGCATTAGCTGATGAATCATTAAAATTCAAGACACGACATGCAACCACAAATAGTCTATTCCTCTTCTCATCCCAGACCCCCTCGCCAATTAGTGTTGTATAAGGATCAAAAACTCTTTCAGAGCCATAAGGTCCATAAACATTAACAACGGCAGAATCTGAAAACCCAATCAAAACCCGAGCTTCACGCCCACGCTCATGGTCACATCTAATTCCCTGAATTGTCATAATCTTCGGCAAAACCCCAGAACTCCCACTAAGAGGATTACATTTACCACCATTATCACCACTACAATCACTCCCATACTCCAATTCCAATATCCTAGCATGCCTATACATTTCATTTAAACACATACTTCTATCGACCGATTCGATAGGCAAATTCTCTCTCCCCCCGACACTATCATAAGTTCCACTAAAACCCACATCCACATTCTCTTTATCTACCAATGTATACTTGTATTCACCAAAATGAGGAATGCCCAAAATCGAAACCTGCTCAAAATAACTATCCTGAAAATCCAAACTTTCCAAAACCCCATTAATCAAGCCACTAAAGTCACTAATACCCACAGGATAATTAGCCTTAAAAGCAGCATTTAAAGAACTTAGACCACTGTTACCTGAACCAGATCCCACCATACACAGCTTCCCTGTATTCATTGACCAGAACCCATATAGCTCAAACAGTAGATACCTCGACCTGACTGGAGTTCTCGGCGGGCGGTACCGGATTCTCTTCGAATTCCTGCGATCCCGTGTCACATTACTCCAATCAAACCGAGCAGGAAAGCGAAATTTAAGAGACCCTCGAAGGGAAACCACATAAGGGTTCACAGTTTGCTGAAGATCGAATTTTTTTGGCTTAAAAGAGAGGACACTCGGAGCCGAATCAGAGTCCCTTTTTTTGGGTATGATTTGTGAGCCACCAGTAAAGTATGCGACATCAAAATTAAGGATTTTGATTTTGTCTTCAAAGAAAGAAGCATTGTTTATGAGAGTACCTGTGATTGGTGATTCAGGGACTACGTTGTTGCAGTGTTCGGCGTAAAATTCAAGGAAATTAAAGGAATTTATTGTTGGTGCAGAGGTTGCCGAGGTTGTAAGGAGAAGAAAGGCGAGGGAAATGAGGAAGGGAGTGGTTGGGAATCTGCGGGAAGTAGAGTTTTCGAGAAATGGAGATGATTTAGGAGCGCGAGACGGCTCCATAGTCGGTGGCGATTTGAGAAAGGTGAAGACTGTAGACTGAGGTGGAGATTAGGGTGGTATTTATAGGTGTGGTTGTTGGGTATTCGGTATTGTACCAGACCCGAATCTGGATCCTCTCTGAGATCGGGTTAAGCGGGCAAAGTTTTAGAAAAGGATCTCATGGCACGGCCACCGTTTTTGTTGATAAACTTTGATCCGGTGTCTCAAGAAATTTATTGTCTCCTTCATTTACTTTCAAAGATTGAACATTTTGGAACCTTATAAAAAACATTTATGTTGTTGAATTGACGTGGAGGTTGTTGAGATCATTCGACCAAAAAAAACTAGTGAACATTTAAGTTCAAACTCCAGATATCTTAAAAATAACAATCCAGTTGAGATTTTTTAATAGCAAGACCCGTTTAGTATCACTTTGGAGTTGCGATTATTTTTTATTTTTTTATATTTTAAAATTTATTTTTAATATTAGTATATTAAAATAATTTAAAAATAAATAAATAATTTAAAATAAATAAAAAATCAAATTTTTAAAAAAACATTTTTAACATGGAAAAACAAATTGGCTAAAAGATTTTTTTTTTCAAAACAAGTTTTAGATAAATGTTATTTCTGCTTAAAATGTTAGAAAAGTTCACGGTAAACACTAAAGT